>Ga0209542_10004665_pt1 | contig 27963 bp, 21 predicted proteins | sample RifCSPhighO2_01_FD_184028 | JGI IMG/M metagenome (GOLD analysis project Ga0209542, IMG submission 184028) | Soil microbial communities from Rifle, Colorado - Rifle CSP2_plank highO2_0.1 (SPAdes) (version 2) | ecosystem: Environmental > Terrestrial > Deep subsurface > Rock core/Sediment ...
TCCAAGTACTCAGAGTAAACTTGGTTCACTCGCCTAATACTAACACGGGCTATTTTCCTCGCTTGATAGGTTGTCCAGCCATCATTCTTGCGCCTTATGGTCTCCATAAGCTTCCTCTGGTGAGTTTCATGCTCCAATGTAACTCACCGTAGGGAAATAGTTTCGGGATAAGACATTAACAACTTAGCAGCACAAGATTTAAAAAGAATAGAGGGTTTGCAACATGGAGGAGGATACAATGCAAGAATCATCAAGGCCATTAGATGCATTAAACAGTGCAAGAGATAAAAGAGTCATTGTGGACCTGAAGAACACCAAGCAAATCCAAGGGATTCTTAAGGCCTTTGATATCCATATTAATATAGTTCTGGAAGGAGCTGAAGAGCTCGTGAATGGTGAAATGCAGAGGAAGCTCGGAACAGTGTTTATACGGGGAGATACGATAATACTCATTTCTCCGCAGAGGTAGCTATGACAAAAGGAACTCCTTCAATGGGTAAGAAGAACAAAGGAAAAACCCATATTCACTGTAGGAGATGCAGCAAGCACAGCTATCATGTGAGAAAGAAGATTTGTTCCAGCTGCGGCTATGGCAAGAGTTCTAGGCTGAGAAGCTACACCTGGCAGACCCTTAGGTAGGGGCTTTGGAGCAGTTATAGGGTAATATTCTTGCCCCTTATTGGTTTATTGAGTTGGTAACAGACAACTGCGGAGAGTAGGCAGCACAACTCTGTTGCTGGTCTGCTCCCTTGTTCACTTCGTTCACTGCGGAGAGCAGGCAGCGGAATTCGCTGCACTCATTCCTGGTCTGCTCTCCTCGTTTATTTCATTCACTGCGGAGAGCAGGATTCGAACCTGCGTAGGCACTGCTCCAAAACGAAGGTTTAGCCTCGTTCTGTCTAAGCCAACAGGTAACCACATCACCAGATACCTAAGCCTGTCCCGTTTGGCCACTCCGGCATCTCCGCATCACAGAGATGTAACCTGGCTTGCTATAAAAAGATTTAGGCCTAAAGGGCTTTGAAAATCAAGGCTGCCGCCTTTTTTGCGAGGCCCTTAATGATTGCCATAGACTGAGTTGAGGGGATTGGCCCCTTCGGGGCTTCAACGATATATATACAGACGGACAACACAAGCCGAGCCGGCGGCAGCCGGCGGCTTATGAGCGAGTGAGAACGAGCTCACTCGCAAGCCACTGCTGGATTTTCACCGAAGCCAGTCTAAAGACTCCTGGGCTGGCCATGCCACATTCACCAGAGCAACTGTGCCTTTCAAGCCCGGCTGGCTATAACTGATTACGCTAGTATAGGCATCATATATATAATAGGGTAATAATAGGCAGTACAACCTGAGTAGGTAGTCTCAGGGGATGTTAGGGTAGTGCGGTTTCAGCAGTATCAGAAGCAATAGCCAAGGGATTAAAGGATCCAAAGAAGAGTGATGAAACGAAGGGTTGAGGCTAAGCTCCGCAGAGATGGCAGAAGAACAAGGTAAACCAGGGCAATGGCTGCCTCATAAGCCTAGTCCCCATTTATAAGCCTGCCGGCCAAATATTGCCAGAGGGGGGAAATACTATTCAAAAGTAACAACGTGCTGCAACCGCAAAATTCCTTGTCCAGAGCAGTGTCTTGCCAAAAACCACATTTTTTCGTCGAGAATTGTTCCGAAAAGTTTATAAACGATGGAGCTCCAATAGTAGACTCGAGAGATGAAGCTGTCAGAGACAGCAACAAGCTTACCAAAAACACGGAGGTGTTTAGAGGATGAAAATAAGTAAAACAATTAAGAAAATAGCTGCTTTAGGTACAGGCTTATCCATGGTTGGAGCAACCATGCTGAGTGCTATGGCAGCAGCAGATTTAGCAACATACCCTGCGCCATTTGTCAAGGACGGAGTGTTTGATGCGCTCATCGTTGTTGGCGAAAGTGCAGCTACCCAGGATGTTCTTGGAGCAATCGACATTGCAACCAGCTTGCAATACTCCTCCAAAACAACATCATCTGTTGCAACAGGAACTGCAGCAACCATAAGCCTTTCTGGAGAAAACAAGAAGATTGAGAAGTCAAGCAACAAGCTTGAGATTAACGAGACTGCGTCTGGGATAACTTCCTCAGTAACAAAGTCAGACCTCGCTACTGCATTGGCAGACGGCTCAATCAACAATGAACATGGGACATTTGACTACACCCAAACACTGTATCTTCCAACACTAGGAAGGATTGAATACACCATGGATCCTGATGATGACGACAATATGGCAAAGCCTTACTTCCTTATTCCGTCAGGAGCAACAGTGTACAGGTACAAGCTTACCTTTACGCCAGCATTGAAGTCAGATCACAGCACTGCAAGCCCAGGAAACTTCCTTGAGGATATCAGGAACAAAAAAATAAACCTGCTTGGTCAGGAATATACCATCCTGAAGGCAAACCACCCTGCAGGCAACCAGACTACCCTTACATTGATGGGAGGAGCTGTCTCAGACATCCTTGAAGAAGGCGCATCAAAGACCTATACAATAGGTGGCAAGGACTATGATGTATCCCTTGACTTTGTGAGTACATCAGAAACAAAGTTTACTGTAAATGGAGAGGCAACAAACGCCCTTCAGGAAGGAGATACCTTCACATTGGCTGATGACACTGAACTTGGTGTCGTTGATATCCTTGCCCAAGAGTTTGCAGGAGGATTACGAAAGGTTGACTTCAGCCTAGGCGCAAATAAGATAAAGATTGATGACTCCAATACAGGAAACCAGACATGGGGAGCAACAGTAACCATCGGCAAGGAAGATATGAGCCAGGTCAAGGCAGATATCGTTGTCTCTGTTGATGGTGGAACTGTGCATGGCTCAGATGTATCGATCAGCTCAATTGAGGTCAATTATACTGCCGGTTCTGACCTGTATTTGGAGGCAGGAAAGTTAGCATCAGAGGTTGCTGATGACAAGGAAAACCAGAAGGGGAATTTCTTCACAAACGGCTTTGACTACAAGTTTGAAGGCCTGCAGATTGGGAAGACTGAAGACATTAAGTTCGTCCCAAGCGGCAGCAACAATGTGAAGGTAGAGTTCACCAACAAGAATGGAGTGAAATACAACGAGGACATCTTCGGAAGAACTGCCTCAGGAACGTACAACCTTGGAAGGTACACTGGCTCAGAGATGAGGAAGCTTGCGACAAACGAGACAGATAACATTGAAAAGAACCACTATTTTGTTGTGAGCAAGAATGAGTACAGCAGGATAATGCAGTTCAAGTCTGTCACTCCAGGAAGCTCGACAACAGACAGTGCAGGAACTGTTACTGTCAAGGATCTCGGTTCAGGAGACTCTATTGATATCAGTTATGCAAGCCTGACAGGCTCTCTGCAGCTTGATGGGAACACCTACCGAGTCAACTTGTCGGCAGATGGCACATCTGCAACCCTCAATATTGACTTCAATGGAGATGGCGACCTCAGTGATTTTGCGTTGCCTGAACTCTGGACTCAGTATGGGGCAAATATAACCTTAACTCCATCAAACCAAACAGATGGCGCAGGGGATGGTGGCAATAGTTCCGCTGGGAGTATAGTTATAACCACTGAAACTGATGAAGACGACGCAAAAGATGTTGTAGCGATAAACCTGACAGAAAGCGGTGATGGCAAGATTGACATAACAGACAACTTCAAAGTAACAGGAACAACAGGAAAGTACACCATGTCTTGGTCTCCAAGGCAAGCAGAGGATGGAAGCTACAAGTACAGTTGGTACACCACCTATGGTGTGTTTGTTGAAGTTGACAGAAAGGGTTCTGGTAACACCCAGAATGACTTCAATCTTGTCTACCCTGATGAGCAGGCCTACGGAGCGCTCTTTGTGACCTCTGGGATAACCTCTGCCTCAAAAAGCACAGGAGCAGGAACAGTCGAGACAACATCTGTCACCAGGATAGATGTCGGAGCAGCTGTCCTTGACACAGACCCTGCTGTTGAAGGCAGAGAGAAGCAGAACAACCTGATTGTGGTAGGTTCAGCAGCCATCAACAAGGCAGCAGCAAGCCTGCTTGGATTGCCATTCCCAACCTATGGGTATACTGGCAAACTTGGAGTGCCTGAAAATGCAGCTATCATCAAGTTGATAGAGCACAGCGACGGCAAAGCAGCATTGCTTGTCATGGGATGGGAAGCTGATGACACCCAAAGGGCATCCAGAGTTGTAGCAGACTATGCAAAGTACCAGAAAGAAGGTACCTTGAAGGGAACTGAAGTTGAGGTAACAGGTTCAAGCCTCACAGATATAACAGTTTCCGCGCCAAGTGTAGTGACTGCCGCAGCAACAACCACTGAGTAAATTTCTTCTTTTTTCTTTTTTTTCTTTTTTTAGAGTTTATAGAAATTATTATTAAGGATAAGGATTCTTAGCCATGGAATATGCCAGAAAATCGCCTGAAGCCTGAAATCGTTCTTATTTGTGGAATTGGCATACTGATAGCCCTCTTGTTTGTGAACTTAGACCAGAAAGAGCACCCTAAACAAGAGAGGACTGTTATAATCAGCTTTGATACCGAGTTTCCCTTTGGTGTTGGCTTCCCTGGAGATATGACTGCGAACGAAGCTCTGATGTATACCCCCAGAGAAGAGTCCTGGCTCGCAACAATGCGGGATCTGGTGGATCTTGCATTGGAAGAAGGAGTAGCCTTCCAGTTTAATGTTGTTGGTCTTACAGCACAGAGGTATCCAAGGGTAATAAGAAGCCTACAGGAATCTGAGATGGGGATTAGCTGCCATAGTTTCTCTCACAGGCTTCAGGCTAATCTTTCAAACCAAGAGATGACAGAGGAAGCCTCCAAATGCAAAAAAACAGTTGAAGAGGTAATTGGAAAACCAGTTGTTGGGAATAGGTTTCCCTACACAAACTATACAGACGACTCATTCAAGATCCTTGTAGAAGAGGGGTATACGTGGGACAGCTCTGTCTGGAGCTCAGAGTTGGATCCCTACTGGGTGGATGGCCTGCTTGAACTTCCCATAAATCCTGTCCCGAATGACTGGGGTTGGTTTGTACTTCAGAGGAATAATAATTCAAATGCCTTCTTTAAGGCAGTAAAAGACTCTCTAGAGGCCTCAGAGGGCACATACACCATCCTTTTGCATCCCTGGGTACTTTCCCTGCAGAGAGAAGAAAACATCCAGAATCTGAGAGAATTGCTCCGGTACGCCAAGCAGAATAATATCAGGGTTAAGACTGGTGATCAGGTATACGAAGAATACCTATCTAAGAATACGTAGAGCTATGCGCATTGACCAGTAAAGATGTTATGCTTATCCCGCAGTATCCTGATTTTTGCCCTCTTCCTTGAATCTGCATTCCCAATAGCAATAATCCTTCCTTTTGCCTTGTAAAGAGCCTCATTTCTCAGCCTTCCTGGCATCACATATTCAGCCTCTACAGTATCCCCTTTCACAAATGGCTTCTCAAGCTGCCTTGCTTTCTGTATATGAAAATCATCCTTATTTCGAATCAATGATACTTTATGGTGGCTCTCCAACTCCTTTAATTTAGCATAGAATGTATCATATCCCATCTGTTTGACGGGATTCCTTCCATGCTTATAAATGAGAAAGTTCTGGATTCCGATGATTACCTTCCTCTTTTTGTCAATAGCCACGATGTGCTCAATGATCTTGGGAATCTCCTGATCGTTTATTCCAGGAAGCCATACAGGGGCGACAATCAAATCGAACTTCTCCAAGATAAGGGGGATTAGTTTCAGCACCTTGTCAACAGAGTAGAATGAGGTTCCTGATATCTGCCTTGCAACATCGGGAGTTACGGCATTCAAGCTCAAGTTAATCCTCGTAAGCCCTGCGTCTGCCAGTTCCTCAATCCTCTGCTTGCTCAAGACCCACCCGTTCGTGTCAATGGAAACAACCTTGACATGCGGGACAGCAACCAAACCTCGAACAAGCTCCGGCAGTTGGCTATAGAGAGAAGGGTCAGTCTGCCCGCCAATATGGGCCTCAATGCCGTCAATGTTTTTCATATCAACCAGTTCCCTGAATTCCTGGATAAGATATGCAGCCTCAACCAGATAGTCAACTTTCCGTCGAGAATTCACGCCTTCATCAACAGAACAGTAGATGCAGCTCAGGTTGCAGCCAGTCATAGGCTTAACCTCAATAATATTGGTCCCTCGATCAACAAGGCCGAAATAGTTAGTTCCAAACAAAGGAATACCGGAATTGCGATGGATGTAGTAGCTAGGCTTTCCTCCAAGCATATTCCTCATCCCAGCAATATGCTTCTGCAGGAGATGGGAAAACTTCCGTTCAGCAACCTCCTGCCCGACCGCAGGAAAGAGAATCTGATGCTCTGCAGCCCGAAATCCCTTGTCTATTTTCAGCAACTCATCTTTCGGAATCCGAAAGCTGAAAAGCTTTGAAAACCTCGCATTCAGATGATCCTGCTCATCCTCAAAGACAATATCTTCATAACTTAATGTTGCCATCCTATGACGAGAATTAAAGCGCTCTTAAAAAGGATGCTGTTCTAGCAAGAATAGAGTGTGTAGGTTCTCCCCTGCTCTTCAACCTCCTCAGAAAATGCCTTCTCAACACTGCATTCCTCTTCTAAAAATGCCTGAAACTCATCAAGAGCTGACGGCCCATTCCTCCCAACAAGATTCCCAATCTGAATCTGATAATCAAGGTAATATTTCAAATCAGACCCTTTCAGTCTCTCAATAGTCTCTTCAGCAAGCCCGGGCAAGGACCGAAAGCGAAGGTTGTTCAAATCAAGGAAATCGAGGCTTATCCTCCTGTCAGAGAGCAGGGCAATCAACGGAACCAGGGAATCATCCCCGAAAAGAGAGTCAGAAGAGGATGTATGGGACTTGATATATTCAACCATCTCCGGAATTGCCCTGACCTCCTGCCGGTTATCGATAAGATAGGAAAATGCAGAATATGAGGAAAGGGCTGCAACAATAAAAAATAAGACAAAAACAACATGATGCTTTGCAGCAGTAAGCTTCACATGAGCCATCCATCCGATACCAGCAACAACAGACGCAGAAAGCAATGCTAAAAATGGGTACAACAGGAAATAGTAGAATGCAAAGGGCTTCTGAAAGCTTAGCAAGAACAGCAGATACGCAACAATGCTCCCTAAGATCAGATGGCCTCGCGCCTTTTTTGAAAAGGGAAGGAAAAGCAGTGGAAAAAACAGCAGCCACTCTCCTAAGAACTGCTTAAAAAGCAGGGAAAATCTGGCAGTTCCCGACGAAGGCTTGGCAAGATGATACAAAACAGTCTGCTCAACAAAATCCCAGCCTGAAAAAGAAAATAGGGCAATGAGCGCAAAGAGAATCACCCCAAAGAATCCAAGCCCTGCTTTTAAAACTCCCTTCCTATCTTTAAAGAATAGATAGCCAATATAAAATGCCCCAAAAGGAGCAGCCAAATAGCTCGTCAATACTGCCAAAGCAAAACTTGCGCCGGCAAATGCATGCCTCTCCAGAAAATGCAGATAGTATCCCAAAACAAGAAAGAACAGCGTGATGCTGATACCGCTTCCAAAGGTGCTGAATCTCAGAGAATCAAAGGAAAACAGGAACAGGAGCAAAGCGAGGAATCCAACGACCCTGCCATATAATCTTTTCCCAAGCAGATATAAGAGGATGCCCGCTCCAGCAATAAACAAAGTAGAGACAAGCTTCAAAAGGATAAAATGCACTCCAGATACCTTAATCGCAAGAGCCAGGACCAGGATCTGCAAAGGAGGATGTGAAAGGAAGAAGTCTCGGTACGGAAGCTTTCCGTCTGCAAGCGTTTTTGCCATAAAGAAATAGGTATTCTCGTCGCTGATGCTGTAAGAGATCCCCTGGAACTTGACAAAGGCATAGAGGAGCAGGATGAATCCCAAAATGACATACTCTGATTTCTTCATCCTTCACGAACAGCATTCTTATCCTTATAAAGGTTCTTGCGCCCGCCACGGGTAGGGATTGTTATGCACTGCCCGTCGAAACCCGAATCTTTATAAACCTTGGATGAATCCAGCAATAAGGGGGGAGCATGGATAAAGAGATTCGAATGACCTTTCAGGTCTTGTTTGAGATTGTTCGCAACGAGCGCACAAGAGAGGAGCTGCAGGAGCTTGCAGAGAGCTATTTTGACGACGTAGCTGAATACCTGTCACAGAAGTATGAGATTCTTCTTTCAAAGCACGCTGATGACGTATTCTCCCTTCCGGAAAAGGAAAAGACCCAGAAGGAGCTTATCAATATCAGGAGGGTTGTAAAAGAGATCTATGAAAGGCGCCAAAAAAAGGTGATGAGGATGGCCATGGACAAGGCAAAGGCTCCTGCAAACATTGTTGATACCTCACGATTCTTGAAAGATGAGAGAGAATTGTTTGACAAGGTGATGAAGCTGCTTGAAGAGCATAGGGGGACTGTCCTTGAGGTTGCGCTTCAGGGTAAAAAGGTTGGCAAGGGAACAGACCAAGAGAACAATCCAAGAACAAATCCAGAAACAACCACGGTTAAGTTCACCCAGCCTGTCGCCCAGTTTGTCGGCACTGAGCTTGAGATCTATGGGCCGTTTGAGCCAGAGCAGACAGCCTCCCTGCCAAATAAAATTGCAGATATCCTCGTCAATAACGGGAGCGCAGAGGCTGTCAAGGAATAGGTATGAAAGTCTTCCATTCCGATTCTTAGCGCTAGCAGAAATCTGTTAAGTAAAGTTTCCAAGTGCCTCAAGGCTTTTTGCAGGGGGAAGGGTGCCGCCTTTTTGTGAGCTTTGCAGCAAAAAAGAAGCGCATCGACAAGGGGGGCGTCCCTGGCGGGGAATGTCGATATGAACAAAGGAAACTGGAAGCGAACTCGGCGGCATCCCTGATAAGCCCCTGCAAAAAGCCTGATTGGGAAGTTAACAGCTTTACTTAACAAAATCGCAACTCTTATAAACGATTCTCTATTTTCCCATTAACATGAAGATGCCCAAAACGAAGAAGAGGTATTGCCCCTATTGTAAGAAGCATACAGAGCATGCTGTATCGCAGAACAAAAAAAGGGCTTCTTCAAGCATGACCCATGGTGCAAAACAGCGAATGTGGAAGAGAGGGAGAGGAACAGGGCATGGCAATCTTGGAAAGCTCTCCAAAGGAGCCTTGACAAAATGGAAGCGCTACGGAAAAAAATCAACAAAAAAGACCGATCTCCGCTTTCAATGCAAAGTATGCAAGAAATCTTCCCAGCAAAGGAAAGGATTCCGCGCAAAGCGTGTGGAATTTAAATAAGCTTTCTCAGAAGTATTGCTGCAATCAGCAAAGAGAAGAGAGACACAGCCATCCCGGTTCTGAAGAGGGGCGGCAGATAGCGAAAGACGATTGTTTCCTGGCCTTCGACAGGAACTGCAAGCAAGCCGTTATAGTTTCTGAGTTCTCTTCCAGCATCCCATCCCTTAACAAAATTCTGATTGACGACAAGAAGATCTGAAGATGCATTGGTCTCAACAACGATTTTATTAGGCGAGAATGCAACCTGCCGACTTCTATTTTCCTTGGTAAGCCATGCCTCTCCAAGATAGCCCGGATTTGATTCACCCTCCAGGGTAATAGCTGGGACAGCGGCCCTCGGAGGCTTGATGCGGTCATAGCAATTGATAGTTCCAACATTCTGGAGAATGTTCGGAAACTGGAAGCGATATTTATCAGCAGTATACGCCTGCATAAATGCCTCATGACCCCTCAACAGTATGGGCTCTACAGCAAAGACACGCTGGTAAAGAGGTTCAACCACAAAAAAGAGGTTTACTGCCATAAGCACAACAAACGAGAATGCTGCCGCAGTTCCTAGAGGGTAAGATTTTCCAAGAATAGTGACCTGCTTCTTAATCCCTTCAATCCAAGAGAGCATCATCGCAGCAAAGATGCTTCCTAAAAACAACAGTATATTCACAAACCGTGAAGGCCCGTGGAATGAGCCTGCCAGAGGAAGGCCTCGCAGGAGGCGGTACAGAAGAAGAGAATCGCCAAAATAGAGAATAAGAAAGATCACAAAAAGCAACAGCAGCAAAAGATGTTTTCTCCCTAAAACAAAGAACCAGCCAACTAATAATACAAAGGAAAGCCCAAAGTATGCTGAATATTCATGCCATTGCCATTGCGTATCAATTGCTGCTTTCTGGGAGACCTTCTTGCCAGCCTCATAAAACTCAACCTGTTGGGTAAATGTCGAGTAATACGTCCTTGATTCAGGAGACTGGTCAAAGCTCAGGAATCCTGAGAGTAATGTTTTGAGAGAAGTTGGCTGATCATCGTCAAAAGAAAATCCATAGGCCGAGGTAAATTGGAGCATAGGCAGTAATTTGATTGCTCCAAGTCCGAAAGCAAGAAGAAAGATCAGTCCGATACTGTACAAAGGATTAAGAGAGCGCCGCAAAGCCATCAGCAGCAGGCCATGAATTCCTATCAACAGTACAGAGAAGAGAAAAGGGTAGGTGCCTCCTGAAAAGACGATAAAAACAAGGAATACCGCAGAAATCGCTCCATAGCGCATGGCCGAATAGGATCGCAGATAGAAATAAAAGACAAAAGGAAGAAAAGCCATGGAAAAATACAGGGTGTGCCCAGCAACAACTCTATTTGCAAAGGCTGAACTCAGCATAAACAGGATTGGCGCAAGGTAGCTGGAGAATCTTCTAAGTTTATACCATTGGCAGATCAGGTACATGCCCAACATCCCAATGATCAGATGCACGAGAATCTGGAGCTTAAAGCCGATAACAGTCCCAAAGATAAGGTTCAGAATGAAAAACGGGCCAAGGAACAATGATTCCGGATGGGCAAGCAGAGCATTCCCTCCGCAATACCAGGGATTCCAGAATGGAAACTGGTGATACTCAAGGATCGTCTTCCTTGCAGCCTCTGAATAGAAGAAATGCTGATCCCAGTCTCCTCCGCCCCAGTAGGTGATGTTCTGGAAGATGGGATAAGTGAAGAGGAGGGCTAGTGAGGTAAAGACAAGAAGAGGCAATCCGTAGTTCTTAACATTCTCCATAAAGGAGTATGAAAGTGTTAGGGTTTTAAGAGCTTAACGATTCCCTTTTGCGCATCTACTTCTACAAGATCTCCATCTTTGAGTATTCTCGTTGCTATGTTAGTGCCAACAACACAGGGAATTTTAAATTCTCTGGAGACGATTGCGGCGTGAGAAAGCATCCCTCCCTCGTCTGTTATAATCGCTGACGCTTTATGTATTGCCAGCATCATATCAGGATAAGTATTTCCCGATACTAGGACGGTTCCTTGAGTCATTTGCTCCATGTCCTCCACTACTGTACCAGTAAGCTGCCTCCGTATTATCTTCACAATTCCACAGACTTTTCCCGGATGGGCGCATAAACCTTTAAATTCTTTTGTATTCTGTATTTCCTCCTCTTTGTGGGTGATATCATGATAAAGAACTCCTCTTCCGTTCTCTATTTGGTATTGGAATTGGTTAAGTCTCCGAGCAATAGAATCTGGATGAAAGGGGGCTAATGCTTGTGAGATCTCCTCCTTAAGGCAATTATCAACTCCGATAGGGGTCAGCCCTATTCGTTTGCCAATTTCTTCAAAAAGTGGCTTTTTGCATTGCAACGCCTTCATCCATGAAGTATGCATGTCATATCTTCTCCTGCCAAGGCCAAGGATAATAGCAGATGATTCTAATGCCGTATCTGGAATCTCAGTAAGATGAAAATTTGCCAATAGGTGTTCTCTAGTATATTCCCCGCTTAATAATGCTGATTGAATCTCGGGTAGATTATCTTGTGTGATGGCCTTGAGACAACCATAGAGGTCGTCTTCGAAGGACTTGATCATTTCCGGTCTGAGTGCATGATAATAAGCAACAACCAACGAAAAGGTTTCAAAAAAATCAGTATAGAGAGCAAGAAGTTCCTTATTCGACTTCCCTGAATGGTCTCCTTTTAGTTTCTCAGATAAAAGTCCAAGTTCATGGATAGCCTTCTCAGAATTGGAAAGAAGATTCACTAAAAAAGACTTTTCTCTATAGTTTCTATAACCCACTTCTCTCGCTTTTTCGATATCCTCAATGGAGATGAATCGTTTAGTCCTCTGATTCCTAGAAACATATCTATCAGCAGTATAAGAAAAATTCGTAATCTGCGGAAGAAGTTTTGTATCCGCATAAACACAAATCTCAGCAATTGATAGAGGAAATTCTTCTGTTTCCCAAGCTTCTATATGGGTCATTGCGAGACTTTATCATTCACATAAGAAAGGAGGGAGCAACATCCTTCTTCAACTTTATTAAACAAATCCCTGAATTTAAGCAGGTCAAGGTTTCCATCAGAATAGGTTATAGATAAAAGAGAGCTTTCTAGTTTGCGCCCAGGGATGAATATATCAAAAGGAACAACTTTTTTGGGGTCCTGAACAGTTTGATTTACAGTATCAACGTGTTTTTGGTCCATTGGTACATAGAGGTCACTGCCATCATCAACGAATTGTAATGGATCGCACCCAGGATAAACAAGCCCATGCTCCGCCAGAGCAAGCATCGTAGAAGCTTTGTCAAATTGCGCAAGAAGTGAATAGACACGACTTGCTGCCTTATTTAGCTCCATCTTGTAAATCTCGTCCCGATTGTGCTTTCCAGTCGCTTCGGATTCGTTGGCAAGGACTACGTCAATAAAATCTTGATATTCAGTCATAGCATGAATTCCGTTAGTGGAGGCAGCCCTTAAAACTTTAAGGATAGTACCCATAGGAAAATACGCGGATGATCCCCAGTTACGAAGGTTGTCAACATATAGCCCACTCGATTTTGTCTGTATTGTGTCTTCAAGACCTGATTTTGCCAATCTTGAGTCTAAAATAGCTTGCGCCATTTTACTCCTGCAAGAGTTCGCCGTACAGACAGGCTGTATGGTATATTTGTGGGATTGCATTTTTGAGTTAGAGAGTGATAGTAAGATATTTATATTTATGTTGTCATGAATATGATGACAGATTAGAAAAGTTTATAAGCGAAGCGAAAGTATCAAATAACATGAACGCAGAAGACCTTCAAAGATTGGGTCTCACAGAAAACGAGGCAAAAGTATATCTCGCTTTATTGGAGTTAGGATCAACCAACGCAGGAAAAATCATCAAGAAAACAAAGCTCCACAGGAATATTGTCTATGACAATCTTGAAAAGCTCATCGAAAAAGGGCTTGTCAGCTTTGTAACTGCCAGGAATATTAAGCAATTCGAGGCAACAACCTCCAAAGAACTGAAAGAATACATCGAAAAGCAAAAAAGAGAAATTCTTCATAAAGAGCAGTTGGTAAATCAGATTCTTCCTGAGATAGAAAAAAGGAGGGGGGCAATAGAACGGCAGGAAGCTGCCATCTTCAAAGGCAAGAAAGGGCTAAAAACGCTCCTTGAAGAGATGACAACCACGAAAGATGAAATCCTTGTCTTTGGAACAGGCTGGGGAATGAGAGAAACAATGGGAACGTATTATGAACAATGGCATGTAAAACTCAGGGAGAATAAAATAAAAGCAAGGATTATCCTTCCTAAGAACAGAAAAGGCAGATTCCTTAAGCCATTCAAAGCAAGGTATCTCTCTGAAAGCAATATCATGCCTTCTACAATAGCAGTTTTTGAAGATAGAGTGCTGAACATTGTATGGGGGGAAGAGCCAATAGCGGTATTGATCATCAGCAAAAAAGCCTCAGAATCATATAGAAAATATTTTCAGTTATTGTGGAAGATTGGGAAAAGTTAATCTGAAAGTTTCCCCTCCAGCGCCTTTATCTGCCCAAGGATCTCCTCCATCTCAGGATGGCCCTTCTCAAGAGCTTTCTCATACACAACCTTGCACTTCTTCCACTCTTTCAGTGTTGCATACAGGAGAGCAAGATTTGTGTAAGCCCAGTAATTCCTCGGATTTAGGGAAAGTACCTTCTCAAAATAAGTAATCCCACCCTCATACTTCTTTTCCTTTATGGAAAAAACTCCCAATGTAAACAAAGCCTCCTCAAAATCAGGCTCCATTTCCAGAGCCTTTTCCACATACTGTCTTGCTTCATCAATATCCTTCTTCCGGTCATAGATTCCCAAGCCAAGGTCATAAGCAGCCTTTGCTGTCTGCAATTCATCAAACCTCTTTCGAAGCATCCGAAGATAGCTGTCCCTTTTCTTTTCAATAAATGCGTCTCCTTTCAACTCATGAAAATGATGCATGACTACGGCAGATTCGGCAATCCCCATCCCTTTTTTCTCAAGAGCCGGCCTTGCATCCTCATGGATAGCTCCAACAAATGTGATGTTTTTATTCCTGAAAAGCCTGATGATCTTCGTGGTATAATGGCCTGAGAATTCCTTTTGAGGAAGATTGAGGTGCTGCATTAAGAGGAAAGGAGCATTCGACGCAAGCCGCACAAATCCAAGCCCTTTAGTGTAATTTGTATAAGTTCTTTGTAACAAGTAAAACGCATCAGCAGTATTGGAAGAAATCAGCCTCTTAACCTCTTCGCATCCTTTGGCATCAATGATCTCATCCGCATCAAGGTTAAGGACCCAGTCTCCTGTCGCGTATCCCAAAGCAACATTCTTTGCCTTTGCAAAATCCTCTTCCCAAGGAGTGAAATAAACCTTTGCGCAAAATCCCTTGGCAATCTCGACGGTCCTGTCCGTAGAGCCGGTATCAACAACAACAATCTCATCAACAATATCCTGCACAGCTTGAAAACAAGCAGGAAGAAAGATCTCTTCATCCTTGGTGATAATGCATAAACTCAGCATAAAAAGAGGGAAGGAAATCAGCTATTTAAAGATGGCTGCTTCGAGCAATCATAGACAAAAACATCCCCCCAATAAGGATCAGTAACTCTGTAGGATTGAAGGCAGCTTTCAACAAGAAAATCCCGTACAATGGCTGAGTTTCCAAAGCCTTCTAATGGACGAACAACCACAAAACGAACCTTCTCTTCCTTAAGTTTTTTCAGCACCTCCCCAAAATCAGCCAGTCCTGAAAGGAAGCGCATTGCATTCGTGTCCACAAAATCAAAGGCTATAGGAACCTCGGTCCGCAAGGCCAGCAAAGGCACAGTCAGGACATCCCCGAAGATCCTGTCTTGAGGAGAAGCATTGTCCATAATAAAGCCTGTAAGTTCTCTCTCTGAAGCAAAATCAATAAAATCAAAGCTCTGGAGATAGATCGCTGTTGAAACGATTGAATATCCAAAGAAAATAAGGAAAATTGCAATGAAAATATCCCTATACTTTGGAAATCTGCTCAGAATATCCATCAATCCAACAGCAGCAAGCATTGCCAGGAAAGGCAGCCATAACACAAAATAGAAATGGAATAGCCTTACCCAAAGCAAAAATATAAGATAAAAGAAAGCGATAATGAAGGGCAGAAGCAGTCTTTTCCTGCGGCAGCCAAATGCAGCGAGCAGAGCCAGCGACAGGATTAGGTAATGCTTTTGCATGAACGCAAGAAATATCGAAAACGTGCTCCCAGGCAAAGATGGCTTCAATGCATGATACCAATAGACCTGCAAGAAATAGCCAGGAACCAATAACAAGGCTAAATTAATCAAACCTCCAACAATAAAGAAGCCAATACTATACCTCAAAAACAGTTTTTTAGATTTAAAAAAAAGAAAGGCAAGCACAGCAAAAATGACAACCAATGAATACAAGCCAGTCAAGGCAGCCACGCCTGCTATACTCCCTGCCCATAAAGGCCTCTTTGAATATAACAAAAATAATGAGAGAACAACAAAAAACGTCGTCAAATCAACTCCAAGAAAATACGTCGCCTCAAGCATGACCCGGTAGGAAAACAAAAACAAGCCAGCCCCAAGCAAGCCTTCCCAAGGCCCAAATAGTTTTTTTATTAAAAAGAACAATAGTACTGAGGTACCAATCGTTGAGAAGAACGGGACTAATTTGAAGATAACAATACTAAATCCAAACAATGAAAATAGAATCCCTGAAACAAATACTTGCACAGGAGGGTGGCTGTTGAAGAAATCCCGATAGGGCATCTTTCCCTCAGCGACCAGCTTGCCCATGTAGATGTAGGTATGCTCATCTCCGGGGTCAATATGGGAAAGACCGGGAAGCTCGATAAGAAAAAATGTTAATAACAGCAGGAGGAACATCCAGAATGGAGCATGTTTGAGGCCGGGCATCATAGAGAAAAAGAAGAAACAGGATATAAAGATTGTGGAAGATACTTAAGGCAGCTTCCTCAGCAATCCTCTGCTTTTCTCTCTTTGCTCTTTTGTTGCTGTTAACAGGATTCCCTTTTCTTTCGATAGCCTTTGGAGATCATAGATGCTTTTATCGAGTATTTCAGCTGCCTTTCCTATTGATAGCCTTCCTTCGGAGCATAATCTTAGTATAGGGGGTTTTGTTGAGTATTTCTTGATTGCCATGATAACTGAATAAAGTTTGGTTGTTTATATAACACTATACCTTATATTTTCTTCGCCACCCTCCACAAGACCTCAAAATAATGCTGATAGCTTTTGGCTGTTTCTCTGCTTCTGATCACAATTCCCAAAGGAGCAGCGCCCCAGACAAGAATGGCAACACAATCATCATACACGATCGTTGGAGAGGGATTGTCAAAAACAGCAGGCAAGATCCGGATATCCATGAATTTCTCGTCGAAAAATTCGCTTATCTTCGATTGATGCTTTTCATTCCATAAGACTTTTATTGGAATCTTCTGCTTTATCCTCCTTCTTTTCCAGTTTTCGTAATAGACCGGCAACGTTTCCTTGAATCTCCCTCCGCTCCCTAAGACAAGAATTTCCTTTTTTTGCTTTAATGTGTCGTCAAGTATCGACTTAATTCCTTTAGGCCCTTTGTAGATTGCCGCTTCCTGCCGGTCTTTCGCTAAAATCCTCTTTTCGTTTAATTTTGGCAGAATTGCCTTGAGTTCTGTTGTAAGTGTTTTAATATTGGACTCTCTCTCCTTCAAAATATCCAGAAGTTTCTCAGGCTGAGCTGCTTCAAAATGCTTCCTATTTGATTGGATAACATAGCTCACTAATCCTTTCCCCATCAGTTTTTCAAGAAGTTCATAGATGGTTTTGCTGTAATAGCCAAGTTTTTTCATCAATTCTCCTGAAGTTGCTGGGCCAAGCTCTAACAAGAGAAGATAAGCCTCAATCTCCTTTTCAGTCAAGCCGAACTGCCGCAATATGTCTGATTCCGGTTTCATATTTATTATAACCTACCTAGTAGGTAGCAATTATTTAAATAGTTTTTGGTTGTTCCTGTTTGAGAGTAAAGATAACAAGGAGGTAAATCAAAATGGGAGAAGGTCCAAAAATTATGCTTGCATCAAATCCAGGCAGTGGGTTTTGTGAGAAGAGAACAAAAATAGTAGAGAAGGAAAGGGATGCCAATGAGGAAGAAAGAAAGATTATAAAAGGGATATTCCCGCATACGCTCAGAGGCTACACGAGATATTATTCCCATTTTGATGAAGATGGATTTAAAGCCCTGAAGGGTTCTGGAATAGGCGTACAGAATATTACTGACCTAATGGGTTGTTTTTTAGATGGCCTTGAAGACCTTTATAAAAGTTTGAACGAAAGTGGTGTATATCTAACCGTAGAAGATCTTCATTATAATGAGCATGGCCGAGGACTCCCCTATACCTATAACATAATGCTAGAAAGAAGAATAAACAGCATGCCAGTACGAGTGGGGCCGGGTGATAAGTTTAAAGATTTTCGATGTGGTGATGGTTGGGGTTTTAAATCACAATTCTCCGATATGGAGTTGCCTCATCTACTCTTTATTAAGACTGGCGCAAAAATAGAAAAAAAGGAATTACATGAGAACAGAGCTCTTCGCGAAAGGCTGGTTAAAGGCCGGGACGGGGTAAATTTCATGGGAAAAAGAGTGACTTTCGCAGACGTTTTTGATCCGCTCTATTTCAGATACGGAGGAGGAGAAGTATATTTTGTAAAAGAAGGGTGCCATAACGTACATAATAAAAGAGGATATTCTAAAAACAGAGATAAAATGCAAATGTTGACTCATATAAAAATAGAAGAAGACTATTTCGACAGCGAAGCATTCAATGACGCGCTTCACGAACAAAGCAGGGGGGATTAGAAGGAAGGGAATAATGGGGGCCTCGCTGTTTGAAAACAGGACAGAGCCAGAGCATACAAAACCTTTTTAAACCACCCCTCGCTTCTTTACAGGTATGGAGCCATCAAGCAAGTTCATTAAGGTCAGATGCACAAAATGCAAGAACGAGCAGATTATCTTTGGAAAGGCTTCTACAGAGGTCTTGTGTTTGGTTTGCGGCAAGGTGATAGCAACGCCCGGAGGAGGAAAAACCAAAATCAAGGTCAAGGTGGTTGAAGTCCTGCCATGATTTACACCAAGAAAGGGTATCCTGAAGAGGGAGAGCTTCTTCTCTGTACAGTAAAGAAAGTCCAGCACCACAGCATATTTGTTGAGATTGATGAATACAAGAAGCAGGGAATGATCCACATCTCAGAGGTTGCTCCGGGAAGGATTAGAAATATCCGCGATTTCGTTGTTGAGGGCAAGAAGGTTGTCTGCAAAGTCCTCAGGATCAGCCTGGAGCGCGGCCATATTGACCTCTCGCTCAGAAGGGTAAATGACAACCAGAGGAAGAACAAGGTCAATCAGCTGAAGCTGGAGCAGAAAGCAGAGAAGATTGTAGAATTCGCATGCACCAATGTAAAGGAGAATACCTATGACATATTGCAGAAGATTATGCCGAAAGTGCATGAGAAATACGGCACACTGCATGATTTCTTCCAGAGCGTGGCTGAAGACAAGGACTCGCTGGACGCTCTCAAGCTCAGCCCAAAGCTCGCAAAGGAGCTGCTTTCTGCAATCAAGCAGAGAATCAAGCCGATTGAAGTGGAGATAAAGGGAAAGATGAAGCTCGTGAGCTTTGCGAGTGACGGCATCAGCCAGATAAAAGAGGTCTTCAGGAAGGTGTTTGATGGAAAACAGGGGATACAGGTCATCTATACCGGCGCAGGAACCTATCAGGTGAGCGTGAAGTCAAACGATTACAAGTCTGCAGAGGCAATTCTGACAAAGGCAGTTGACGAAGCCACGAAATACATGGAGAAGCACGTAGGCATTGCAGAATTCAAGCGAGCAGAAGCATGAAGCGGATTCTCTGGTGCAGCAATTGCCAAAAGTACACGATGAAAGAAGTCTGCTCCTGCGGACAAAAAGCGCTTTCTAAAGTCCCTCCAAAGTGGAGCCCTGAGGACAAATATGCAAAATACCGCAGGATTGTGAAAGAGCCTGGATGGAAGGAGAAGGGGCTGGTTTAGAAAAGCTTTTTAAACCTCAATTCTTACAGTTTGCTGTAATGACTGTGATACGTGAAGTAAAGGCCTTAGAGATTCTCGACAGCAGAGGCAATCCTACAGTGCAGGCAATAATACGCACTTCTAAAGGAGCGGCAAAAGCTTCTGTTCCTTCAGGCGCCTCTACAGGAATTCATGAAGCTCATGAGTTAAGAGATGGCGGAAAGCGCTATAACGGAAAAGGAGTGCTGAAAGCAGTAGCAAACGTCAATACGAAAATAGCAAAAGCTCTCAGAGGAAAAAGCCCTGCCAACCAGAAGCTCATAGATACCACCTTGCAAAGCCTCGATCCATCGGCAAACAAAGCCAAGATAGGAGCAAATGCTGCCTTGGCTGTCAGCATGGCTGCCTGCCGCCTTGGAGCAGGGAACCGAGAGCTCTTTCAGCACATCAGCAATCTTGCAAGAAACAGGAGGATAAGGCTGCCGGTTCCTCAAATGAATATCCTGGACGGAGGGGCCCACGTTGGTGCAGAGCACGACATCCAGGAATATATGATTGTTCCACTAAAGTTTAAGTCGTTCTCCGAAGCATTAAGAGCAGGAACAGAGGCTTACCATATTGTTAAGGAAAGAATAGCCAGAAAATACGGATTTGCAGCAGCTTCAGTCACAGCAGAAGGAGGATTCATCGCTCCAATGGATAGTGTAGAGAAAAGGCTCCAATTCCTTTTGAGATGTATAGATGAAGCCGGATACACTGGAAAAATAAAGATTGCCCTGGATGCTGCTGCTTCAGAGTTTTATGATAAAAAGAGCGATTGCTACCGGATTGGCAGCAAAACATACAGCTCAGAATCCCTGGCTCAGATGTATCAGGATCTCATAAAGAAATACCCGGTAATCTCATTAGAAGATGGCCTTGCAGAAGATGATTGGGAAGGGTGGTCTTCCTTGCAGGCTGCAATCGGAAAGCAAGTCCAGATCGTAGGTGATGACCTGCTTGTGACCAATCCTGAAAGGATCAGGACAGCAATCAAAAAGAAAGCTGCAAACGCTCTTCTCTTAAAGCCAAACCAGATAGGAACTGTGACTGAAGCAATCAAGGCTTCTCAGCTTGCAAAAAAAGCCGGCTGGAAGGTAATCGCCTCCCACAGGAGCGGAGAGACAGAAGATTCATTTATCGCAGATCTTGCAGTCGGCATTGGAGCAGATCAGGTCAAGTTCGGAGCTCCCGCCAGGTCAGACAGGACCTCAAAATACAACCGGCTGCTGGAGATAGAGAGTTCTCTTGGAAAAAAAGCAAGGTTTGGAAAATAACGAAAGGATAAAGGCTTATAAAGACTGAAGGTTTTTAGCGAGGGGAAGGGGGTGAAATTAACGAGATCTGGTGCAGTTGAATATTTACTAGCAGTAATTGTTAGTATTATTATTACTGGTTGCTCTGCTACAGATATAGAATCTTTTGTGACAAACATCCCTCAAATCCAACAATTTCTTGATGAGAACCCAGATGCTGAGATTAAGATTACGTATTGGGCATCTGGTGAGATTAACCAGATTATAAGTTCTATTAACTCTCAGTGTGGAAAAGAGATTCAAGTAACTCCTATATATAGGGCTATTGTTAAGGAGAATGGGACGAGTGTTACAAGCTGGATTAAGGCTGATGACAGGCAGGTGCTGTGTGTGGTAAGGGAGATTGATGAAAACATTGACCAAGAACTTAACTCAACAAACGAGACTGGCATTAATGAGACAAATGAAAGCAATAATGTAACTGCTAATGAAACGAGTGGGAATGAGTCCGTAGGTGTTAATGGAACAGATGAAAGTGTGTCTTTTATTGTAGACACAATAACAGAATTTGAGAAAAAACCAAATGGGAAAGGGGTACTATTTAATGGAAAAGGTTACTTATTGGAATACGGGAATGTTATTAAAGGTGGGGTCTTTTTTAATGCTTGGAGTTCTTTTTCAATAACTATAAATGGCAAGTATTTTGAGGATCTTACAAACGGAGAGATATTCCAGCTTGATGACGGAACGTATTTTGGGATAAGTAGAATTCGGCATTCTGATTTTGCGAGCGATATTCCGAGCACAGATTTCTATTTAGGCAATACAGAATTGAATTTTACTCCATTTGGATGGGATGAAAGACTATGTACGGCAGATGAAGATTGTGTGAAGATAAAGTATGCATGCTGTAAATGCAACCATATTGACAAAGATCATGCTATCAATAGGATATACTTAGAGACGTATCTAAATGAGTCTAGTGGGTTTTGTCTTAATTATGACCGATGTGAATCGAGAGAAGAATCTACAAATGACCACTGGACATGCTCAGCAGAACCTCAATGTATAAATCGCACATGTAATCTGGTTAATAAGCAGACTGGTGGGAAGTATAACAGATGATAGGTCATAATAGATAGAGGTGAAGGTTGATTGAAAGAAATAATGTATACCCCAAGATAAGAATACTGGTTTATATCTCAATTATTATGTTCCTTTCTCTAGTGATAACCGTCTCCGCTTTAAACAAGCCAGTGATCACAGAGACTGGAACCCCCAGGATAAGTTCACGTCTACAGGATAATATAACCCAATACCAAAGAGCCGAGATTGGCGCAAATGAAGAATTAGAAATAATAATCAGACTGGAGGGCAATCCTCCCAGACAGGTTATCAGTAAGATAAAAGAGGAATATGAGCCAGATATCAAAAACTATAGTGCTAAGATTAAAGATGTTCTTAAGAAATATAAACCAAGGAATCTTACTCCTCTTCAGGAGGAGGAACATAGCCTGGACTTGTATCAGCGTATATCACAGGAGGATAGAGATAAGATTAAAGATTTAGCCAGAGCAAAAAACCAATTAAAAACGCAATTAAGAAATGATATTGAACATAATCTCTCAATCAGTAACGCCAAGATTCAAGAACCGTTATTAGAAGAGATTCAATCAAAGGAAGGGGATATCATTAATAACTTTCTGATTAGCAATATAATAATAGCCAGAATCAAAGTGGGAGAAGTCATAGGATTCTTGAACGATAGCAGGATAGAAGGTATTGGGCTTAATGTCAAAGAAAGCGGATTTGCTTTGGATATTAGCCCAGGAGCGATAGTTGCCAGCAGCCTACAGAATGATTACTCAGGAGGAAACGGACCCGAACCCCTTGCAACAATCTCCATAATTGATTCAGGCATTAACATAAGTCACCCCAATCTGAAATATTTGTCTGATGGGAGTACATTGAGGACATGGTATAACAAAAGTTATGATGGAGAGGCAACAAATGATGTTTTAAATCACGGAACCCTTATTGCAGGCATTATTGCCTCATCAAATGACACTTACAGAGGAGTTATGTACAACATAAGCAGTATGATTAATGTTAAGTTGGATGAAGATGGAGATGAGATTGATGAAAATAATATGATTCAAGCTATGAATTGGTCATTATGGGATGCTCCAGATCAGGCAGAAGTAATAAGTTTAAGTGTAGGAAAAGATAAAGAAGAAAAAGATGGAACATCACTAATCACTACAGATTATGATACTGAGGCAGATGTAGGTGGGGCTACAATTGTTGTCGCAGCAGGGAACAAAGGGAATACAGGTAGCAAGAATCTTACCCAACCAGGTGATGGATATAATGTAATAACAGTAGGTGCAATGGATGACAAAAATACAACTAATAGAGATGATGACGTATGGGGTAACTGGTCAATTTCTGCGTCTGGGGGTGCTAGTGGAAGAGGGCCTACAGGTGATGGAAGAAAGAAACCAGACATTATGGCTCCAGGAGTTGCAATAAAGAGTGCTAATGCGTCGGGAGAGTTTTCAATTGCGAAGGTAGGGGGTGGAACTAGTTTTGCTGTACCTCATGTCTCGGCTGCCTCAGCTTGGTTCGATGATGTGTTGTCTAATACTCTAGAAATCAAAGCATTATTGATAAACACTGCAAGGGACTATGGTGATACTGGTTGGGACGAATATTATGGTTGGGGTTCAGTTAATTTAGGATCGGCTCATACTTATATAGACAACACATGGTACGAATCGAGTTTTACCGATGATGGAGTTAGACTTTATAAACTCACTAATGTAGACAATGGGGATACATCCACTCTTGTTTGGTTTAAGCACCAAGGTGAATCTCTGCATGATATAGATCTTTATCTATATGATGAATCTGATGGAAACACAGTTGACTCTTCCACCTCCGGTATAGATAATGTCGAACAGGTTGCAACAGATACTAATTATGATAATATTGTTCTTAAAGTAAACTCCGCTGATGTTTGGACTGGCAATGAGGAGTTTGCTGTTGCTACAGAGACCGATACAGATTTCACAATAAACCCTCCAGCCCTAAGCGCATCCCTCTCAAATCCGTCAGGCAAACAAGAAGGACAACTCTTCAACATCTCCGCTCAAATAACACCAACAGGAGACTTAAATGCTCATGGAGTTAGTGTAACCTTAAACCTTCCTTCTGGATTGACACTTATCTCGGGCGCTAATCCTCGGGATTTGGAAACAATAAATGACGGCTCCTCAAAAACAGCAGTATGGACAGTCAACGCAACAGAAGAAGGCGCAAAAAACTTTAATGTAAGCATTACTTCATCTTCTTATGGCGAGACATACAATGCTAATGCCTCTAGTTCTGTAGCTATAGCTTCAGCATATAATCTCTACATCAACATAAAAACATTAAAGGATGATTACACCAGCAATGAGTTTGTAAACATAACCGACCCTCCAGAAGAAAACAACACGAATCAATCTTCCGAAGAGCAAAACACAACAGCAAACTCCACAGCCGAAGAGAACCATCCTCCAATCCTGATACTCCTAGAAAAATCTGATTTGCTCCCAACAGACGAAGGGCAGAAATATGGGGCGGTCTTCGATGAAATAATCAATGAAGATGGAAGCAGAACAAGGACTATGTATGGCTCTACTCGAAATATTGAGGAGGGTGGAGGGTGGAAAAGGGTCGAGAAAGCTCGAAGCTTAATGGATAAAGGCGTATTTGAGCTGGTTTATCTAGAGAATGACAGTAGGTATGATTTGGAGATTGTTGATTTTAATTACACTTCTATCACATTTAAACCAATAATCAAGGATGAGAATGAGATGAATAAAGATATTCCTGTCAAAATAAATGGTGCAAAAAAAACTTCTGTAAATTATAATTCATTGTCTAATAAGCAACAATTAAATTTTAAATTTAATGACACAATCCTTGGGAAAAACCTTACTGTTGGAGAACATTCAACAACTGTCACCTATGATGACACATCAGAAAAACAAGGCAATCAGCTAAGTCAAAGCAACCCTAGCACTACGTATCAGGTAAATTCCCCAGATTTCTATGACGAGGTTGGTGTACAAGAAGATAGTGCCGCCATACGATTTGGAAATGGCTCACTAAATTGGAGCAATAAAGCTATAGTGGGAATAACCTTAAGCTTCTATGTAGATATGCAGGATTATTCCCAAGCAGACGGATATGTTGAAGTGTACTATTATGACGGTCCATATAACCCAAGTAACCTAACTTGGAATATCCAGCCTGGCAGAGGATTAATCTATCAAACAAATAAGATGTCTGGCACTTCTACCTACACGATGTCCTCTAACGATATTGACCATAAAGAAGGCTGCTACGGTGATGGTTATTGTTATTATCATTTTAAAGGGAAGGAAGATTTGGATGATATTGTTGCTGGAGAGATTCTTGTAAATAATGCAAACACATATCTCCAAATAACCTATGTCGATTGCGATCAAAACTCAGATTGCGTAGCAGGACAATTCTGCAACTCAACTGGCTATTGCCAATCAGACCTATCGAATGGAATAGACTGCGGGGTCACGTATACAAATAACATGTCAGAAAGAAATGGTGCCTGCGCAAGCAACCAATGTTCTTTGGATGGAAGAGATAGCACTGGTTACGTTTGCACAGCTTCAAATGAGTGTAATTGGGATGCTCAAATAGAGAGTAATGGATACTATCAATGCTATAACTATGCGTATGATACAGATACCGGTGATGATCCGCGAAGATGTGATGGAGGAGGCACTTGGACTGATGCGGCAGACTGCCCAGACCAAACTTGCGTTACAGGTAGCGGTAGCACGCCCTCATACTTAAGAGATGATGTGTGTGATGCAGGCATTAATACTGGTGGAGGATGTAAATATGGCCCAACTGTAAAAACATGCGATTATTATGTAACATGTGATGGCACTACCTGCCCAACATCCTGTTCTTCTCAATCAGATTGCACTGATAACGCGTATTGCGATGGTATCTGTAAATCCACTGAGTCAAAAATAATCAATAATGGAGAAAGTAATGTTTCCATATATTTATTGATGAAGATCCAGTACTATAATGGCAGTGGCTTCGTAGACGAAGCCATAATACAGAATGATACATCCCCAAGAACAGTTAATATAAATCAAACATTAAAGCTCGATGCTATTTGGAATCCAAATGCATGGAATACAAGTAACAACGGCAATGGCACATACAGGGTATGGGTTGCTGCAACAGATGAAAATGATAATCTCCTGGCTTATAATCAGACAGAGATTGTTGCGATGTATAACTTCACAATATTGCCTCCAGACTTCAATAAATTCACCATCAAGAATACTTCAGGCAGCAACATGGCCTGGCTCGGCGACTCAGGAAACGCCGTGATTAAAGGTATCTTGGAGCAGAACTCCGCCCACACAAGAAACGCTGACTTTGCCTTCATCATAAGAAACAACGGAGAAGATGTTCTGATTATCGAGAATGATGGCAATATGTATATTGATGGAACTTTGTTCCAGAATCAGTCAACCATATCATCCTCTTTGGATGATACTGATTTCAGAATAAGAAAAGATGGAGAATGGCAGGTTGTTGTAAATGAGTCGGGGTATGTTTTTATGAAAGGAACATTGACGCAGAATGGAGCTCCATGAGGTGAAAGCGTATGAAACAAAGCAAGATTAGGGAGATCAAATCAGATGAAAAATATTTCAGCAGCCAACCTATACTCAAAACATTATTCACCTCAGTATCCAGACTTGCTCTAGCGTTAGCCCTCTTCATACTGGCAGCCATTTCAATAAGCGGAGCAGGGATTGTCATAGAAGATGGAATGCTCGGAGTGAACAGCACAGGCCCCAGCCATGTGCTTGAAGTCACAAGAGGAGCCCGTATTGGAACCAATTTTGGTAGTTTGACAGCAATCCCAAGAGGAAATGCCAATATCTTATTGTATGATGCAGGAGACACCAACTGGGCAGGTCTTGGCTCAGACGGCTCAGGCAATATGTGGTTTAAGACAGGAACATCTGGAGCTCCAGATGCAAGATTGGTTATCGACAACGCAGGAAATGTAGGGATAGGCATAACAACCCCTACAAAGAAGCTCCATGTCAATGGAGATGTAAACCTGACTGGAACCATCTATAATCCCTATGTAACCCTCTCAGGCTCTACTTCCTATGGAAACATAGCTGCTTATGGTGAAAGATCATTATACTTCACAGCTGGCTCAAACTTCTTGTGGATCAATAGGACAAATTACGTAGAAATGTCTTCAGGAGGCTCAAATGAGTTCAGGATTGTAAACGGAAAGACAGCCATGGGATTGGCTGTTCCTACAGCCAAATTGCATGTGAATGGAAATGCTAATGTGACAGGAGAGCTTGCTTATGGCTCTTTAAAGGCAAACTCTCCTGTTCTGAAAAGAACTGCTGATCCCTTTGTAGCAGAATGCACTATAGCAGATAATGGCGACTTTGTTGTGGAATACATCAAAGAGGACACAGGAAGCTACTCAAAAGTCATAGAGAAAGTAGATCCTGATTCAGGAAACTGGTGGCACAGGCAATGCTATGAGAAGAATGAGAAGTTTAGCTTCCTTGACACCGCTCCTGTATGCGGAGAGGATGAGCATGAATGCACGATTGATGAGATTGGGTTTGATTGGGAGACAAAAACTGTATATGTGAGTGGATAAAATGATCCTCAACATCTACCTCTTCAGGCACGGACAGACCTATTTCAACAGAGACCATAGGTTTACTGGATTCAAAGACTCCAAGCTGACCCCCTTAGGAATAAAACAGGCAAGAAAGATAGCAAAAAAGCTGAAATCAAAAAAGATCGATGTTGCCTATTATACTCATGTATCAAGAAGCAAAGACACACTAAAGGAAGTGCTCAAATACCACAAAGGAGTAAAAAAAATAAAGGATGACCGGATGATCGAGCGCTCATACGGCTCATTTGAAGGCCTCTATCACACAACAATAATAAAGAAATACGGAAAAAAGCTTTTTGACAAATGGCACCGCTCCTACAATTTCCCGCCTCCAGAGGGAGAAAGCGTGAAGCAGGTTGAAAAGAGAGTAAATTCATTCATAAAAGACTTAATAAAAAAGATGAAAAAAGAAAGGATCAATGTTGCAATCTCAGCCCATGGAAACTCCATGCGGCCATTTAGGAGGTATTTTGAAAAGCTTACGATGAAGCAGATGATGAAGCTTGAGAATCCCTGGGATGATTATTTTGAATACCATGTAAAAACGTGACCCCCTCCCC
>Ga0209542_10004667_pt1 | contig 27960 bp, 22 predicted proteins | sample RifCSPhighO2_01_FD_184028 | JGI IMG/M metagenome (GOLD analysis project Ga0209542, IMG submission 184028) | Soil microbial communities from Rifle, Colorado - Rifle CSP2_plank highO2_0.1 (SPAdes) (version 2) | ecosystem: Environmental > Terrestrial > Deep subsurface > Rock core/Sediment ...
GCCTGTCGAGAACTTCTCGACTCGTCCGCCTTTGGCGAGACTTCGCTCGAAGAATAATGTCTGAAAACCGAGGACTCTTAGTCCTCGGAATGTTTATTTACATCTATGGATGAATTATTAAAAAAACAAATTACAAAATACTACAAGAAAAAATTTAAAAAGCAACATTTCATCCCTGAAGTTTCACCGGTTTCTGTCTCTGGCAAGGTCTTTGATCACAACGAGTTCTTAACGGGTGTTGAAGCAGTACTTGATGGATGGTGGACAGAGGGTCATTTTGCTGAAGAATTTGAAGGAAAGTTTTCGAAATTTCTTGGGGTACGATATGTTTCTCTTGTAAATTCAGGATCATCTGCAAATTTAGCTGCGTTTTCTGCACTCTCCTCAACTGCTCTGAAAGAACGAGCGCTAAAACCTGGAGATGAGGTGATCACGGCAGCAACAGGATTTCCTACGACAGTCAATCCGATTATTCTCAAAAACTGTACACCAGTCTTTTTGGATTGTGATATCGCCACGCGCAATATTACATTTGCAGATGTTAAAAAGGCTCTCACAAAAAAAACAAAAGCAATTATGATCGCACATACATTGGGTAATCCGTATGAGTTGGACAAAATAGCTAAGTTTGCAAAAGAAAATAATCTCTGGCTTATTGAGGATTGTTGTGATGCATTGGGTTCTCGATACGACAAAAAACTAGTCGGAACATTTGGTGATATTGCAACGTTTTCTTTCTATCCTGCACATCAAATTACAATGGGAGAAGGTGGCGCAGTTGTCACGAATAATCCATGGCTTCATAGAGCTATACGCCAATTTCGGGATTGGGGAAGAGATTGTTGGTGTGATCCAGGGAAAGATAATACGTGCGGGAGGCGTTTTGCATGGAAAATGGGAGATTTACCATTTGGATATGATCACAAATATACATATTCCCAAATAGGATATAACTTAAAACTTACAGACATGCAGGCGGCAATTGGTGTTGCACAGCTTGAAAAACTGCCCAGATTTATTGAGAAAAGAAAAGAAAACTTCAAAACACTTTTGAAAGGATTAAAAAAATATGAAAAATATCTCATTCTCCCACAGTGGGAGAAAAAAGCTGATCCGTGCTGGTTCGGCTTCATGATTGTCATTAAAGACGACGCACCATTTACCAGACTTGATGCAGTCACGTACTTAGAATCAAAGAAAATTGTAACACGAAGTCTTTTTAGTGGTAACCTAATTCGTCACCCTGCATATAAAAATGTAAAATACAAGCAAGTCGGAAAACTTGCAAACTCAGACAAAGTAATGAATAATGGATTCTGGGTTGGGGTGTACCCAGGAATAACAGGTGAAATGATGCATTATATGATACTACAGTTTAGAATTTTTTTATCTCAATATGAATAAAAACCAAAAACTAAAATTAAGCATCTGTATACCCAGTTACAATGGGGCGGATACCATAGCTGCTACGTTAGATAGTATATTAATACAAAGCTATCAAAACCTTGAAATCATCGTCAATGATGATTGCTCCAAAGATGACACGGAAAAAGTAGTGAAGTCTTTTAAAGATAGGCGAATAAGATTTTTTAAAAATAGAAAAAATTTAGGCTATGGAGATAACCTGAATACTTTTAAACCAAAAATAACCGGCGATATTATGATTGTTATGGCTCAAGATGATATTCTCTTAAAAGATGCATTGCTCAAGATTGCTAATGGGTTTTTACTAGATGCTGATATTGGTATTGTTGCAAGACCATTTTATCAGTTTGAATACGATCCAAAAATTCCGGTACGATATTGGCCGCCTCCTGATACAAAAAAAGATACGATTATAACAATTAATGTTAAAAAAGAATTAATAGAAGCAGTTATTCGATCAACCTATCTTATATCTTGTATTGCATTTCGGGTAAAATTTATCGATAGAGCATTCACCAGTCATGTATTTACTTCTCAGTCATATCCATTTTTTTCTATTTTCAAAAAACATAAAATTGTATATTTAAAAGATTATATTGTTGCAGTTGGTATTTATGGTAGTCAATGTCGATATAAGCCAAGTATTTATGAACCATCTCCTGTACAAACGTGGATTGAAGTATTTGACGTCGTCTTGCCAGAAAAAAAATATGATAAAGTACGAAAAATTTGCCAAGATTATGTTGCACAAAACTATGTTGGACTCGTTCAAATTAAAAACTGGGCCAGAACGCAAGATTTACTGGAAGAAATATATATGCATATCAAGTATCGAAAAGCAAGTTTAATCGATAGGAGGTTTTGGTTTTATACTTTAATGTGTCTTTTTGTTCCACGAATCATATTGCAAAGAGTTGTTGATATATATAAGAGCAAACTACTGTCCAAATCTGTCTCCGGTAAAGTGCACATAGAACTCGCAAAATAATTATGCCAAAAGCACAAGAAGTATTCGGGCCATTTCTCAGTTTTATTTTCAATCTCCATACAAGTTTTGTAACAAGAAAATTTAAGCGCGTCGGAAAAGGTTGTAGCATACGTCCAGTATTGAATACTACAAATCCGCAGTTTATTTCTCTTGGGAATGATGTGTCTATTGGAATTTTATGTTGGATTGCTACAAATACAACGCTTCATAAAGAACCGAAACTTATAATTGGTAACAGAGTGCATATCGGTGCGTATGCAATGATTATCGCAGCAGATGAAATAGAAATTGGCAATAATGTTCTAATGTCGGAAAGAGTAATAATATTAGATCACATGCATGATTATAAGAATGTTAAAAAATCGGTAATTGACCAACCTATCATAGGAAAGGGAAAAATTGTTATAGAAGATGACTGTTTTATTGGCGCCAACGCAGTTATTATGGGAGGAGTTCACATAGGAAGACACGCAGTTGTTGGAGCAAATTCCGTTGTTACCCGAAACGTTGCCCCATACAGCGTAGTTGTTGGTTCTCCAGCAAAAGTAATAAAACAATATGATTTTAAAAAAAGAGAATGGATTAATGTTTGATAATTATATGAAAAAAAAATCATCAAAATTCGAAGAGGAATATTTTAAGGGAGATAAAAGCATTTACGCAAGCTGTTATGAATACAAAGCAGGAAATATCTCTATGGTTTATAGAGAAAGAGCACTTAGGATTTTGCAAAAGAACGTTCCTAAAAACGCAAGAGTCTTAGATGCAGCATGCGCGTTTGGTGATTTACTTGCATTACTTGATCAGAGTAACTTTACTACCTATGGAATTGATATATCTGAATATGCATTGAAAAGAGCTAAAAAAAATACCAGAGCAGAACTTGTGCTAGGAGATCTCAACAAAACTCTGCCCTACAAAAGTAATTTTTTTGACGCAGTCTTTGCCTTAGACGTTATTGAACATCTTGAATCGCCCTATAGATTTCTACTAGAGTCGCATAGAATACTAAAAAAAAAAGGAATTTTATTTGTTCAAACACCAAATATTAATTCTTTCTTTGAAAAAATATATAAGGACAAGTGGTTTGCATATAGCGACGAAACGCATTTACATCTATTTAATAGAAAAAGCCTACGGTTTCTAGTTCAAAAATCGGGTTTTTCGGTTCTTTATAATCAAACTATCTCAGCACCCTTTCCACTAATTCTGCGTACACTTTTGAAAAATACAGATATTGGAGGGAATATATGGATGGTAGCACGCAAGGTGTAATAAAAAGACAAGTGAGAATCGGGGTAAACATTCGTATCTACGAACAAAAACCATCAGGAATTCAAAATTTTATTCGCTGCTTATTTATCGAATTAATAAGTACGTATCCTCATTATCAATTTATTTTTTTTTCAACCGGAAAAAAGAAAATAGAGCAAACGGCAACATATATTACCGGTAATTCAATCAGTATCTCTTTACTGAGGAGAATAAATCCATTACTCGTAAATATCTTTTTTGATAACCTGAATGTCCTTAAACTTATTTACAGACAAAAATTAGATATCTTTATTGGGCCAAGCTACATAATTCCTCTTATAAAACCGAGAAATGTAAAATATATTTCAGTCATTTATGATCTGAGTTATTTAACCTACAAGCATAACCCGTTTAGATTATATTTAAACCTTGTTATGTATATGAAACTTGTTATGCCTTTTATTTTAAAACGGGCTAATGCTATTGTCGTTCCTTCTTTATATGTTAAAAACGAGATCATAAAACGATATAGCACGAGTGGTAATAAAATAGTAGTAATATATGGAGGAAGAGATGAGTTTTTTCATAGAGTAAAAGGCATGGAGAAAATAAAAGAGATAAGAAGGAAATATACTATCTCAGGAGAATATTGTTTTACTAACGCAACAAATCATGAGAGAAAAAATATATTTGGTCTTATTGAGGCGTTTAAAAATATTAAAAAACTTTCTGATACGCAACTTATAATTACTGGATTGTTACCACAAGTCACGATATTAGAATTAAAGGACCATATACAAAAATTAAACCTTACTACAAAAGTGAGATTTTTGGGTTTTGTTCCGAAAGATGATCTTCGTACCCTTTATTCTTTTGCAAAAATTTTTATATTTCCTTCTTTTGAAGAAGGATTCGGTCTTCCTATTTTAGAATCCGCGTCATGCGGTTGTCTTCCGATATGCTCGAATACCGGTGCTTTACCTGAGATAATAGGAAATAATAATCTCCTTTTTAATCCAAGAGATAAAAATAGCATTACACAAAAAATTAACCAAGTATTAAGACTAACTCAATCTGAATATAAAAAAGAACTGACAATTGTGAAAAAACATTTACAAAAAATTACCTGGAAAAGAAGCGCAAAGGAATGGTCTTTACTATTTAACACTCTCATAAAATAATTTATGAAAATATTAAAAATACTAGTCTACGATACTAATTTTGCAAAGTATATTACTAGGGATATCCTTATTATGAAAATAAAGTATTGGCAGAAAAACAATTGTGATATAACAATACTTTGTACAAAGGAGGGAGAAAAATATTATGAAACTGAATTGCGAAATATCACATGTATTAGCTTAAATTACTCATATAAATTAAAGAGTATTTATTTACGTCCCTTAGAATTTGTACAAGTTACATTCCATGCCTTATTACATCTAAAATCAATAATAAATAGTTTTGACGTTATATACTCTCAATCATCAATAATTGATTTTTTGTTTTTGCCGTGGATCGTAAAGCTTTTTGATACGAAGTTGAGGTGGTATGTTTTAGTTGAAAATATAGTACCCCCTCCTCATAAAAGACCAGGTCCTTTTTTGCGAAACCTTATACCTTATATTGCTTTTCTTATTGGAGATCAGTTGCTTAGAAGTGCGAATGGTATTTTTGTTCTATCAACGCCATTATATGATTATTATAAAATTCGTAAAATAAACGTAATAAGAATAGGTGAACAATATGGTATAGATCTAGATATATTTAAAGGATCAGTTTCAAAGAGTTCTCCTCAGTTTGATGCGGTGTATTGTGGAAGACTTCATGAAGCGAAAGGAGTGTTTGATCTTATTGAAGTGGTAAAAGAAGTAGTAAAGATAAAGAAAAATTTTGTCTTGGGAATAATGGGCGATGGAAGTGATGATTTAAAAAGACGTCTTTCCGATAGAATTGCAACTTATAGATTAAAGGAGAATATCGTTTTTAATGGGTATGTTACAGGTAAACGAAAGGGAGATATTCTGCGTAGAGTTGGATTTTTCTTATTTTTAAGTTACGATGAGGCTGGAGGTCATGCAATACTTGAAGCACTTGCTTGCAATAAGATAGTAATAGCTTATAATTTACCAGTTTATCATGAGGTTTTTTACAAATATATAAAAAGCGGGCAATTAATTCTATTTAAACAAAAAGACTTCAAGTCTATTGCAAATTTTATATTACAGTTAAAATTTAAAAACGTGTATTTTTATAATAAACTTGAAGATTACAAATGGGATGGAATTGTTCAAAATGAATTAGAAAGCATGAGAAAATCACAAAATGTATTTAATCGTAAAGACAAGATATGAAGATTTTAGTTACTGGTGGAGCTGGATTTATCGCGTCTCATATTGTTGATTATTATATTAAGTTAGGTCATAAAGTAATAATAATTGATAATCTTTCTGCTGGAAAGAAAGAATATATTAATCCTAAAGCAATTTTCTTTCACGAAGATATTAGGAATATTGAAGCGATAAAAAGCATTTTTGCAAAGGAAAAACCAGAAGTATTGAATCACCACGCTGCTCAAATCAATCTAAGAAAATCGGTTGCTGATCCTATTGATGATGCGAAAATAAATATTTTAGGGTTGTTAAATTTATTAGAAGCAGGTATAAGACACGATCTAAAAAAAGTTATTTTTGCTTCTTCTGGTGGTGCGATTTATGGGGAAGCAAAAGTCCTGCCTACTCCAGAAAACTACGAACCAAAATTTCCACTCACGCCATATGGCATTACAAAAATGACTTCGGAGCAATATATTCATTTTTACTTTAATAAATATCAACTGCCTTTTGTAATTCTTCGGTATTCGAATGTCTATGGTCCACGACAAGATCCTTTTGGTGAAGGAGGGGTTGTTGCAATTTTTAGCCAAAAACTTTTAAAAAAAGAAAATCCCATAATCAATGGAGATGGTGAACAAATGAGAGATTTTATTTATGTCGATGATGTTGTTCAGGCAAATGTACAAGCTCTCTATAAAAATGTTAATGCTGCGGTAAATATAGCGACAAGTACGGATACTTCGATAAACGAACTTTTTTCTCATTTGTCTCACATTACTGGTACGTCAACTTTAGTCAAACACGCACCATCAATACCCGGGGAACAAAAAAGGAGTGTTTTGGATAATACCTTTGCTTCTAAAATTCTTGCCTGGAAATCAAGCACTCAACTTGTTGTAGGTCTTAAGAAAACTGTGCTATCTTTTAAAAAGTATTACACAAAGTAAGGTATTATTATGTACGATGCATTAATAAAATTAATTAAAAAGAAAGGCTATGTTATTACAGATGACATCAAGATAGAGATAGATCATCTTGTACAAATAATAGATGGTCAAAAAATGTCTGATATAACTTCTGTTTTAAAATGGCTTGAAAAGAAAAGAAAATCTTATGCGATCTCTATAAAAGAAATTGGTATAAAAGATCTTGATAAATGGCGGGTTGACAAAAAAACAGGAAATATCAGTCATGATTCAAATCGGTTTTTTACCATGATTGGAATAAAAGTTTCTGAAGCAAAAGGCAGAGAAGTTCTTTCCTGGACTCAGCCTATGATGAAGCAGAATGAATGCGGAATTCTAGGAATTTTACGGCAAAAAAGAAATGGAATTATGCAGTATCTTTTATATGCCAAGTGTGAACCTGGTAGTGTTATAAATCCTCAATTTTCACCGACACTACAGGCAACTTTTAGTAATCTTGGAATGGCACATGGGGGTAAAAAACCTCGGTTTTCCGAGTATTTTGAAAATGGGGGTAAAGGCAAGGTTGTTGTAGATGTAGAGCAGATAGAAGATCCAAGTAGATTTTATCTCAAAACCAACAGATGCATGATTATAGAAATTCCACAAAGCGAAAAAATTCGCATCACAAAAGATTATATATGGCTCACTCTTCCCCAAATTAAAAAACTATTAAAAGTTGATAGAGTAGTAAATGCTTTGGCGAGAGCTGTATTTGGAAGCCTATAGAATCCAGCATTATGAACAAAAAAGTACGAATTGGAATATTAGGGTGTGCACACATAGCAAAGAAATCTACAATAAAAGCTTTTCAATCAATTAATAATGCTCAAGTTATAAGTATAGCTAGTCGGAAAGAGAAAAAGGCAAGAGAATTTGCATCGTTTTTTTCTATTCCGACTTATGAATCATACGATTCACTTTTGAACAATTCTCAAGTAGATGCAGTTTATATTCCATTGCCTATTGGTCTTCACAAAGAATGGATTATAAAGGCTGCACAATCAGGTAAACATGTATTATCAGAAAAATCATTGACAACTGATTTTCAGTCTACAAAAGAAATAATAAGTGTAGCAAAGAGGAGAAAAGTAATTGTCTATGAAAATTTTATGTGTGATTTTCACCCGCAACACAAAAAAGTTCTATCACTTATCGCAAATGGAGAAATAGGACAACCATTTTTATTCAGAGGGTATTTTGGTATACCGCTAATGAATAAAGACAGTTTCCGTTACAACAAAAATCTTGGTGGAAGTGCGCTATCTGAACAGGGCGCTTATCCTGTTTTTATGGCGAGAAAAATGTTACATAGTGAACCGATTTGGGTCGAAGCCACGTTATTCTACGACAAGAAAAATGGTATAGATATGAATGGAGCAGCACAGTTTGGATTTAAAGATGATAGGATTGCGCATATCGCTTTTAGCCTTGATTCACTTTACCAGAATAATTATTCCGTTTGGGGTAAAAAAGGACTTATTAATGTAAAAAGGGCATATGCTATTCCACCCAATATGAAACCAGAAATAGAGCTTGTAAAGAATGATAACCTTAAAGAATCCGTTTTGACAATCGATGCTCCGGCTGCAAATCATTTCGAGCTAATCTTTGAAGACTTTTGTAAGACCATATTAAATAAAAAAAGTGATCCAGAAAAAGTAACTAGTGTATATGCAAAAATAATTTCTCAAGCAAAAGTATTAGAAGCAATTAGAATTTCGTCTATGGAAAATAGGAGAGTGTTTATTAAGGAAGTACAATAAACAATGAACCAGTTACGCGTTATTTATAATTCCTACTATAATCCCATTAGCAAGTGGGAAAGGAGTATTATACGAAATGCGGCTACGCCTATTCAGTTTCGACTCTTTCCATAAATTATCTTTAGATATTCTTTTAAGGAAATATTGTTCGTCCAAGTTTAATTTCCCATTTGAAATAATATCGTCCATATAAGGGTTATACCCCAGCGGTATCGTGAAAATGATTTTCCCGTTGCGAGATAACATAGTTCTTAAATTCCTAAAGGCTTGAGTAATTTTCATTTTGTCTTTCTCGGGTTCGTCCCAGCCGACATGTTCTAACGTGGAGATACTAACAATATACGCGTACTTCTTCTTAGGTTTAAAAGTTACCACGTCTTCATTAATTACAGATGAGCCTTTTTCGTATTTGTCAAGTACGTCATGACTAATGGGAAAATAGTGAGATAAGACATTGCCGACTTCGAGAATATTAGTAGATTTTTTATTCTTAATTATATCCCAAATAATTGGGATTTCCACTCTTCTTTCATTACCCCAAGTATGATTATATACATGGTGAAAGTATTTATATTCCTTGTTTCTGAATGTAAAACTAGCAGACAATGTCTTTAAAAAATAATATTTACAAAGCAAGTTCTCACATAATTTAAATATTCTGTTTGGTATAAAATAGTAAAATGCTTTTGCATATATGCGATTTTTATAAACTGAAATGTTTTTATTAATTTTACTTAAAATTGTCATACTCTAATTTATTATATTTGCGTATTAACGGTATATATCTATATTATATATCTAGACTTTGGTGAATTTCAATTTGTAGTATATAAATGCTTTCCTAATCCGGATAATGTTTCAATTTATTGCTTTTTGTAAGTGGCGATGTTATATTTCTTTTATTCGTATTAATGATAAAGATACTTATTAGTGATCCGGCTTACGCGCCTTCTACTTCTTCCATCAGAAAGAGTCTTATCATAAAAATAAGAGGTTGGCAAAAAAAAGGAGCAAAAGTTACATTCATTTGTTCTAGTGAAGCAAAAGAATTTTATCAAAAAATGTTACCTGATGTAAATTTTTTTGCTTTCCCATTTACCTGGAAAAGTAAAACGCGCTGGACAGTTTCTCTAGAGTATATACGCGCCAACCTATTAATGTTTCCGTATATTTATAAAATGATAGGGAAGTTTGATATTATTTATTCGCACACTTCTACGTTGGACGTTACTTTTTTCTCATTTGTTTTAAAATTGCTTGACCGAAGAGCAAAATGGTTCACAGTTATGGATAATCTTGTTCCAAAACCGAGCGAAAGGCCAGGAAATTATATTTTAAAAGCAATACCTTATATAGCCTTTTTAGTCGCCAATCAGTTATTAAAAAAAACAGACGGAATGTTTGTAGTTACAAATTTGTTAAAAAAATATTATGAAAAAAAAGGAATAACAGTAATTATGACAGGAACGGAATATGGTTTGGATATTGATAGTTTTACAAAAAAGATTTCGCCAAAAACACCAAAATTTAGCGCGCTTTTTGGTGGAAGAATTCATCCAGCAAAAGGCATATTTGACTTAATTGGAATTACTAAAGAAGTTATTAAGGTAAATAAAAAATTTAAATTAGGTATCATGGGTGATGGTGAAGAATATATGAAAAAAAAACTTTATGGAGAAATTAAAAAAAATAATCTCTCAAAGAACATTTCTTTACTCGGTTATAAGACGACCAAAGAACGATGGGATTTATATAGAAGTTCCGATTATTTTTTATTTCCAAGCTACGCTGAAGGTAGTCCCCAGGTAGTACTTGAGGCATTTGCTGCCAATAAGTTGGTCATCGGTTATGATCTGCCAGAGTATCGAGATGCACTTGGAAAATATATAAATCATGGTCAACTGATTACTTTTAAAAAAGGAGACATTAGCGCGGTAGCAAATTACATCATATCTTTAAAAGATAAAAAGTTCCATTTTAAAAATAAGATTTCTGATTTTAGCTGGGATACCATTGTAAATAACGAATGGAAGAGTTTCAAAAACTCTATAAAATGAGACAAGTTAGATACTGGATTAAAAAAAATTATTTCTTTTTGTTGCCTCTTTTACCTATCCTTATTTATGCTATTTCTATGTGGAATAACAATTATGATACTTTTGGAGATACTTCAGTACCTCTAAATCCTCTTAACAATATTGAAAAATCTATATATCTTTGGGAATTAGTTAATCATGGTGCTAACACGTGGAGGCATATGTATCTTTTATGGCAATTACCTTTTTACTTCCTCTCTCATTTAGGTATCCCTCCATATGCAACTATAAAAATATACATGGTTAGTATTATGGTTATTGGTTTTACTTTTGCGTATTTGTTTTACAGGACATTATTTAAAAATACAAAATATGAAAATAAAAAATTAGGAGTACTATTTAGTTTCCTTTTTGTTTTAAGTGCTGGATCTGTTGATATTCTCCCAACTACAATTTTTTTGTCGGCTTTACCATTATGTTCATATTTACTCATTAAATACTTAGACACTGGTAAAATTCGATATGTATTCTTTTTTTCCATAGCAATCAATTATTCTTATTTTGCACATCTTCCACAAGCAAAATATCTCTTTGTTCTTTTAGGAGAATTATTTTTTATATTGCTACTTTATTGGCAGGTAAGAAGCGTTAGATTAAAAAATATAGCGGTAAAGTTAGTAAATCTTTCTATTCTTACCTTTCTCCTGAATGCCTTTACTTTGACCCCTTTTTTATATGAGGCATTCAGATCTGGCGGTACCTATAGCTATTTAACAGAAAACGTTACTACATATAACGGAGACGCTGAGTTGCTTACGGCAACACTACCATTTGTAACTCGCTTTTTTACATCTTCTTTAGTAAATGAGGGTTCACATTTAGGTAGATTTTTAGGTGGAGAGTTGTTTTCATTCTGGACATTTTTGTTATTGTTCATTGCAATCTTTTCTGCATTCTTGGTTAAAAGCAGGAAAGAAAGAAATATAGTTTATATATGTATTTTAGGTTTTGTTTCGTTTATGTTTTTGGCAAAGGGACCTAATCCTCCGTTTGGTGAAGTATATAAATTTTTACTATTTAATGTACCAGTATTTAAAGTATTTAGAACGACTTCAATGTCTGTTATAGGAGCAACTATTTTTTTTTCAATAATGGTAACTATATCTTTGTACTATTTAGACAGAAATTTAAAGAAATTGTTACTTGCTATTCTAATTATTCACCTTTTCGTTTTTGCTCCTGTTTATTTTGGAGTAAGACTAATTACTTTTGAAGTAAAAGGGCAGCAAATCAAGAAAGGATTTTCTATTCCTAATGAATATTATCAAATGGGAAATAAACTCGATACTATCAGAGAAGATTTAAAAATATTATCTCTACCCCTTGATGATAGCTATTCTTATAAAGACTGGCCATATATGGGCCAATCAATTATGGGATGGATTACAAAAAAACCTTATATTCATGGCCAGGTTGCGGGGTATCCTGGTTTTGTAGACAATCTAATTCTGCAAAGAATGAATACAAAAGAAGCGTGTTTCTGGACAGCAATTAATAATATTGGATATATCCTCAATGAAAAAGATTCGCGGATCCCAGACTACTCCCTTTCGAAATTTAATTTTTCCGCCCTCAAAGTATCAGAAAATACATATTTTAAATTAGAAAAAGTGAAATCAGACTGCTTTTTGCCACATATATATGCTGCAAATAACGCATTTCTGTTTGAAGGAGATAGGAATAGTATTCCAGGTGTTTCAAATTTTATACCTAATAAACAGGATATCATCGTTGGTTTAGATTCCTCTATTAATCGCAGTAAAGATCTTCATGCGATTTCCCAAAGAATAATTGAAGCACGTCCAGACGAAATCAGTAAATTAAGTGACAACCCGATAACCCAAAAACTATTTAGCGATCTTTCTTACCTAGACTCTTTAGATTTTTGGACGTATTCGTTTTCAATACCAAAGGAGGGCGAATATGAAATGATTATAGATAATAACGGAGTGATTCATAAAGAATCAAAAGTTTTAAAAAAAGGAAAAAATAGCGTAAAAGTACCTGTGTCAAAAGCTAGCAGTCTTATTGACTACGACCTGTTAAGCTTATTTATCAATGATAAGAAAGCTACAAGTTTTTCACAAGCAATAAATGATTGGCAAGGGGACAATATATATCTGTTGTCTTTGAAGTATAAAACAGATACAGCGAGTAGTATCATGGCTACAGTAGAGCAAAGAGAAAGGCATTTTAATGGGAGACTTCCTTTTAACGATTATAATGCTACCTTGTTTTCTCAAGAAATAAAGCATCAAAATCCTGGGACTTATCAATATCTGGCAATTTTTAGAACGTATATCAATGCGCAATCAGCAAACGTAAGTTTACAAAAACTTCTTGGCGATATCACAATAGAATCATTTGATATAGAGAAAGTCTCGACGCCAAAAGTATTCTTCGCTATCTTGAAAGAAGAGAAAAAAACGATACCTAAAATAACTTTTCATAAAATCAATCCTACGAAGTATGTTGTAAGTGTTCAGGGCGCTACCGAGCCTTACCATTTGGTATTCTCTGAATCATTTAATCAGAATTGGAAAGCATATATTCAGCAATGTGAAACGTCATGCAATATATTCCAGGAATGGTTTCTTAAGCCAATTTCAGAAGAGAGACATTTTATGCTTAACGGTTTTGCTAATGGATGGAATATTATTCCTTCAGATAGTAAAAAGGGAGCAAATTATGCACTGGTAATTGAATATTGGCCACAGCAGTTGTTTTATATTGGTGGCATAATATCTACCTTGACTGTGATAGGATTTCTGTTATATTCAATTTCACGATCAAGACATAAAAGATAGTATGAAGAGAAAAAAGAAAATAAAACAAGTTAATCCAGAAAAGTACAATAAAGAATATTTTGAACAAGTGTACTCTATTTATGATTTTACTAAAAAAATTGATGTTACAGATAAAAATGATTTCTGTTGGTCAATTTCAAAACTTATTAAACCAAATAAAAATGATTTGGTAGTTGATTTTGGATGTGGTGTTGGGCATTTAGCATTTTTTCTTTATTTAATGTACAAATGTAGAATAATCGGAATAGATTATGCAAAAGATGCTATTTTACTTTGCGAAAAGAACAAAAAAAAATTTATAAAAGCACACAATGTATCTGAGAATAAAATAACATTTATCCATAAAGATAATAATAGCTTGCCACATTTTAAAAATATTAAGGTAGTTTATCTTCAAGATGTCATAGAACATCTTTATGACGAAGAAATAGATGCAATATTAACTACATTTAAAACATGGAATGATAAGAAGCTGTATGTAGCAATTCGTACAGATAATAATCATTACATAAAATATGTAAGACCGTTTATCTATTTAATTTCTGTTTTAACCAACAAAAGAAGTTGGGCTGAAATAAAAGAAAGTGGAAATTGGGAAAAAGAAAGACATGTAAATTTAACTACAATTCGCGAACTTACAGGAAAATTAAATAAAAATTCTTTTAAGGTAGAAAAAGCACATTATGCGCCTGTGTCATTTCAAAAAACAACACTTCAATTGGGAAAACTTGGTAATATACGACCAATTGCAGCATTTATATATTTAATAGCAAGATTTACTCCATTTTTAAGACCTAGTTTTTATCTTCTCGCTAGTTACGAAGTAAACAAATCTTGGTAGGTTTTTTATAGTATCTGATATATGAAAGTTTAAATGATAAATCTACTTAGTAAAATAGTAAAAAACTATTTATATATTCTTCCTCTTTTAGCACTCGTTGTATTTATTATTACAATTTGGGATAGAAATTATTATTTTGGAGGAGATTTATTTTTACCTATAAATCCTCTAGATAGTATAATTAAATCATTATATCTTTGGGAAGAACAAAATGGCGGTGGTTCTTTCTTGAAATATGTTCTTCTTCTTTGGCAGGGATTTTTTTATGTTTTTTCGCTCATCAACATTCCTATTGATATAATAATAAAAATTTTCATTATTATCATTTATGTTTTAGGTTTTGTTTTTTCTTACTTACTCTATAGAGCACTTTTTAAAGAAACAATGTGGGGGACTAAAAATCTTGCATTAGTTTTTGCACTATTATTTCTTTTTAATCCAGCAGCAATTCTTATTGTGGTTGGTACACTAGAGCTTTATGCTTATCCGATTTGCTTTTTTTTCCTAGTTAAGTACCTTGATACAAAAAACATACTTTATACTATTCCATTTTCTTTTTTTCTAAACATTTCATTTTTTCCTGGTTTCCCGCAGGCAAAACCGCTTGTTGTATTTATGATTGCTACTTTCTTTTTTCTGGCAATATATTCATTACTTCGCAATATAAAAATAAAATCACTAATCTTACCTTCGATTGTACTAGCGATAATGGTATTTTTGTTAAATGCAGTTGTTCTGGTACCGTTTATGAATGATGCATTTGGAGATAAAGCCATATACCAATATTATACGTCTTCGGTAATTACTTATAATGGAGATGCTGATTTATATTCTGCTGCCATTCCTTTCACTACACGATTCTATAATTCTAATCTTGTAAATAAAACTTCAGACCTAGGTAACTATCTGGCGAACCCACTTTTCATATCTTGGACTTTTATTGTTCTTTTGCTTGGTCTACTAAGCGTATTTTTTGTTCAAAATAAAAAGGAAAAAAAGCTTGTATATATATCTTTATTCGCTTTTTTAGTTTTTATTTTTATCGCAAAAGGAGCAAATCCTCCATTTGGCGAAATCTATAGATGGTCATTGAACCATATTCCTATTGCTAAATTATTTCGGACCTCTTCTACCTCTATCATAGGTGCGGTAATTCCCTACACATTCTTAGTAACAATATCCTTATATTTAATCTCCAAAAGATGGAAAATAGTTCTACCAACTATTGTCATATTGAATATTATTATGCTCCACGGGATTTATCTTGGGTATAAATTAACTAACCCGTATAATTTTTATCAAAAAGGCGCAGCAATACCTAAGGAATACTTTGAAATGGGAAATATATTAGATAATTTGAAAAAAGAAGGTAAGATTTTACTTTTTCCTCTAAATGATGGATATGTTGGGAAAAACTGGGGCTATACTGGACAAGCACCAATTCCATGGCTTACAAAAAAACCTGTTATATCCAACAATCTTAGCACCACTGAAAATCTAGATGCAAGTACCTTCGATGAATTATGCAATTTTACTTCTTCATACAATATTCGATATTTATTACAAGAAAAAGATACCCGTGGTGTAGAAATAAAAAAAGATGTTGATTTTCAAGGTAAATATTTAATGGAAAATAATCATTTTAAATTACAAGAAACAAGTGAGCCTTGCTTCTTGCCCCATTTTTACGGTTCAGAGAATACTATTTACTTTAATGGACCCGTACAGAATATTACTAATCTTTCCTATCTACCTTTTTATGATAAAAATTCAATTATATTTACACCTGATAATTCATTAAAAAAAATACGAGACGAGAAGGAAGTAATAAGCAAAGTTAAAAATTATGTAATAGAAGCCTCACCAAATAACATTGATTTTTATGCAACAGAAAAAAAATATTGGAATTTTGATCTCGGGAAAAATAATTTCATAGGTGATGTTATCTATCCTTTTGTACGTATAAGCCCTAATTCAATTTTTTATCCCTTTGTGCTGTGGAAAGAAGAAACTTCTTTAAAAAAACAAAAAAAGTCGACTAGAATATTGTTGGACTTAGAATTATATTTTATATCAAAAAGGATTAAAGAAATTAGTAAATGGGGAGTAGGTAGTGATTCTTGGTATAAAATGCAAATATTATTTAAGTCACAGATGGAGAAAGCAATTCAAACTGCTAAAACATCCGACAAAAGCACTGAAAATCTCGAATTAACCTACGAATATCTGCAAGGATTTAAAAAGACGATTAATTTAAATATAAGAAGTTCTTTATATTGGAATAAAGAAAAGATTAATTCGTGGACAAAATTATTTGATGACCTGGAAAAGCAGATAAAAAAAGTCTTATTAGTCTCTGACTATAACAACTTATCATACAACTTTACTGTTTCACATACTGGGAATTATTATGGTTATATACTTTTGGACGAAGGAAGATCTTTAAGAGACGATAGTATAAAAATGAGCGTTTTACTTAACAATAATCAAGTTGCAACATATTCTGCAAAAGAAAAAGAAGATAACCATTTTATTGAGTTAGGGCTTCTAGGCATTTCTTCTCCGAAGAATACTATGAGTATGCAAATTACCAGTAAAGAAAATCTAATAGATAACTCAAAGTGGAATATTGTTGGAGAAGTGAGTTCAGTAACGATAAATCCTAGAGGAATTGTCTTTTCACCAGAACAGAAAGCTATATCCCAAGGAACGTATAGCAACCCAATTATTAATCAAGAAATTAAAACATGGATACCAGGTGCAAAATATCTTTTGAAAATACGGCACAATGAAGATGAAGGAGCAAATCTACGCGTGCGTTTGGAAGAAATGAGACAAACGTATACTTACAGGACTGATTCGTGGAACATAGGAGTGAACGATATTTTTAGTGAAAATTATATCAATACGAGGACAAATGGTGACGAATTTAAGGTTCTCGTAACGGCGGATAAAAACGCCACTGGTGCAAGAATTTATCTTTCTGGAGTAGATGGAGTGGCCAGAATAGAAAGTATCGAATTGGAAAGAATGATAGTTCCCAAGATTTATCTTATTAATGAAAATAACAATCAGCAAACTTCAATTAACCCATACCCAACAGTTAATTTTACAAAAGTTGATCCTACCAAGTATAAAGTCGCAATTAACAATAGGGAAAATCCTTTCTTTCTAGTTTTTTCAGAAACTTTCGATAAGGGGTGGAAAATGTATGGGAAAGATAATATCTATCTTCCTGAAACGCAGCATTTTTTAGTAAATGGCTATGCAAATGCATGGCTAATAAATCCTCAAAATACAGATAGCAATGAATCGAGGGAATTAGTAGTTGAATATATCCAGCAGAGATTTTTTTATATTGGTGTAATAATTTCATTTATCACTTTTTGTAGCTGTTGTGCTTATGGTATCTATAGATTTTTCAGAAAAAGAAGGTATAATAAATAATACTTATGAAAAACCTATCGAACTTTATCAAGAAAAATAAAATTCAATTTCTTAGTATTGGTATTGTTGCATTATTTCTGCATGTTATTTTTTTTCAAAGTATCAATAGCCTTATGATACTACCAATTTTATTTTATTGGATAGTTATAGGAATACTTTGTAAGTTAGACGAGAGATATTTTTTTGGTATCGCATTATTGTTTTTAGTTCTTTCAGTCCCTCCATTTTTATTAGGACATATGGTACTTGCGGAAAGACTGAGTGTATGGGAGTTTTTGTTTTTGATATTGGGACTTTGGCAGTGGTTTTTATTTGATATACTTCTTAATATAAGACGAAAGAAATAGAGTACTTGTGTATGCTATATGTCGTTATACTCGCACTCATTATCATTGTTTTCCGCAACTGGTTTACATTTCTTCTAATCTCTTCAGGTGATTTAGGCTTTTTTTTTAAAGAACACATAGTAGAGTATCTAAATCCCCCTTTCATGTGGGAAACATTTCGTAATTTAGGCTTTGGAGGGGATTCTTTTCTTCATCAAGGGGTATATTTCTATAATCTACCACTTGGATTATTAGGAAGATATCTAGATTTTGGAGTTGTAGAAAGAATTATTTGGTTTTATCCAATACTTATTATTGGATTTATCTCACCTATTGTTCTAGGAAGAGTGCTTAAAATATTTCCTTCTCGATTCTATCCTCTGATCGCATTTATCTATTTGCTTAATACATATTTTCTGTTAATTATCGGTGGCGGGCAGCTTACTGTTGTGTTTGGATATGTGGCTATTCCTATTGTTTTTGCTGCATTTGTAAGTGTAGTTAATTCAATGAAGACTAAAAAGATACTTCTTTTTAGTTTGCTATTTTCTTTTCTTGTTGCATTCGACTTTCGCTTAGCATATATTTTTCTAGTTCTTGTTTTTTTCTACTTTATATATTCCTGTTTATTTCTTAATTCATTTTCAAGCGTTTTATCTTTAATACGAAGATATGTCGTTATTTTCTCTACCTCTTTGATTATTACGCTTGGAACACAAGCCTATTGGATTCTTCCTTATGTAACAAATTACCATAGCCCAACAGCAAGTCTTACAAGTGCAAATACATCAACAGATGCTGTGACATATTTTAGCTTTGCCACCTTTGAGCATTCATTTTCACTTCTTCATCCGCTATGGCCAGAAAATATTTTTGGAAAAGTAGGATTTATGAGGGCTGAGTTTCTCATAATTTCTATTCTGGCGTTTTCTTCACTACTTTTTTTGTCAAAAAAACGCGGGCAGAAAGATAATCAAACACTATTATTTTTTGTCGTTTTAGGAATAATCGGTGCGTTTCTTGCAAAAGGAGCAAAGCCGCCATTTGGCGAATTATATCTTTGGCTCTTCGATCATATCCCGGGATTTGTTATGTTTCGTGATCCAACTAAGTGGTACACGTTAGTAGCTCTTTCGTACTCCGTTCTTATTCCTTTCAGCATTAGCAACATATACGAGCTACTAAACTCAAAATTTAAAAATCAAAACTCAAAAAAACATATCAAAATTCAAAAATATATTCCTTCGGCATTCTTAATACTTACTACTTTATACTTACTTCTTCTTATTCGGCCTGCGATATTTGGACAACTTAGTGGCACATTCAAGCCAGTCGTTGTTCCCAAAGAATATGGAGAATTTAAAAATTTCCTCTTGCGTGATACTACCTTCTCCCGTGTTTTGTGGGTTCCAACAATGCAGCGTTTTTCATTTTATTCAGATACTCATCCTGCTATACCTGGGAGGGATTTTTTTAACACATATGATCAACTAGGAGTCGCGAATGCACTTAAAAAAAGAGGTGTTGAAGAATCACTTAAGCAATCATCAGTAAAGTACGTTGTAGTGCCTAATGATACACAGAAAGAAATATTTATAAAAGATAGAGAATATGACAATAAAGAATACATAACGACGGTGCAGCAGCTTAGGAGAATTATATGGTTAAAAGAGGTAGGAAAATTTGGAGATATAATTGTTTTTTCACTTGATAATCCGAAAGATCACTTCTGGAGTATGTCACAAAACTTGAAAATTCAGGCGAGGTTTGTAAGTCCTACAGAATATAGTCTAGCGTTAAAAAACGCAAAAAAGGGAGATAACGTTATCTTTTCTGAAACATACGATAGCAATTGGCGCTTGGTCGATGGGGAAAATTTATCGCACTCGATACAATTTAATAAGTCATTTAATAGTTTTGTTTTTAAAAGAGCAGGAGATTATACAGTTGATGTCTCGTACAGACCTCAGGAATATGTTTTGCCAGGACTTGTCGTAACTAGTGCGTTTCTGTTAGTAATCATTTTTTCTCTCATATTTTTAAATCGTCGTCAAAAGTGATAAAATTGCAACGCATAGCATGATTAGCGTTGTAATTCCAGTATTCAATGAAGAAGAAAGCCTTGAGGTGTTTTATGCTTCTTTGGTAAAAGAATTACCGAAGCTTGATAAGGACTACGAAATTATCTTTATTGATGACGGGTCTACTGATTCTTCGCTTGACATACTAAAAACCCTTGCAAAAAAGCACGTATTTGTTCGGGTATTTTCATTTCGAAAAAACATAGGAAAAGCCGAGGCTCTTTCTCTTGGGTTTAATAAAGCAAAAGGAGAATACATTGTCTCTCTAGATGCTGACTTGCAAGACCTTCCGGAAGAAATAGGGAAGTTGCTCACGAGAGCAAAAGACGGTGTAGATCTTGTCAATGGATGGAGAAAAAATAGAAAAGATACATCTCAAATGGTCATCATCTCCAAGATTTTCAATCTCGTTGTCTCAAAACTTTTTCAGCTGAACATTCACGATTACAACTGCGGATTGAAGGTATACAGGTCAGAAGTTGTAAAAAAACTCAGGCTATACGGAGGACTGCACCGGTTTATTCCGCTTCTCGTTGCTGAACAAGGATTTATTGTTGACGAAGTAATCGTTGTTCACGAGGAGAGAAAATTTGGAAAGTCAAAATATGGATTCTCCAAGCTATGGAAGGATCTCCCTGATGTTTTTACTATGTTGTTTCTTGTGAAATATGGAAAAAGACCTTTGCATTTTTTTGGAACATTCGGAGGATTATTGTTTGTTATCGGTTTTAGCGTATTTCTGTATTTAAGTATTTTATGGCTTGGCGGCCAGTCAATTGGAGGAAGACCTCTTTTGTTATTTAGTACTCTGTTAATGCTTGCTGGCTTGCAAGTTTTCTTTACCGGATTTCTTGCAGAACTTATTATTGATATTTCTCATAAGGGAGAGAGGGATTTCCCGATTAAATATTCATCAGATACTGATGCATGAAGCCACAAGATATTGGTTTTTTACTCCTTCTCATCGTTCTTCTTTTTAAAAGAGACGAACGACTTTTTGTTATTGCTGGACTTGCCTGTCTTTTTCTTGCGATACCATTTTTCTCTCTTTGGATATTTTTTACTGCAGAGCGCTTAACGTATTATGCAGCTGCATTTTTTCTTCTATCTCTGGTACTATCTATACATAAGCAGAGAAAGACATGAAGATAGGAATTGATATCAGTCAGATTGCATATGAAGGTACGGGTGTTGGCGAGTACGTTGCTCGCTTGGTAGAAAATTTAGTACGAGTTGCCCCACAAAACGAGTACATCCTTTTCTATTCTAGTTTAAGAAAAAGAATTCAATATTCAAAATTCAAAATTCAAAATTACAACTCAAAATTCAAAATTAAAGAGTTTCGTATACCACCAATTGTATTAGATATCCTTTGGAATAAGCTGCATGTCGTTCCGATTGAATGGTTTATTGGTGATGTTGATGTATTTATCTCTTCAGACTGGACGCAGCCTCCCACACGAAAAGCAAAAAAGGCAACAATTCTCTATGATCTGATTGTCTACCGACATCCTGAGGAGACTGATGAGATAATTGTTCAGACGCAGAAAAGACGTTTGAAATGGGTGAAAAAGGAGTGTGACATTGTTTTTTGTATCTCTGAAGCCACAAAAAATGATGCACAAAAGATACTAGGAATAAAAGAAAACAAGTTATTTGTAACGTATCCGGGAATGTAAACCTCATCCTGTCAGCCTTACGGCTGACGTCCTTCTCCTTTTAGGAGAAGGGTAAGAGGAAGGAAATTATTTTATGACAATTGGTATAGATGGTAATGAGGCCAATGGCTTAGAGCGTGTCGGGATTGGAGAATATAGCTTTGAATTGTTGCGACAATTCAAAGAATTTCCAATTTATAATGTCCAATTTCAAATATACCTCAAAAACAAGCCGGTTGCAGATTTACCAGTTGAAAGCAAGAACTGGCAATATGCTGTGTTTGGGCCAAAGAAGCTCTGGACCCAATTTGCACTACCTCTTCGATTGTTTACCACACGAAATAAACCAGATGTTTTTTTCACTCCTTCGCACTATGCTCCCAGATTTTCCTCCGTTCCAACGGTTGTATCTATCATGGATCTAGCATTTGTTCATTTCCCAAATCTTTTTAGAAAATCTGATCTGTATCAACTGCAAAATTGGACGAAATACTCAGTAAAAAATGCTAGCCGTATATTGACGATAAGTAAGTCATCGGCAGATGATATAATTAAGACATATAGGATTCCGCCTGCAAAGGTTATGGTAACCTATCTTGGAGTAAAGCCTGCTGTGAGCCTTGAACCACATATCTATTTAATGGATGATCTGCGTAAGCGATTTGGTATTGCCAAATCGTACATCTTGTTTGTAGGCACATTGCAACCTCGAAAAAACATCGAGCGACTTATCCAATCTTATTCGAAATTACAACAGAGCAAAGACGTTCCGCCACCCGTACAGCTTCTGGTTGTTGGGAAAAAAGGATGGCTCTATGATCAGATTCTCAGCGCACCTTTGAAATATAATGTTGAGAAAAGTGTGTTATTTTTGGATTTTGTCACAGATGATGAACTGGGAGTACTATATAAAAACGCGACATTTTTTATTCTTCCAAGTCTCTATGAAGGATTTGGACTGCCCGTTCTTGAGGCAATGAAACAAGGGTGTCCGGTTATCACCAGTAAAGTGAGTAGTTTGCCCGAAGCAGGAGGGGACGCTGCATTGTATGTTGATCCGGAAAGCGTTGAGGATATAACAAAAAAAATGAAACAGCTATTAACTGATGAAAAGTTGCAAGAACTGTTGCGGAAAAAAGGATACGAGCAGGTCGCCAAGTTCAGCTGGGAAAAAACAGCAAAACAAACACTTGAAGTTTTGATGGAGGTAGGGGAGGGTAAGTAATTGTTTGATTGCTAACCTCACCTGATTGCCTTTAGGCAATCACCCCCTCCTTCTTAGGAGAGGGACAAGAGGTAAAATTATTGTATGAAGGACAAATTTGGAAGCATTCTCTCAACAGAGCAGGTTGTTAAAAAAAGCATGAATCGCGCTGGAAGTATTGTCCTTGAGTTTACGTTGTTTCTTCTACACATTGTAGGCTGCATTCCATCACACACGATACGACGGCTGGCCTATACGTTAGCTGGCATGCAGATAGGAAAAGGATCATCAATACACATGGGTGCAACTTTTTATGATTTGGGGAAAATCTCTATCGGTAACGATACTATTATAGGGGAGCGAGTGGTGTTGGATGGAAGAGATACGATAAAAATAGGCAATCACGTAGCGATCGCGTCTGAAGTGATGATTTATAATTCAGAGCATGATATTAATGATGAGCATTTTACTCCAATCTCTGAGCCTGTGGTCATTGAAGATTATGTATTCATCGGACCGCGTGCCATTATTCTTCCCGGAGTAACAATTCATCAAGGCGCTGTTGTTGGTGCAGGTGCTGTTGTCACAAAAGATGTCGATGAGTTCACCGTCGTTGGTGGCGTGCCTGCAAAAGTTATCAAAGAGCGTTCACTTACGAATCCACAATACACTTTAGGTCGTGCCCGATGGTTTCGATAATCATTCTTTCTTACAATACGGAGTCGCTGCTTTCTGACTGCTTACAATCAGTTTTTTCTGTGACAAAGGGAGAAGACGCCGAAGTTATAGTTGTTGATAACGCATCATCTGATCAAAGTGTAGCAATGGTGCGAAAAGACTTTCCGCAAGTCAAACTCATTGCGAACAAAACAAATGTAGGGTTTTCCAAAGGAAGTAACATCGGTGCAAAACACGCAAAGGGAGAGTTTTTGTGCTTTCTCAACTCCGATACGCTGCTTACATCCTTTGATACAAAAAAAATAGATTCATTATTTGAAGATGCAAAAGTTGGCGTTGTCGGTGGAATACTGGAGAATGAGGAAAAAACACGACAAAGGTCATATGGATCATACTATTTTCTCCCACAACTTTTTGCGATGCTCTTTTTTGGCGATAACGGAAAAGAGATATCTCTTGAAAGCAAACAAGAGACTGTCGATTGGGTAAGCGGTGGATTTATGATCACGAGACGAGAATTGTTTGAAAGACTTTCTGGATTTGATGAGACGTTTTTTATGTATATCGAGGATATGGAGTTTTGTTACCGTGTTCATAAAATCGATCTTGCAGTTCTTTACGACTCATCATTTCGCGCAATACACAAAGAACAGGGAAGTTCCAACAGAGACTTTGCTATTACCCAGATATATACTGGGATAGTAATTTTTTATCAAAAACATCTTCCCTCTCAAGTCACTATTGCCAAATTCTTTCTTTTGGCAAAAGCATATATGGTGATAGTCTATGCTTTTGTAACAAGAAACCCTACGCTAAAACAGCGGTACCAAAAAGCTGTACAATTTGATCTATGAGATTATTTCGTTGGATACGGGAAAATCCGCTTTTAACGTACACACTTTTCCTGCTGGCGTTTATCCCACTGTATCCAAAGCTTCCACTTTTTGATATTCGACATACCTGGGTGTATATCAGGCTTGAGGATTTCGTTGTTGCAATAGGCATTCTGCTGCTTTTCTACCAAATCCTTAAGAATAAAGTATCAATTCGTTCACCATTAACCATTCCAATTATCTCGTTTTGGGTAGTGGGTGGAATCGCAACGCTTGTTGCAGTACTTTTTATTTTTCCTCAAAACCCAGATCTTTTTCCAGCGCTTGCTGGACTTCACTATCTTCGAAGAATTGAGTATCTCTCACTTTTTTTTATTGCCTTTGCTGCAATAAAAAGTAAGCAAGACCTTCGGTATGTTATTGCGACCATATCAATTGTCCTTGTGCTTGTTGTTTTGTACGGCACCTTGCAAAAGATCGCGGGATTTCCTGCGTTTTTAACGATGAATGAGGAATTTGCAAAAGGAACGCCGCTTCGACTCTCAGAACTTGCTCGAATCCCTTCAACATTTGCCGGACACTACGACCTTGCTGCGTATCTGGTGCTGATCCTTCCAATTATGATAAGTCTGGCAGTAGGCTACAAAAAACTTTCACAGAAAGCCTTTTTTATCTTTTCTGCAGGTCTTGGATTTCTGATGCTTCTTTTTGCCGCATCAAGAGTCTCTTTAGGAGTTTTTCTCTTTACTCTGTTTTTCTTACTCGCAGGAAACATTCTTCGAAAGAGAAAAATTCTAATCCTGCCGATTATTATTATCGCGATTGTTCTTGTGAGCTCTGTACAGGGGATATCTCAGCGATTTGCGCAAACATTTTCGCAAGTTGACCTTGTCGTGAATGCACGAACAGGCCTTGCGCTCGGTGTTGCAAGGAGTATTACAGACGGTGCAGTAAAACAGATTCTTATTGAAGAAAAACAGTCAACAGGAGAGGATCTTCCTGAAGGATCAAAGTATATTATCATTCCTGCAAAACCCTCGGATAAATTTCCAGCGGTCATAACCTTTAAGCGCACTGACGGAAAAGCAAACACTCAAATAACAACATACACAGGTGATTTTGTTGTAAAAAAAGCAATTGCCTATGACGTTTCATTTACGACACGATTACAAGGTGGTTGGCCAAAGGCGATACAAGCGTTTCAAAAAAATATATTCCTAGGAAGTGGGTATTCCTCACTCAACCTTGCCACAGATAATAACTATCTTCGAATCCTAGGAGAGATAGGTCTGCTTGGATTTATCTCGTTTTTGATGATCTTTATTGTGTTTGGCATTATGGTACGCCGAATCTTACCTGATATTGATTCTCGGGTCGATAGATATTTTATTATCGGTCTTGGTTTTGGCGTGTTTGGTTTGGCGCTCAACGCATTTTTTATCGATGTTTTCGAGGCTTCAAAAATTGCGTTTGTCTTATGGATGTTGCTTGGGGTAACGGTTGGTCTTTTGAAGCTCTATCAAAAATCCGAAATTAACTATGGAAATGAGTTAAAGAAGTTTTTTGTCTCAACGCCTGTTGTTGCGATCGGACTTTTGCTATCTACCTTTATTCTCTATGCGCCCGTTTTAAATAATTTTTTTGTCGGTGATGATTTTACCTGGCTTCGATGGATTGCTGATTGTGAGAAAATGAAAGACGCTTGGGGTGTTGTGCATTGTGAATCAGTGCCATCAACAATTTTGAGATTTTTTACTGACTCAACGGGATTTTTCTACAGACCTGGTACAAAACTATACTTTTTTAGCGTCTATCCTTTCTTTGAGCTTTCACCATGGGGATACCATATGGTTTCAGTCCTGTTGCATTTTTTAGCGTCTCTTTTTGTATTTCTTATTACATCAATACTGATAAAAAAAAGAGGGTGGGCATTATTTGCTGCAGTACTATTTTTGATAGGAAGCGGCGCTTCAGAGGCTGTGTACTGGATTTCTGTAACGGGAACACAAGTAGTTGTGGTATGTGTGTTGCTGAGTCTTTATACATATATGTTTTGGCAAAAAACACAAAAATTTAGGTATATGCTTGTGTCTTTTTTCGGATTAGGATCTTCTTTCTTATTTCAGGAACTCGCTATTGTTGGACCACTGATTATTGTGTGGTATCAACTGACATTTCAAAAAATGATCGATGGAGATGTTATAAGAAAAAACAAGCATCTTTTTCTTTTTCTCCTGCTGATTCCTTTATATTATCTGGTTCGTCAGGCAGCACATAGCTTGTGGATGTCGGGAGATTATTCATATAGTCTGATTGATCTTCCTTTGAATGCTGCCGGTAACATTTTTGGGTATCTATTACTTTTTCTTTTTGGTGCTCCTTCACTTACTGTATACCAAATGATACGCGGCTTCTCCGCATCACACGTTCTTATTGCAGGTGTAACTGGCATCGTTATTTGTCTATCTTTATTTCTTTTCTACAAAAAGACGTGGAGAAATGTTGCGTCTGAAACAAAACACCTTGTCGTTTTTTTAAGCGGCTTTTTTGTTATTTCATTACTCCCATATTTGGGACTTGGAAATATCGCTCAACGCTATCTGTATCTTGCGTCATCTGTTCTCTCGATATTTTTTGCTTTCACTATCTCGAAAATGCTTGTTTCACAGCGTAAAAATACTGTTGTGGTAGTAGTAACGATTGTTACGCTTATTGCGTATGGTATTTTCCATTTTACACAGCTACGAAGAACTGATATGCATTGGGAAAAAGCCGGTGAGTCGTCAAAAAGTGTGATGATGTTACTTCGTCGTAATTATGAAAATGATCAGGTACAGTTTTCAGAACTTTATTTTGTGAATACGCCAATTCGATACGGAAACGCGTGGGTTTTTCCTGTTGGCCTAACTGACGCAGTGTGGTTTACGCAACAGTCAGTACCCTTATCTGTTATTAGTGTTGGTAGTATAGAAGAGGTTTCCCAGGAGACAATCGAAAAAGGTAATGTCTTTGTGTTTGATGACTTCCTTCTCAAACAATATAATACAGATACATTAGATGAAGAGTAAGCACGTATATTTTATTTTGTTTCTGTTACTTTTTTTTGCAGGACTTGTTCGGCTGTATCGATTTGATAGTCCAGTAGCCGATTGGCACAGTTGGCGACAAGCAGACACATCAGCTGTGTCCAGAAATTTCGTGAAGCATGGGTTTGATCTTCTCCATCCTCGATTTGATGATCTCTCAAATGTTCCT
>Ga0209542_10004668_pt1 | contig 27958 bp, 21 predicted proteins | sample RifCSPhighO2_01_FD_184028 | JGI IMG/M metagenome (GOLD analysis project Ga0209542, IMG submission 184028) | Soil microbial communities from Rifle, Colorado - Rifle CSP2_plank highO2_0.1 (SPAdes) (version 2) | ecosystem: Environmental > Terrestrial > Deep subsurface > Rock core/Sediment ...
CCTCCCCGGTTTTCATTTCCGCAATACCCCCTTTATAAAGAGCAATGCCTCCCAGGAGCTGAACATCGAAGTGCCTTTGCTTTAAAGTGCGCTTAGCCGCCTCCCGCACTATTGCGAAAGCTTCTGGTAAAATATCATCAAGTGTTTCTTTCTTTAACAGTCGCGCCTTGAATTCCTGTGTCTTCGCTCTTAATTCTTCCGGAGAAAGACTCTCCAACGAAGATTCGAGCGCGTTGATACGCTCTACAATAGGTTTCCAAGATTTAAGTAGTTTATCCTCAGGAGAGCCGAAAAAGCTCTTTAAAAAGGCCATAAGAAGCTCATTTTAACACCGTCTCGAGATACTGCCTATAAGTATCAGCATTGGCTGGATCAAGTCGAATACGAGCTTCCAATAAGCTAGTTACCTCACCTACTCGTCCTTTCGAATAATAAGCATTGATAATCCTGTCATCAAAAACTATTTCCTTCTCCGTCGATTTGCCAAGCAACTCACTTTCAACTACCCTATCACCAGCATAAATTGCACCAATTAAGTAGATGAGTCTCGCTTCCCCATATTCTGGAGCTAACTCATAGGCAGTTTTAAATACTGCAAATGCTTTAAGCGGTTCATTTTTATTTATATAAGCAGCCCCTATTTCAAAATAGATCTGTTGTTTCTCCGGCATCAATTCTCTGGCCCGCTCAAGGCGCCCTAAAGCCTCGTCAATAAACCCTGTAGACGAGAGGAACGACCCGATCACCAGTTGATAACGAGCATCCTTCCTCAACTCGTTTGTCTCTTCAAGCGCAGCACTTTTGGCAAAAGCGAAAAAAGCGTTTTTCTCCTCCATAGATATATCACTCGAGAGAAGAGTGATTGAATTGGCGGCTATATGTTCTATTATTTCTGGTCGACCTAGACGAGAGGTATTATAAGCTTTTTGAAAATATTGGGAAACAGCCGTCATTTCCCCCGGCGTTTGAAGAGATTTAAGAGCCTCAATGAGAAAAACATTGGTTATGATTGGTTTAATATTTACAAAGTATAGACCGGAGACGAGCAGAATGACGACAGATGGCAAGACAATGTTCTTCCATCTAGTTCCAGCAACTGCGGTTAGTTGACTCGGAGACACTAGTCTCTGTCCTTTCGAATATACATAAGCTAGAAGTGAGAAGAAAAGAATATAACTTACGAGATGGTCAAAAACGAATAGATTATGGAAGAAGTAAGCCGCTACCAGACCGGTCAAGACAGATTTTTCGGCATAAGAAAGGCCGGCAGTAGGTTTCCATATAGAAAAAATAAGTACAACATAGAGAGTAAGATAGGATAAAAGACCCAAAGCCCCACCGGCTACCATCCAATCGAGAAAGATGTTGTGTGCTCGGTCAAACCACGGCTCAAAGGTAAACATCTCTGGACTATAATAATCTTGAAAAACATAACTGAAATTTTCCTGCCCCCAGCCAAGAATAGGCCGATCTTTAAAGCCCTCAAAAGCCATGGGCCAGACGTAGTAGCGACCCTGTCTATTAAGATTTTCTGTTCCTAGAGAAGAAAAACGAGAGAGTATCGGACTTGATGTCACAAATTCACTATTACGTATTAATATGAAGCCCCCAACCAAAACTACAAGTCCGACCAAGCAAGCGATACTTACTTTTCTGGCAAATTTGTCTTCATTGTTTCTGATATTGAGTATAGCCATAACCAAGAGACCACCGAGAAGACCGAGCATGGCCCCGCGTGTAGCTGTGTAATAGAGAATAAATACCTGCGACACAATGAGAAGCCCGTAGACCCATCTCAAGACGACATTTTTCCACTCGCGCCATAAGAAAAGCATGGCAACAAAGATATGGAAGAGCATGTAGACAGCTAGATAGATAGCATTGCCCAAAGTTCCATCTACTCTCACTCCACCTTGATTTATCGTTTTCAGTCCAATGATTTGTAAAATACTGTATAAGACCATAAGGAATGAAGCCGCGAGCGAGACATTCCACCATCTCTTCCAATCAATTTCTCTAAAGACTGAAGAAATAACTATGAAGAACATACCTAAGTGCAGTAGTGTAATGAAGCCTTCCATGCGCTCGAAGTTGGACCAGAAGCTTTTAATTGGAGCCACGCCGAAAAGATCAGCTAGACCAATACAGACTATAAATCCCAGAATGGCATATGAAATGAGAGATTTCTTCGGACGGTAATTAGGATCAAAAAGAGCTAATAACACCCAAGCGGCGAAAATTATTTCAACAATAATCCTCCAAATAAAAGCTTTGGTAGTGATAAAGGGAAAGAAAAAAGAGCTCGAAACTAGAAACGGCACAAACGGGATCAAAAAAAGTCCGACAAAAATAACATTGCGTAGTATTTGTTTATTCATCCCCACTATCCTATCATGGTACTAGTATATGGAAAACTGGCAAAATAAAGCTTCCCGAGCTTTGCGCAAAAGCGAAAGCTTCTTTCGAACTGACATGATTTATTTAGCCAAGAGCGGTTCTTGGCTATCTCTTGGTCATGTCATCGCTATGATTGCGGGTTTCTTTACTTCTATTGCATTTGCTAATCTTTTCCCGAAAGAGTCGTTTGGTACATATAAATTTATTCTTTCGATGGCGGCAATTTTAGGAGCATTTTCTCTGACTGGCATGGGGATGGCCATTACTCAATCAGTTGTGCGCGGTTTCGGAGGTTCTCTCCGTCGTGGCTTTAGAATGAACTTAAAATGGAGCAGTGGGATGTTGCTGGCAGGACTTGGCCTTAGTACCTACTATTATTTAAATAATAACTTACTCTTATCCTTCTCACTTATTCTAATGGGAATTCTATCTCCCCTTACATTAAGTACTAACCTTTATAGTGCATATCTTCTGGGCAAGAAAGATTTTAGAAGAAGCTCGTTCTACGGAGTGATACATAACGTCACACCAGCGCTCGTCATCATACTAGCTCTATATTTCTCCGGAAGTCTCCCTGTAATTATAATTGCCTACTTCTTCTCCACCGCCCTTGTCTCGTTATTCCTCTACCACGCAACCCAACACGCCTACAAACATGAAAACAAGGAGGAAGACCCAGAGCTTACCTCTTATAGCGGACATTTAAGTGTGATGGAGATAATTGGGAAAATGGCTAGTTTTCTCGATAAAATTCTTATCTTTCACTATCTCGGCGCCGCACCTTTGGCTATTTATGCCTTCGCTATTGCACCGGTAGAACAACTTCAGGGTGGAAAGAAAATACTAAGTACATTAATTTTCCCAAAAGTGAGTGAGAGACCTTTCGAAGAATTACAGAAATCGACTCCCCGCAAGGCACTTTTGCTTGCCGTATACGCTCTTTTATTAGCACTGGTGTACGTACTTTTAGCTCCATACTTTTACAAACTTTTCTTCCCTCAATACCTTGATTCAGTTTTCTACTCACAAATTTACTCACTTACCCTTCTGGCAGTAGCTGGCACCATGTTCAATGAAACATTGATAGCGCACAAGAAAAAGAAGGAGTTATATATACACCGAACTATTGTGCCTATTGTCCAGATAGCACTCTTCTTTATACTCCTCCCCCTCTACGGGCTTATGGGTCTCATCGTGACACATGTTATCATCAGATCTTTTAGCACCACCCTCGGTTATTACTTCGTCACACACCCAATCAAAAACTAACGCCCTAGACCTTGACTACGAGACACTGGCTCGTGGAAAGTGTTACAACCGGCTCGGCTTTGTTGGCGAAAAATTCATCGAAGGCCTTTTTGACGCCTAATGAACCGTGATAGTCATGCGAAAGGATGATACCGCCTTTGTTGAGCCGTGGGTAAAAGAATTCTAGGCAATCCTTCGTGCTCTGATATATGTCGACATCGAGATTGACGAATGAGAAGTGTTCGCCTTCTACCGCGGCCCCGGTATCGACTGGAAATAATCCTTGGTGGAAGTGTACATCGCGCACATTAGCCAGAGCCCTTTTAACTGCTTCGAATTCGCTTTCCATAATTTTAAATGAGCCCTTCTTCCAATTAGAGTCGTCGTATCCGCCGGGCTGTGGCAAGCCATCTCCGAAAGTATCAAACAAGTGGAGCCTTTTTACTCCCCCCGCCGCGGAGGCAATGATGCGGGCCGTGCCGCCTTTGTAGACACCAACCTCCGCCAAAGCACCAGGGATCTTTGCTGTCGCACGCACAGCAGTATATACCTGGAGGGCTTCAGATAAACTCGTGGACATAGGCAATTCACCATATATATCCTTGATGTGAGCGACAAGTGCCGCTTGTTCCTTATCCCAAAAATAAGTTATTGATGCCCGCTGACGTCGCCATGCTCTCAATAGGAGGTGGAGTGCGGTTTTACGAGGAAATTGCTTAGCTTTAGCTCGCAGAATATACTTACCATCACTAGCTATAAATGATTCATCCATCTTAACTTTTTTCATATTTGTTCTTTTGCTCATCAGCTATAAGAGTATCAACCACCCATTTGCTTCCATTTTTGTATGGGTCACCGAAATATCGTTCTTGCAAACTCTTAAGAACATCCACTGATACAGTTCGCACATTTTTTATTTTATCTATAAGCTCATAAGGATTCTCGGCAAAGAAAGGGTGACCTTTATAATAATCCTTAAGTTCAAAATAGTCTCCCCATTTTTTAGTTTTATAACAAACCAACGGTTTAAGTCCAAGTAAAGCCTCTAGAACGCCAGTACTATAAGAGCCTACTACTACATTACATTGGTCGATAGCCTCGTGCATATTTCCTCTAAGTACTGTCATCTTGTCTATAATTTCTGGTTGATTTTTTTTCAGCCAATCCTCAAATCTATCGCGATATGGACGAGACTTTAGGTAAACAGATATATCTTTAGCTCCAAGCAATGCCAATAAATAATGTAAGGCCTCTTGTGGTGTTGACTCTTTTTCAGACACAAAGAGTACTTTGATAGGTCCTGTGTTGTGGGTTGTTGGTTGTTGGTTGTTGGTTTGTTTCTCAAGCGGGCGCATGGGCCCGGAGACATAAAGCTGTTCCGGTTTGTAAGCTTTACTATTCTTGAGATAATATTCCCTCCACCACTCTGACCAAAGACCATATTTATCGACCGAAAGACACTTTTCTCCGTCAAATTCATGCATAAAGTCTGACACCATATAATCCTTCGAGGACATGCCGTGTTGAATCCCTACTATCCTTATGCCCAGCAACTTACATGCTAAAACTTCGTGAAGATTACGACCACCAGCAGATGGAATGATCGCGGCTTTTATTCCGATAAATTTTAAAATTAACTTCATTGCCTGGATGGACCAGATATCGCCAGTTGCATTATGAAGATAATTCGTGGCGACTAGAAACAGAAATTTTTGTTCCGGTTTGGTTCCCGAACCCGGACGCAAGCTAAGAATCTCGCTTTTCGTTTTTGTATTAAAAAGACTAGCAAGACTCGACACCATAGTAACAATTGCATAAAAATAAACTACAGGCCTTCTTCTCTTTAAGGCGTGACGTAAAACTGTAAGCGATGATTCCATGCTCCTGACAAATTCAACGAAGTTAATTTTTCTGTCTAGCAATTCTTCATATATAAGCCTCATTCTGAAATCATAATCACGCGGCGGGTCAAATTGATCACTGATCTGAACTAATATTTTCGGGCCTCTTATTTTCACCCACAATAAAAATGGAGCGGAAATAGCCACTTGGAACAAAATACCCAACGAGAGAAACTTTTTCGGAGATTTCCCTAAAATCGAATACTGACAATTATAAACATCTAGAAAATACCGAAAAAGATCTTCGAAGGGTGGCTCATAGAGCTCGACCTTAGGAAAATTCTTCAGATTAACCAGTAGTCGGCGATATTGAGTATATGATAGGCAAAACCTGTTCATTAGATTGTCGTAATGAATCCACCAAAGCTCAAAACCTTCATACTTTATGATTTTCGATATCCGCCGACCATCTGAAGTCGTTAAAAGAGAGATTTTCCTCAATAACTCTGAGGCTTCTTGAACACTACCTGGATCTACCAAATCATCGAGACTTACGAAAGTGAGACCACTTTTTTGCACCATTTCTTTCAGCTGTCTTGGAGCAATTACGGTACTAAACTGTCTCCACCACCAATTCTCCTTTTCTGGAAAATTATTTTTGAAAATTACTAATACGGGCTTTGGCATTGGAATTATTACTGAACAAAAGTATTTTCAATAATGTCGTGAATATGTATGACTCCCACAGGCTTCATTCGCTTATCAACCGCGAAGAGGTGGGTAATTTTATATGTTTCCATCTGTAATAGAGCAGTCTCAAGAGAATCTGTCTCATGGATGTACTTCGGATTCTTAGTCATGATATCTCTTGCTAGACGAAACTTGTTGCCCTCGCGCAAGAGAAACCTTCTCAAGTCTCCATCAGTAATTATGCCGACAAGCTTCCCTCTTGCATTTATCACGCCAGTAGCGCCCAGCTTCATAATGCTCATTGCCTTTAAAGTTGCTGAAAACGAATCTGACTCTGAGACAAGTGGCAGAGCCTTGCTTGTTCTCATGAAGTCCTTGACTTTGTTGAGCCTTAACCCTAGCGCGCCACCGGGATGAAGTCTGGCAAAATTATCATCTTTGAAATCATTCCGGGTAAGCATGCTGGCCAGCATATCCCCAAGCACAAGCATGGCAGTAGTCGAGGCCATGGGCGCCACTTCATTCGGACTACCCTCTTTGGTAATCTTAAGCTCAACACAACAACGAGCAAGTTTCCCAAGGGAGGAATGCTTACTTTCAGTAAATACCACGACCGGTACTCTAAAGTGTTTAGCGGCATAGCTAACAATTTTTACCACTTCTTTTGATTCTCCGGAGAAAGAAAGTGCTAAGAGGACATCGCCATCGGAAAGTGCTCCGATATCTCCATGAATAGCTTCAACAGGATGCAAGAAAGAGGCCCGCTGGCCAAGTGAAGTAAGAGTAGCCGCAATTTTTTGGCCCACAAAGCCCGACTTGCCAATACCCGTAACAATAATATCTCCTCGTCGTTCTTTTATAAACTTGGCACATTTCTCGAGATTAGACAGCGAGCCACTCAAACTAGCCAAGGCATTTTGGGTAGCTTTAAGTGTTTGACGAGCTTTTATGACAGGGTTTAATATTTTCATATGACCATGATATAGTAGTCGGAGAAACAGTTCTTAGCAACCCTTACCGGAGGTAGTATGAGGATAGAACAGCTCAATATCGAGGCCTTCGGCGGGTGCAATTTTTCCTGCCAGATGTGCCCACAGGCGAAGGAAATGGGAGGAAGGGAACGTGATTTTCTGAAAACCCTACCCTTCAACGTCTTCGCCAAAGTGGTCGAAGACGCCATGCCCTACGGCCTCAAGGCCGTCTCGCTTCATGGTAGTGGTGAACCGACCGTTCATCGCGAGCTTGAGAAAATGGTGAGATTCGTCGCCGAGAGAAATCTCCATGCGTCGTTCTTCACCAACGGACTGCGTCTGACTGGCGTTCTTTTCGAGCGGTTGGTCGAAGCTGGTCTTGACCTAGTCACAGTCTCCCTCGTCGGAGCCAATCGCGAGAGCTATCGCAAGTGGATGAACCAGGATAGCTTTGAGACGGTACTCGCTAACCTTAAAGATTGTCGCGAGGTGATGCAACGCCGTCCAGACGAGGGCGAGTTCCACACTCGCCACCTCATCACCGAACCAGAAAGGAAAGATGAGGAAATCGGCGAGTACCGGAGGAACATCATCGACCCTCTCGGCTGCAAGGCCGAGATTTGGATGATGCAGAACTGGGCTGGGCAATACGAGTCGGAGTACAATCGATTCGCTCATGCGCCAAAAAAACTCCGATCTTGTGGCCGTCCATTCGCCGCCACGCTCGAAGTGCGGGCAGGCGGACTCAACGGTCACAACGCCGCCGTCGTTCCTTGTCCGTTTGTCCTCGGCAAGGATTCACAGGCGGTACTCGGACATCTCGACACACAGTCAGTAGCCGAGGTGTTGTCTGGCCAACCTTTCGCGCATTTGAGACAAGCGCATCAGGAGGAGAGATTCGACGACATCTCCTACTGCAAGGATTGCGACATGCTCGCAGACGACCCGGAAGTGCTAGCCTGGTCGAACATTCCAGGCCGCTACGTCGGGCAATCCAAGACATCGTCAGTGGACTACATCGCAGCCACGCCGAAAGAGGTAGACAAGCTACTACCGATGCTTCGGTAGGAAAGCACGACAGATATGGCGGGGAGGCTTCGGTCTCCCCGCTTTTGTATAATATTGTCAGTTCCACTTATAATACCCCCTTAACACATGTATCAATTTGTTTTAGTATGATCAAAAGGTTTTTAAGATCTTTTAAATCTAATGAGTTGGGACCATCAACTGGCGCATGAGCTGGATCGTTATGTACTTCTATAAATATTCCCGCGATTCCAACAGCAACTCCTGCTCTAGCTAGTGCAGGGATGAGCGTTCTATCTCCCCCCGAGCTTTCCTTCAAAACAGAGGGAAATTGAACAGTGTGCGCCACGTCCAATATCACGGGAAAGCGGAATCGTTTCATAATTTCAAGACCTCTCATGTCAGTAACGACATCGTTATAGCCGAAAGTCGTGCCTCTCTCTGTGATCATCATTTGGTTATTTCCTGTTGATTGCACTTTTTGAATAATTTTATCTACATTTTGCGGAGCGATAAATTGGCCTTTCTTAACGTTAACAGGTTTACCAGTTGCCCCAGCAGCTACAAGTAAATCGGTTTGTCTGGATAAGAGTGCCGGTATTTGAATTAAATCAACGACTTTCCCCACTTGAGACGCTTCTTCGGGGGAGTGAACATCTGTTGTGACAGGCAAATTTAATGTGCTTTGGATTTTTTTGAGGACATCCATTCCTTTTTCCAATCCAACACCTCTAAATGCCCCGCCTGATGTCCTATTCGCTTTATCATAAGAAGCTTTAAAAATATAAGGAATACCTAGTTCTGTAGTTATTCTTTTTATCTCACCTGCCATAAATAGAGCATGATCCTCTGTCTCTATTGAATCCGGCCCAGCGATCAAAGTGAATGGTAGATCATTAGATATTTTGAGATTTTTTACGTTTATGACCAATTGATTCATATCTATATATTTATAAATGTCTTGTAGATGGTGAGTAGCTTTTCAGTTTTGTCTTTCAGATTGAAACTGGTCTTTACTCGTTCATATCCGGCATTGCCAAACTTTTCTGCCTTTTCGGGATTTTTGAGTAAATCTAGAATTTTTTCTGCCATTTCCTTGATATGAAAAGGATTGACAACGTAGCCAGTCACACCATCTTCAATAATTTCTGACGCCCCTCCGTAACACGTACCAACCACCGGTTTACCAGACGCCATTGCTTCCAAAACTATTCTTGGGAAAGAATCGAAACAGATTGATGGCACAAGTACCACGTCTGAAACGGCATAGGCCATTCTCATTTCATCCCTATTTAGCCATTTGCCGCCTGTACCGGCAGTCATAAGTTCTACATCAGGCATTTCTTTTGAAATTATTTGCATTGCTTTTTCGACAACTTTTACTCCCTTAGCGTCGCTTAATCTCCCAGCGAGGAAAATTATTTTTTTATTCTGCCCATTATTAGATATGGGGTATTCTGACAAATCAATGCCTGTATGTATAACCTCAACGCCCATAATACCATTTTGTTCTAATGCTTTTTTTAAGGCATAGCTTACGGCAAATTTTTTATCAACATATCCTAAATAATATTTGATAATGAGGTTTCGGAGAGGATTCCATCTCTTTTTAGCTTGTTTTAAGTGATCGAGCCATGTTGTCCTGGCGTCAAGACTTTTCAGATACCTTTCTGTCATGAGCTTACCAAAATTAAAACTCATTACATCTCTAAAAGTGATTACGACTTTTGCATATTTTTTTGCAATCTTTAGAGAATGATAAGAGAGAAAATGGTGAATATTATTGGCATGTACCACCTCGGGTCTTATCCTTTTTAGCAACTCCTCTACTTGGTGAATCACCGGTCTGTTGTATAAACTCACATACGCGCGCCATCGACCCGGATAATCACTGGCAATTTTGAAAACTTTGAGACCTTGGTAGTCAGACTCCCCCGCCTCCTCCTTTTTGCGACAAGTGGTAATAACAAAAACTTCGTGACCAGCCCTCTTCATACCACGAGCAAGGTCATAAGTAGAAATCCCCGCTCCTCCAAAGCTCTGTGGTGGAAAATCGTCTGATAAAAATAAGATTTTCATGAAGGGCTACTGAATACCAGCATTTTATTACCAAAAAAATTGCCAAGGAAGGTAACTGGAATCGTAAGAAGAAGCGAGATATTAGCCCAAGAATGTGCCGTTAGCCCAAGGGGTGGTGAGACAAAGGTTGTAAGTGCGTAGGTCATGACACTTCCCACCACTGCCATCGTTGAAGTAACAACAATGAAGCGTACATAGGTCTTGGTAGTACTTGGCCGGCTATCCTTGAACACCCAGTGTTTGTTCAAAAAAAACGCGTTGAGGATAGCAAGCGAAAAAGACAGAAGTACAAAAATGGCTATCCAAAACCCTCGAACAACTCCAGTTACAAAAAGCAATAGGTTGAAGACGCCTAAATTGATAAGAACACTGCTTACTGCCACGACAATATACCTTGACATTTCACGATGGAGACCTCCTTCTTGTATATGGAAGATAACGAACAGCTGGTAGATATTCTTAAGTACGTGAGGAATGCGCTTTACAATGTTTACGCGCGCCTCACGCTTTTCTTCGATCTTAATGGGTATTTCCCGTATGACCAGACCTGAGCGTTCTGTGCGAATCACAAGCTCAGAGGCAAACATATCCTTACCCGTGACGCAGGCTCGGACAACGCTCTCGACTTTCACGCGACGCCAGGCCTTGAGACCGTGGGTATCGGTTCCCTTAAATCCTAGCAGAACCCGCAAGAGGGCGTTAACACACCAGGTGGCAAATTGTCGAAGCACGGGACGCTTGTCTCCCCCGGTGGCGAGTGTTTTCGACCCAATAACCATGTCTACGGCCGAGTCAACCTCAAGGATACCAATCGCCTCGTTGTAAAAATCAAAGTTGCCGATGTCTATTTCATCATTGACAACCAATTCACCTTGTGCGGCGAGAGCACCCGTCTTAAGCGCGAGACCGTAATCACCGTGGCCGGGGCTACCAACCCGTAATCCCCGCACGGTTTTGAACTTGCGCTCCAATCCCCGAATTAGTTCCCAGGTATTGTCCCGACTCCCGTTCTCGACAAGTAGGAGTTCGTAATGAAAACCACGTCCATCCAAATAATTAATGATAGCTTGTGCTGCGGAGACAATAATCTCAGCCTCGTTGTAAACGGGAATGACAACAGAGATATATGGCTGATTTTTCATGTTGCTCGTATATTGAATATCTTACTGGCGGCATCCCGACCCATAATGAGCGCATCCTCCATGGAAGAGTAGTTCCACGCACCCCAGCGTCCAATGGAATGAACCCCATTTTTTGCAAGAGTCTTCAAGATTATGGGAACAACCTTCGAGTGGTTTTGATCATAGATGACATACGCGTATTTGATAAATTTTGGCGATATGAACTTAATATCGACTTTCCCCTTTATAAGTCGCATTTTCTTGAGTCCATCGAGGATTTTGGGTAGCATTCTTTTGTTATAGCGGCGAGAGGCTAGTTCTACACACAAGGAACTTTTTCCCTTAGGGGCATTCAGGGAGGAAAGATTGCTGTAAATAACGACACGATAAAACGGTACCTTAGGAGATGGCACATAACACCATTGATATTCCTGACGCGCGGGAACATTGAGGGCAATATCGAGATATGGGAGGGGCCGACATTTAAGGAGTTTAGCATTTTTTGTAATCATTAAAGAGAGCGTCCGCAAGCCTTTCACAAGTTCAGGTAACGGAGCCGTGCTCACTAAGTGCTTGTATCGTAAGCGTTCACCAGTAGAAAGTGTTGCGATCTTCTTTTCTAGGTCGACGAAACGCAGAGCAACGTTGAATTCGACGTTAGGATAAGGAAGTGCTGCATGAATGTGTTCCGCTACCTCCCCGGCACCCCATGCGGGATAAAAGAAATTACTGTTGTAACCGAGCTTTGGGTCTGGATTTAGTTTTGCTCCCGCAAGTACATCCTCCTTTTTTGGTATAGGAATGAATCGTTCGCCCCATTCGGCGGTCATATACTTCGGGTGTACACCCCACAATTTCTGGTTGTAAGGAATCATAAAATGTTTAGCAAAGCCCTTCCCGAAATGTTTATAAATGAAATCTTCTGCCGTCCGCACTTTTTTCTTTGGAGGATGCTCAAGAACTTTTAGGTACTCTTCAATACATTCAGATGCAACTTCTTCCGGCAGACCGTAGGTATTTGCTTGGAACGGATAGCGCGTGTAAACGCCTGAGGACCATACACGGCTTACGCGGTCGAGACGCGGCAATTTTCCCCCAAAGAGATCGCCGACAATCCACCGTTTGATCGAATCATCACGCAGGTGAAACAGATGCCCCACATTATCGAAACGGAATCCCCGATCCTCGGAGGTTTTTGTAAGACCACCAACACGGTCCGTTGCTTCGATGATGCGAATTGTTTTACCTGAATTACGCATATGCCAGGCGGTAGAAAGGCCGGCAAGACCGGCCCCCACAATCAAAACATCACAACCAGACTCGGAAAGTAAGGCGTGTTTTGCCATTACCATAATTAGGGGATGCTTCCTTTAATCCTATAAATCCTAATAAATTTTTCTCCCTCTCTGACTTCAAAGACAAGATCCAGCTCATTATTCTTAATACACGTTGCTTCCATGCCCTTTGACCATTGATCGTCAACGTACAAGTAATGATAACGTAGCTCCCGCAAAATGCCAGAATCGCAGTTCTTGCTGGCTTCGCTGAACAAAGCGAATTTATCTTGCGCAGGCACTCCGGCCGCAGTAGTATTAGTGTCACCTTCAATATTAAAAGTTGGGGCCATTCTGCCGGTATTAAAGACAAAGAGGCAGTTCGGGGCACCAGAGACTCCGCAGTCGGAGTGAGTATCCTTAATTATAAGGAATAAGTCTTTTATGGTGGTGTTCTTTTTGACCCAACTATACGCATCCGCCTCCAAGGTACCCGCTTGGGCAAAAAATTTTGCGTTTGGGTTCCATGTCCCCGGAGGATTGCCAAAAACTAACCACACCGTATGAGTCCAGACACCTTGCGCCATTAGGATAAAAGCGAGGAATAAAAGAGCTCCTTTGAGTAAAGGTTTGTGCGTATGCAGGTACCGAGTTGCCAAAAACAAGCCAGCGGCTAAACCTCCAAACAATGGCACGGGGTTAAAGAACTTTACCAACTGGGCAGCCAAATCTGGTAAATCCGAGGAAATAAACAAGGGAATGAAGAAAAATAAAAGTAGCAAGCCGGTTAGAAATAGAGCCAGCTGGAAATGCTGTTTGAACAAAAAAATAAGAGCAGGGACGAGTATCGCAAGTAGTAATATAAATTCCGCAAGGAATCGAGGGTTGTACACTGGTTTGCCATCATACAGCAACCATGGTATGCCGACCTCAAAAGAATGGGTGGAAATACTTGTAGTACTGCTTGTATACAAAATCGAATTGTATGCATTTTCGCTAGAGGACGGGCGGAATTGTTGAACAACAGCTGAACGCAAGAGTCCTCCTTGAAAAAAAGCTACGGGCAAGGCTATTGATAAAAGAATGAACGAGCTCGTAAAAATCTTTTTCGCATTCGGCCGATCTCTTTTAAAAAGAAAGGAAGCGAACGGAAAGAAAAATATGACAACACACAAGACTGCAAAGTACGGCTCAGAAACAAGAGCTAGTAACGCAAATAAAAATCCACCCACAAGGAAAGCTGGTATACGGCGACTTTTATTCTCCTCATGTAATAGAAAAAAATAGATATACACAATCGCCAACATCAAAGCTAAAGCCATCGCGCCCCAATGCATATTAACAACAGAATTTATTACCGGAGTAGTATATTCTCCTATGATGGCATCGGAGACGAACTTGAATGGAGCATTGATTTCCTGCCCTAAAATAAATTTACGGTATAAAGTTGGAATGCCATTGAGACCATTAAAGAAAACGAGGGTCCCAGCGTACATCATTGATATCGAAGAAAAGAACGCTACAAAAAATTGTCCAGGAAAAAATAACAGAACAAGAAGAAACCCAAAAAGAAAAAGAGTTCCGCTCAAAATCGCATTTTCAAGATTGTAGGCCACATAGAGAGGAACACCAGTTACTTTGTAGGTAGCGGCAGCAAAGAGATCGGGGGCGTAATGATAACGAAGTAGATCTGTTGGATTGAATATCTCCACAGGAGGAAAATTCCCTTCAGCAATGGTTGCCGCCGTAGGCTCGCGAGTAGAGGCCAGATCCATCGAGTGGCGAAAAGAGATGAGGCCGACAGAGAGAGTTAAAAATAAAACCCAAAAAAGAAGTATCTTTCTCCACGGGGCACTAACACTCCACTCCAAAGGTCTTTGGTCACCAAAGAACTGAAGTCGTCGAGCGAGAAAGCAAGTGGATGCAAACAAGAGGAAGACGAGTAATACGAGATAAAATACCGTTTGTATGGGTATAAACAAGCCCATTATGTTTATAAAAAACACGTATAGTCCGATACCAAAAATCCCTGCGAAGGCAATCAAATGCTCGATGCGATTCTCGTTTAAAATAGAGCGACTAACCTGCCAACCAAAAAAAAATAGGGTCAAAAAATAAATGATGCTTAAGAGAAATACCATATTATTCCGTCGCGACATTATTACATAAAGAAAATGGCCTTGCAATAAAACACAACCTCTTGTTATAGTAATAGACTATTATGTTAAATATGTTTATATGAAAATTTTAATCACAGGAGGAGGAGGATTCCAAGGAAGTCATTTGGCTGAATTTCTTTTAAAGGAAGGTCACACAGTATCAGTACTTAATACATACTCCGATATTGCAAAGAAAAACCTTTCTTCTATTAAAGACCATATTAATGTAATTTGGGGCAGTGTTACTGACAACGAAACTGTCGAAAAAAGCGTACGTGGGCAGGATGTAGTGTTTCATTTAGCGAGTAGAATAAACGTGGATGAATCACTTCAAGATCCTTTAGCTTTTTTCTACGCTAATGTACTCGGTACATATAATGTTTTAGAAACTATAAGGAAAAACAATAATCGACTTATTCTTACTTCCACCTGTGAAGTATATGGAGATGGTCATGCTCTAAATCCCGGCACTAGTTTGGCAGAGGACGCAGAAATGAGACCCAATAGTCCTTATGCATCATCTAAAGCCGCCGCAGACCGTATTGCATACTCATATTTCAAATCGTTTGATATCGACTTAACTATTATTAGACCCTTCAACATTTATGGAGAACGCCAAAAAAGCGCTCTATTTGGGGCTTTAATACCAATAATAGTAGCAAAAGCAATGCGAGGAGAAGATCTTACCATTTTTGGAGATGGAAGTGCCGAACGTGATTATTGTCACGTGAATGATCTTATTCAAGCCTATAATATTGTATTAAACAACAAGGACCTAAAAGGAAAGGTGGTTAATATTGCAAGTGGTCATAGCGTCTCTGTGAAGGATATCGTCGAATATATTGCAAAAAAATTCAATACAAATATTGTAAATAAACCAGCTCGGCCGGGAGAAGTAAAAAGATTTCCAGCTGATATATCCTTTGCAAAAAGTTTAGGATTTTCTCCGAAGGTTTCTATATGGGAAGGGATAGACCGTTATATAGAATGGGCTAAGAAAGAAGAAACTCGATAGATTGCCATGTCGTCAAAAGTGGCTATTTTCCCCAAAAACGAGTATTGTTCTAATTTCCATTCTGGGTCAATTATCTTATCCCAAACGATATATTCTACTTCGTATCGCGACCACACTTGCTTTAACCATTCTGATTTTGGAGTTGAGAGTGTTGTTTTGTAGAGCCCGACGATCTCTTCAATTTTTTCATCAGGAATTGCTTCATATGAGCCGAGAAGTTCTCGATAGTGCATACCGTAGATATTCCAAGAGATATAGCCACGTTCTTCAAAAAAGACCTCCTGAGCATCTTTGGCCCCGATCCCGCGCAATCGATAGAATGTAAAAAGTACATCAAGAAGCCGCTCTTTCGTGGCAGATAACGAATAGATAGCCGCTCGATGGTAAAAAACATTCAAGGGAGTATAGATAACTGTCAGGTGCGAGGTCTCGTTGTTTCCAAATACTACTGCTTCTTTTCGGGCATTATCATTTAGCCATTTCATAACCGGCCCATATTTTTGTCTCTCAATGGCAATTTCACCCCCGTCACGTCCATCGTAATAGTAGGAACTAGCCTGAACAAACACGCCAGTGACAACACTTACCACAATGACGAGAGTTGCCAGCGTTTTCTTGTAAAAATCTAGCCCACGACGGATAAGTAGATGGAAAATCACTATGAGAACAAAGATAACAGCGACGGGTTTGTGAAAGAACCAGTGATAATGAGATACTTGGAGAACCTTGCCGGTGAGAAGCTGTTGATTCATGGTTACAAAAGGAGTCAAGAGCAAGGCTAGACCGAAAAAATATTTACTTCTATCTTCTTTAGGAAATCCTAGAAGAAAGATGACTAGAGCACCGATAACTACGAAACCAACAAATAAAGGTACGTGAGAGGCAACAACGCCAAACCGTGCACTAGCTTCTGCGTATGCAGGATGCAATGTAGCGCTATAGAGATTCCAGCTATATGGGACGGCCACCAATAGCGCGCCAATAAACACACCGGTTACTTTCAAAGCTTCTTGCCACTTTTTCTGGAAGAGAAGAAATAAAACTAAAAGCCCACCAAAGGCGTACAGATAAGTCCACGAATAAAAATAGTTGTAAAAATTTAAACCAAGAAAAATTGCACTCGCCACCCCATATCGCCAATTCTTTTTCTTATAAAACAACCAGAAAGCAGTGAGGAAACTGAAGAGGAGAATGTAGACCATAGCGGGATTAACCGGCCGCGCCAGTCGCAAGAAGTTGTCTGGGCTCACGCCAGAGAGAATCTGGCGCACACCGTAAAAATTCAAAAGAGAATCAGCCAACAAGAGCACCGTCGCGCTCGATAGAGCGGCAAGCTTATCTCTAGACAGCAAAAAAACAAAACTGTAGATTAGGAGAAAAACGACAAATGGAAGAACGAGTCTGGACAACAAGAGAGTATTGTTGATATCGAGAGAAAATATCTTCCCCATGTAGGCCACCACCATGGAACCGAGCGGTTGGAAAAGATACGGGTTATCTTTACCATCTTTATAATAAATGCTTCCAAAATTCGAGTGCCCGTCCTGCACTTCTCTTGCCCGCGCTGACCATGGAGAGTCAGGCAACAATTCTATTCCTTGATAAATACCACCATTTCTGTGCTCAATACGAAAATAGACCTGCGGAAGAACAACGATCAAAGACGTAAGAATGGCAAGAATAATCGCCACTTTATGCTCCCTTAAAATATCCTTGAATTTAAGCATCAAAAGTAAAAGTACGCTTTATAGTATAAGTGCTACCTCCTTCTCTTTCTTCCAAATCAGGCAGGAGCAGGTGGCTGGCGATTTCCGAAATAGTGGCATATTTCGAGCTTGGAACGGCACTATAGGCTGCTTTCGCCCCCAACACTATATCATCTTTTGAAACTATTCTAGGAACAACGTCGGTAATAATCACTGCCTGCGTAGAGTACTCGAGCGTTCGTTCGAAAGACAGGTTCGAACCACTGGAATAACTAACCATCCGGAGACGCAAAGAGTTTTTGATCACCTTTTGCAAAAACGAAATTCGACCTAAGAGAAACTGCCAAAGTTTGAAGATAATCGCAGCCTTGGTTTCAAGCAGAGGTTCTTTTATCTTTTTCATCGCACCAGTCACTCGCAAGTCTCCTTCTTTGAAAGAAATATTATTCTTATTATCCAAAACACCAGCTGAGTAGTTGCCGTTAGATGTTCTGACCTCAAGACCGCTGTCATAATAAACTTTATCGCCAGCGTACAATCTAAAAGAACCACCCTTTTTCCCGTTAGCAACCAAAAAGTAGTGTTTGTTTACCACTCGGAGAAGAGAACTTTCGGGGAAATAATTTTCGCCGAGAGGCGGCGTGATCGTTTGCGGTGCTATTTGCAATCCAGTCTCAATCCAGTTATAGAGAATGTAGCATAGATAGCGATCATCTAGATGAGATGGCTTGATTGCACATAGATAAGGGAGTGCGGGAGATGGAATAATATATTCAGTGTTTCGAGACATATATTCACCGCCAGCGGTATGGTCTGGATTAACGAAAAGTTTAACAAAAGATTTTGCCCTTTCGATTGTTTCATCAACTTCTTTTGACCCTGTTAAAGCCTTGTATTTAGCAAGATAACTTATGGTTAAAGTGAGATAGCCAATATCAGGGCCGCCATATTCACTCCACCAGCCTTCAATATTCTGTTTAGCCAAAAAACCCCTGACCATACCTCGAGTATCCCTCCCTGCTAGAGCTAGAGCAAAAACAGCTCCTGAAACTTGATTCATTACTGTTTTTTCTTCGTTTGACTCTAAAAATCTAGCTGCTTTTTCAATAAGGTTTAATACTAATTTTTCTTCAGCAAAGTTAATTTTATTTTTCTTCAACAAAAGAAGTGTCTGACCAATAGCGGAGGCGACAAAAGCTGTAGCAACGTATGAGCCTTCATTTAAATACCATTCATCAAATGACCCATCTCGTCTTTGGAGGTTTGCTGTAAATTTTAGAGCTGCTCTAATCCATTCCAAAACTTTCTTATCTTGGTAATAAGTATTGTCTTCAAATTTAGAACAGTATAAAAGGGACAGGGTATAAACTGCTTCTTGGTAACGAGCGGAGCTAATATCATTGGTTCGATAATGCCAATAGGCACGGTCAAATGAACCACAGGATTTTGAAGATTGGTTTCGATTTAACTGACCCAGCAATCGTGGGATTTGATCCAGAGTAAGTTTAAGGAAATCATTAGACTTTATTTGCGACATGTTATTACTGCTACAGAACCTAAAATTCCTGATCTGCTTAAACCTTGTACTGACAGTAAGGCACTTATACTCCTACTTATCAAATCATTCCTACGATCACGATGAAGATAACTAGACCCTTCGCTTCTAATATACTGAATGATCATCTGGTAAAGCTGTTCAAAGAAACTTGGAAAAGCGAAGTGCCCGTGCCAGGAAATATTATCAAAAGAAGCATTTCTAGCTAACTTAATTACATGGCTAACACTTATCGGTCGGTACGGGCCAAAAAAGGAATAGATACCAGTTCTTCTAATATCTTCACCGAAAATAAGTTGTAGTGATGTCAGAAATAACGAAAAGAGTGAAATTCTGCGACGAGCAACAATGATTAATTCACCACCACTCGGAAGAGTTGCATAAGCTTGCTTAAGAAGTCTTTGTAAAATACTATCCGAGAGTCGTTCAGCTTTGTATATTAAAGTTATAGTTTCTGGGTTGCCGATTAATTTATCCCCTTGTTCATCATAAACATGTGCCTTCTTTGGCGAAACGAGGGTCATGCGAGTATACTCGGCGGTCTCAGCTGTTAGATCAAGACTTTCGACTTCAGTATTTGGGAAATCTTGAATGTAGCTACCATCGTAGCTTAATAGATCAAGAAATGGACCTTTCTTATTTTTTAGCACCCCTTTTACCAGAGCTCGCTCAAATGAGCCGGCTAGGTCCATTTCCTTCCCTAGCGAGGTCTTACGACAATAATGCTTCTGATGTAAGCGGAGTTCCTCAAGTGACCAATCATTTGGATCGTAGGTATATGGAGCCCGAGGTTTGTCTTCAAACTTATTCCAATGAGTGACCGACTTGGCAGATTTGCGCGGCACTGGTGGCGCGTTTTGCGCTTTATCATCTGGTAAGCCTAAGGTAATAAAACAGCAAATGGCCTCATGATCTGGAATCCCTAAAACATTTTTGACCTTAGAGTCTGCTCCATAACTATTTACTGGGGAAGCACTGACACCATAATAAGTGGCGGCAAGAAGAATATGCCCCACAGCAAGACTTGCCCCCTGCATAGCTTCTTTATAATTCCATGCATCATAAGTCACGACAATGAGCGTCTGAACGCGACGGAAAAGAGTGTTGCCAGCCGCTTCTTTAACTAACATCTCTTTAACCTCTGGATCATCTATAACAATAAAGTTCCAAAGTTGTTGATTGCAATTCGTTGGAGCCTCGACTGCAACATCGAGAATTTTTTCAACAATGTCTTTTGATACAGGCTCTGGCAAAAAACTTCTTACACTCTTCCGTGTCCTTACAACATCAAGAAAGTCTTTCATGACTTAATTTATTTTGTCTTTCACTACAAAGTTATGTGCTCCGGGTGGGCCACTTCTTACAACCATATCACCGATAAAGCCAAGAGATAACAATTGCACACCAAGTAAAACGAGAAGCACTCCAAAGAGTAGGAGCGGCCGATTACCGATGAGCACTCCTGAGAAAAGTTTCTCATATGTCAAATAAAGTAGAATCAAAAATCCGATACTGCCGAAAATAAATCCCGAACCACCGAAGAAGTGCATCGGCCTGTCAGTAAATCTGTTAATAAAAATTATGGAGAAGAAGTCAAAGAGACTAGTAAAAAGTCTAGTAACACCATATTTAGAGTTACCAAACTGACGCGCGCGGTGATTTACTGGCATCTCTATGACAGTATGGCCATGTGCTGCTACAAGTGCTGGTATAAAACGATGAAGATCGCCGTATAGTTGAAGCTCCCTGGCCACATCCCCTCGATAAATTTTAAAGCAGCAATTCATATCATGAATACTAACCCCTGTTAGCGCGCTCGTGACTCTGTTAGCCAGACGCGAAGCAATTTTTTTGTTCCCTGGATCTAGACGTCTCTGTTTCCAGCCGACTACCAGATCAGCATTTTTCTCTTTGATGGTTCTTAGGAAATTAGGGATTTCTTTTGGATCATCTTGAAGATCACCATCCATAGTGATCACGTATTCGCCACTGGCCTCATCGAAACCAGCTTGAAGCGCTTGGGATTTACCGAAGTTCCGGGTAAAGCGTATGACCTTCACTGACTTAAGTTTCGAGAGAATCTCAAAGGTACGGTCAGTTGAACCGTCATCTATAAAAATTATCTCGAAACTCTCCCCCAATGGATTGAGTACACTCAATAACTCGCGATGAAGCTCCGTCACCGATCCCGCTTCATTATAGACAGGAATAACAAGAGATAATGTTGGGTCAACACCCTTATTCATGAAGCCCAGTAAATCACAGAATCTTGAAATAATCAAACAAGAAATACCGAGTGATGAAAGTACTGCCGATGACAACGGTACTTGAGATAATGGTAGGTATACCGAAGATATCTATAAAGAGATAGAGAAGAATAATGTTGAGTACAGAAATGAAAATGCTTGTCCAGGTATAATGAGCAAATTTTTTATTCACAAAAAGTTGCTTCACTCGCTTCAAAAATGTGCCGCCTAATTGCATGATTTCAATAATATTTTATGTAGGAAGATACTGTCTGTCCCCATGTAAATTTTTTCGAAAACTCATTGGAATTTTTCGCAAGTGTCTCATACTGTTCCCCAAGCACAAGCATAATTTTCTCGTATATATCTTCGGGATTTCTCTGCTCCGCTAAGTAACCATTGTAGCCGTTTTGTATAACGTCTTCAATACCACATCCCTTACTACCAATGATGGGTTTTCCTAATTGCCCCGCCTCAAGCAATACAAGACCAAATCCTTCAAAATGGTTCCCGACATTATTTGAATTCAAAAGAAAAACATGACACAGGGAATAGAGATAGGCAAGTTCTGTATCGGAATACACATTTGAGAGAATTTTTATATTATCTTCTAGTCCATACTCTTTTGCGTATTTTTCTATTTGAGTGACGTAGTTCTTATCGCTAGCACTACCCACCATAAGATACAAAGCATTTGGATATTTATTTTTTAATTTATACAAAGCTTGAACAGTCTCAAACTGTCCTTTTCTTTCTTTAATAGCGCCAACAGTAAGAAGTACGGGAAACGAAGACATGAAATTATATTTCTTTTTATATTCCTCTTGTTGCTTGTGCGATACTTTTGGTAACTCTGTCGTACCCAGAGCAACTACGTCTGCTTTTACATCAGGTACGCGTTCGAGAATACGACCCTTTGTATAATTACTGATGCAAAAGATTTTTCCTGCTCGTTTATATGCTCTCCTCATAAGAAAAGCTTTGAGTAGACTCCCCGAAGGAACTGAATAAGTGCCGACTCCATTTATGAATAACTTTTTCCCAGTTCCCAATACTCCCAAATATGCATACACGCCATATGGCCAACAGTCTAAGGCATGTACGTTGTCATATTTCTTAAGTTCCTTCCTCACAAGGAAAAAATTTTTGATGATGTTGATAACGGAAGATTTTGGGTATAGAATGCTTTTTTCGCCTTCTCCATCCGAGTATGTTCCTCGTTCCGTCAACACGGCGTAGTGGACACCGATATCATGTAGTTGCTTTACGATAGAGAGTGAATATCTCCCTATCCCAGAATTTGGTTTCGTATTACCAGTGACAATGAGAACATTTTTCCTTTTCATTTTGTAATAGTTGCCTTTTTTATAAACTTAGTTATTGCAATACCCCGTTTTTCCCAGGTGTATTTGTCTTTCGTAACCCAAGCTTGATCTGAAAGTTTTCTAGTGAGCTCACTATCCTTATAAATTTTTAAAATAGCCTTAGCCCATCCTCCTGAAGTATTACTCTCCACAATAAGTGCGTCGAGGTTGTCAGTCAGCACTTCTTCGATACATTCTGCGCGCCCTGCAATTATGGGTCGCCTCGTCGCGAGTCCTTGAAACATTTTTGCAGGAGAATCTCCTATCAAATCTTTCTTCCGCTTCGGGATAAGGACCGCATCAAAGGCCTGAAGATATTTGGGTATCTTATTTCTATTCTGCCAGGGTACAATAACAACCCTATTTTCTACACCGGCATTTCGGGCAACATCACGAAGCCACTTAGCCTCACTGGTCAATTCTCCCACAATGACACACGAGATTTCTCTTGGAAGAGTTACCAAACTTTTTACAATATCGTCGAGTTCATAATAATCATTATTTGGATTCGCCCCGACTACTCCGGTGTAACCTACTAAATATTTATTCTCTGGTAGTTTGAGCTCCTTCTTTAATACAGATTTATCTTTCGAATAATCGAACCACGAATCATCAGCCGCACTACAAAAAGAAACAATGATATTATTATTCGATTTTTCATAATATTTTTTGAGTGTAGAAGTAATGGCAATTACCCCGTCGGCCAATCGAATTGCTGTCAAATTCAGAAACTGTCTCATTTTCTTTTGTAACACTGAATGGATTTCAAAGAAAACCCTTTTTCGTAAAACAATCTTTGCAAATAATGCCGCGAGAGTAAGTGACTCATCTCTAAAATAGATTGTATCGAACCCTCTTCTCTGCCTCAAAAGAAACAGTGTTAAGCGAAGGTTTAAATAAGGAAACATTAGCCACTCATACCAGACCTTACCACCATATTTAGATAGTGTATCAGTCACACCTAAACCTCTGATTGAAAAAGGTTTCTTAACACCCATCATTTGGAAAAAAGTATTCGCATCTCTCTCGCGATCTGTTGTCACTAACCTGACTTGAAAGTCTTCCTGTGCATTTAGAGCCTCGCATGTTTTGGCGAGATTGTAGGCATTAGTCCTGTCGGACAAGAGGTTTATGCGTGATATATATAGTATTTTTATCATTATTTCTTCGCTTTGCGCTTGGATTCTTCTATATTATAGAGAGGAAAAAGATCATTATAAGATTTCACCTGAGCTCCGATAGCCTTGAAGTAGCGTGGAAAATATTGTTCGTAGTAGGAACGTCGCGTCTCGGGACTAAGTTTGATTTTCGATAGAAAGTTGAAAAGATCAAAACCTGGTATTTGACTTACCCCGACGTAATCATAATCAATTAGATAGACACCTCGACCCGAGACAAGAACATTATCGGGGGTCATATCTCCATGTTGAAGTATCCGAAACTTTTTGGCTTTCTTTGCAAGGTACGACTGCCAAGCGATGTATTTCCCCACAACTAATTCAACACTGTGCGCATTTTGGGAGAATTTCGCTCCGAGACAAATTGTTTCTATAGAAAAGATAAGATCACCATCATCATAAAGATAGAGTGGTTTTGCAAACATTTGTGCATATTCACTTCCAACCACTCCATCTCGTAGTAATCGTAGGTTATCGTAATTATTTCTAATAACATCACTAGCAGAATAGACTCGCGTTGTTTTTATACAGAGTGTCGGTAGTCTTTCCCTATCTTCAAACACGAGTAAGAGCACCTTGCCGTTGTCTAACCCCCCAGTCCCAGACGATGGAGTGCTGACTTTCATAAACGAGAGAGAGGAGCGAGAAGATCGTAACCATTCGGGATTTTCTCTTATTAATTTTTCAATTTGAGTTATCATTTTCGTGCCACAATACCGAAGCTAAAAAATAAATAGCGATACAGACGAAGCGCACCTGGCCATCGTGCCAAAGAACGCGCTAGTCTTCTTTTTTTACTTGAAGAGGACATCAGGGAACGCACTGCGTAGGTAAGTGCATTGAGATTATCATAGGGAATCATCAGTCGTGGAAGATTGTACCCCGGATATGGAAGATAAAAATTAACATCACCAAATCCACCTTCTTGAAGCAGTTTCTGGTAGCCATTCTTGGTGTAGGTATAAGTATCGTATCGTTTCCCCTTCCTCAACCTTGTATAGACGTTGGCGAGTAATCTAGGCATGTAACTGGTAAAACGAAGGTCACTGTGGTCGATCGCGGACAGATTAGATAGAGCGAAACGATTTTCAATACCAATATAAAGAAACCCATCTTTTTTCAATAAATCTTTACAGATGCGCAAACTTTCAAGTTGTGCCCTTCGAGGATCGCGGAAACGATCTGTAGCCCCAACCCACTCCAGAAGTCCATTCATGACGATGAGGTCAAAACTTTCTTTTTCAAATGGAGCATCAAAGATATTTCCGACACAGACTTCTATATTTTTGAGACCTTCTTTCTCCGCTCGCATTTTAAGAAACTTTATGCGTAATGATGATTGATCGAGAGCTATAACTTTCTGCACTACCCTCGCCAGAGGGATACTGATACGCCCTAACCCCGCTCCCGCATCCAACACTCTGAAGTTTTTAGAAATAGGAATGACAAAGCGCCAATCAGCCCTGTTTTCATCGAAGGTGAAATCGAACTCGTCTTTATAACGTGTTAAAAATGCGCCCCAACCGTCACGTTCTATGACAGCAAGCGCTTTTTCCAACTCTTCTTTAGGAGCCTTGCCCCAGTAACGGAAATCAGCAATTACTTCGTTAAACCATCTTAACTTGATTTCGGCCGTCAGATTAACATCGGTTTTTGAAGCAATTTTAGAACTTTCTTCGCTCATTTGTCCCCTCTCTTCCGGAGATTTCAGGACAAGTTTTTTGATCGCCATGGCTACAGCTTGAGTATTGGCAGTCGGCACGACGAAACCATTTTTGCCATTGACTGCACTAGGGAGAGCTCCATTATCATAAACGACGATGGGCAGACCAGCTGACATGGCCTCAAGAAGTGCTAGATCTAGACCGCAGCTTCTGGGACTATTTGACAAGTTCGCATACGTATCGACGCATCTATACATTCTCAACTTCTGATCTTCTGAGAAGTTTTGAAAGAAGTGCACACGATCTGAAACGTCTTCTATACGAGCCAAATCTTGCCATTTTTCAAGACCTACATTACCTCCAATGACCACCGCCCCAACATTCAAACCTTGTTTTTTCAGCAACGCTATCGCCTTTATGAGTTGATCATGTCCCTTACGGTAGTGGAAAGCACCGGTCATGGCTACCAGGAACTGATCTTGTGGCAAAGCGAAGGATTTTCTTAATTCCTCTTTTGTTTCAGATAGTTCTTTTCGGTAAAAAGTATAATCACAGGTGTCATAGAAAACTTTCACTCTTTCTGGGGGAAGATACATAAGCGGGCCCACGGAGCAATTATCCATACCGATCACCAAAGAACTCATATTTAGAAAATACTTCCAATATTTAGCCCTTTGTATTTCTGTCAGATTTTTATTGACACCCATATTAAGGTCATGTACTTCAGCATAAGTGTTAAAAACGACAGGTATTTTATTTTTCGCCACTTCACAGATCATAAAAGCTTTGATAAGCGCAGCTTGAACGAGGATTATGTCTGGCTTGAAAGTAGTTATAACTTCTTTTATATAAACCCCGTAGGCGGAGTATAAAATAACTTCAAGATTCAGCCTGGGACAGACTCTTAAATAACTTTGTAAAAGACGAAAATAGAGGAAAGGATTTTTGAAAAAATATTTAATGAGAAAAAACAATTTTTTAAATTTGTCCGGTCTACTTTTATATTCGAAAAAATATTCTGCGTTAGCTCCGAGATCATCGGCATTTTCTGGCCTATATACGAACGTGATACCGACCTCATACCCCATTTTTTTCCAGGTACGACCATACAAAAGTGAGACATTTTGCACCCCAGCATAGGGTGGAGGCATGCTCTCACCTGTGGTACCCGATATAAGAATGCGCAAAGGCATAATACGCGATTATACTACAAACTAGCCATTTTCTTGAGAATAAATATATGCTCGGAACTCCATCCAAAAAGTTCCAGTAGACGAGATAACTTATTGAAGCCAAAGCCGTAACCAGAAAAAGCTGAGCCCTTGATATGTTTGACTACTACAAAACCGCATTTTTGGAATAAATTCTCCCAACTTTTCCTACCAAATTTAATAAATTCTTCTCGATGTGAGGTGAAGTTGCCATGGATCGCAGGCAGTAAAAATTTTCTGATCCTTCCCTTTTTCTTTTGCTCCACTGCATTAATATTATTCTCTAAATTAATTTTATCACCACGAAAAAACTTTTTATCTTGGAGTAGCCCCGCGAGTCGATCAAGAGTGAGTAGGAAGAGATTGAAATAATAGAGTAATATATAGGTAATCTTAACCATCCTACCCGGAATAACGTGTGCGGCGTAACCATCTTTCGTAAGAAATGTTTTTGTATTGGCTAAAAAGTCTTTCGGATCACTCAGGTGTTCGATAAGATTGGAAGAGAAAATAAAATCGAACTGCTCTGGGACAAATACTCCCTTCAAATTATCGGCATCACATTGTACATATTTAACGTTTGATAATTTCAGTTCATTCTTGATCCTTTTGAAGTTAAGATCTGTCGATATTAACTGGTCACAATGATTTACTAAGAGCGTAGTCTGATAGCCTTCCCCAGAGCCAAATTCTATCCCACTACGAAAATGTTTACCTTGAAGGTAATTAAAAACGGCTTCAATTTCCCTTTTTCTGATTGCTCGCAAACGATTCTGCCAATTATTTTTAAATATCATGCTCTTATTTTCAGCAAAAAGCTTTTCAACCCCCCACAATTAAGCTCAGTATGGGTATAAGAAGAGCTCCATAAATTTATAAAAGTCTTTTTACTCCTTAAGTAACCAGAAAATACGTACCTTATCCCATGTAGACGACCCATAGCTCTATGATATATACGGCTTAAAAGGTCATACAAGGTCAGGTCAACGCAGGTAATTACCAAAACATTTTGGATGTTAGCATTATGCATATTTTTAAAGATACTTCTAAATTGTTTATTCGTTAGATCAATATCAATACGTGACAAGATACAAAGTTGCCCAATAGCCATACTCCAATCTCCCGTATTCATATCAAAAAGTACTACAGAGTCACATTCTGTAAAAACCTTCTTAAGTGCCCCAACCGCAACAGGTGAGTACTCCGAGCAGGT
>Ga0209542_10004669_pt1 | contig 27956 bp, 25 predicted proteins | sample RifCSPhighO2_01_FD_184028 | JGI IMG/M metagenome (GOLD analysis project Ga0209542, IMG submission 184028) | Soil microbial communities from Rifle, Colorado - Rifle CSP2_plank highO2_0.1 (SPAdes) (version 2) | ecosystem: Environmental > Terrestrial > Deep subsurface > Rock core/Sediment ...
GGGGGGGGGGGGTGATCGTTAAAACATCCCAAGATTTTTTTGTTTCAGGATTGACGTTTTGGGAAAAAATACAAACCAAAAAAACATATGCAACTATTGTAGGTGGTTTAACCTTAGGTTTTATTTTATTGATTATTTTTATGAACATTTATAATATCAAACTACTTAAAAAAAACACAACGCTACTTAGAAAAAACAGAACAAGCCTAAATAATTTAATACGAAAGTAGATTAGAAAAACAGTTAGAAAAATTAAGCGTAAAGAAATATCTACTCCGCCTTATAAAACTCATGCTTCTTATTTATCAACAAAGTCATATCAGGAGTAACTTTGGCATAAGCCACATAAGTTAATGGAAGGTATAAATTTACAAAAGTTTTAACTTGCTTTTTAGTCATCCCCTGGCCACTGCTTTGAATCAATTCTCGTTCCTGCTGCCACCTCCATTGGAAATGCAGATCCATGGAATCGGGCTTCAGCATTATTAAATAATCCAAATACTTCCATAATTTTTGGTAAGATCTAAGATAATCCAGCATTACCTGATAATTGTTAGGTGAAGCATAAATTTTGCCCCAAAAATTATTTTTTTTGAGAATTTTAACCAATTCATTTAGACTGACTACCGGAATTCCAATACACCACCCTTCAAAAATTACAAAATCCGGCCGTTTATTAACTTTAATTTTTTCTTTAATCACGTCTCCGTTCCCGTTATGCAAAGATTTGTCAAATAGCGGCAGGGCAAACCTTTTACCGGCTTTAATTTTTTTAAAGGTTTGATTCAAATAACTTATCCGGTGTGAACCGGGCATCCCCCTAACTTTATAGAAGGGATTGCCTTTATTTTTACGGGCTAATATTTTCCGCCGGGAATAGGGAAGATAAAAATCATCTATAGAAAAAGTTTCCACCCGAAAACCTTTCTTCTCCAGATCTTGTTTAAGATACCTGGCTAAAGTTGATTTGCCCGTACCTTGGCCGCCCTGAATGGCAATCAGTTTAGTATTTGGGGGGGGATGCAGCTTTAAAATCTGACTAATAAGTTTACCCAGAACCTGGGATTTTTCTTTGGAATTAAATAAGTCTATCTTAGGCATAAAGGTAGTAATATCTTAAGAGTTAAATAATTTATTGTATGTGACGGCTCTGTCCTAAATCTAATTTTGTGGTCACACCATTCGCTCTTAGGAGGTATAATCGTAATCGAGCCACCCCGTAGGGGGCAACCCACCGGCTCGAGACTCATACATTTTTAAGACGTCCCGCTCATCTTAAGGGGCGACCACAAACACTTAGGACAGAGCCGTATGTGACAAAGAAAACCAACCCCGTTCTACATAAGACCAACCCTAATCCACAACCTTATTATATCTTAAATCATTCTTAATTTTATGGCCTTAAATAAATTGCAGCAATTAGCCCGCAAGTATCGCAAACCGGCACAAGATATCCTCCCCCTATTTTACACCCGCTGGTCGCCCAGGTCTATGACCGGAGAAAAAATGACTGAAAAAGATCTTCTGCCCCTATTTGAAGCTGCCCGATGGGCTCCTTCTTCCTACAACGGCCAGCCCTGGAGATTTGTGATAGCCTTAACTCAAAAAGATAAAGACCAATTTATGAATTTTCTGGGAGATTTTAACCAGCAATGGTGTAAAAAAGCTTCGGCTTTAGTGGTAATCTGTTCTCAAAAGAATTTTGAATATAATAATAAACCCAACCGCCATCATTCTTTTGATACCGGTTCAGCGTGGTGCTCACTAGCTTTAGAAGGAGCAAGAAGGGGGTATGTAGTGCATGGTATGGCTGGATTTGAGGCTGATAAAGCCAGAACAGAACTTAAAATTCCGGAAAGATATGAAGTTGAAGCCATGTGTGCTATTGGAAAATTAGATAAGCCGGAAAATCTTCCCCCAGAAATAGCTAAAAGTGAAACCCCTAACCACAGAAAAAAACTCCCGGAAATAATCAGCTGGGGTAAGTTTACTTGGAAATAGAATAAGTTGACGGTTAAAGAGGATTATAGAGAACTTTGCAAAATTAGATGATTTATTAGCAAAGTTCTAAAGAGAAGTTTGAAATAGTCGTAATTTTGACCTTAAACAAACAATATATTAACCAAAATTACTTTTTTTCAAACTTCTCTATAAGTCTTGGTTCAGAGAATCTAATTTTATTTACCTAATATTATTTATGATGCCCCAACACATACTTATCAATTATTTTAACTGCCACTTGAGGCTCCTGAGCTTTACCCCTATAGCCTCCCAGCGGATTAATCAACCAAATTAAAGGATTAACTCGCCCGACTCCATGATAAATATTTTCTGGTCTGAATATATTACTGCCTAAGACCCAATCTTCCGGGGCGGCGATGTATTCAGCCGCGATAGAATTAATTTCCGCCAGCAGTAGCCTGGATTTTTCAGTATATATTTTATCCTCTGCTAGAGGGCCAGTATGCAGTTCCACAGTTTCGTTAGGTACACCATATTCGCCCATCCCTGCAATCATCCTTAAACTCATAGGAACATGAAAAGTGTTCGCGCTGCCTTCCAGTTTTAGTTTTTCCCGAACTAATTCTTCCAGGGGGAGATAATCACGGTTGCGGAAAGTATTAGGAAATTCTATCTTAAACCGTACATCATAATAAAATTCTCCATATTCCGAAGCGTAAGAAAAATTAGAATCATCCTCAGTTATTATAGCTGCACCATAAGAGGCTACAGTTTCCCTTAATCTTTGTTCTAATTGCTCTTTATCATTTACCCGAATAAGAAAAGCTGGACCAAAATCCTTGCCGCAGGAATGATTTAAGAAGTAACCAGTTTTAGGGTTAGGATTAACTTTAAGCAAATCCTCAGCGGTTATTTTTTCATCTACTTCTTTATACTTCCCAAAATTAGGGTCATTAATATCTGAAATAAACCTTTTTTTAGGAGTTACACTAAACCCCGACCATTCCCCATGACCAAAAGTAACAATAGATTGAATTTGGGGGTCATTTAATACCCGCAGATAATCCTCTTTAGTTGCTCCTTCAATAACTATATTTGCTCTCTGCCCTAAGGCACTTTCAACCCGATTAATATAAGCAGGTAAAAGAAGTTCAGCAAACGGTTTAAGATCATCATCGGTTATTTGGCCAAGTTTACTTAGAAGTCTGCTGGCAGTGTCGCTATTTATAAGCAAGGAGTAAGGAGGCTTAGAGATCTCAGCCTTAATATCAGTAATAGTACTATCCTCCAAGACGGGATAACCATTAGTCCCATGACTGATCAAGATTGCCAAGCCATTATCTTCATACTTAGGCAGACCAAACTGCTTGAATAACAAATGACGGGAAGCTTCAAAAGACCCGTATAACAAAGCCATCCCCCCTAACACGGAAGCAGTTATCTTAGCCGTTTTTTTTAGAAAACGAAAAAATTTAGATTGCTGGGAAGGTAATGGAGGATTATAGTTCTCACTAATCAGTATTGCCTCAAAATTATTCACCATTTTTTTAGTCATCAAACAAAAATTGGGCCTAGCTGCACAATTAAAGCAACTTCTTTGAAGCAGTTACTATTTAAATATATTTTTTACATGAACTAAAACAGAATATTTGACTACTACAAAATAAAAAATAGTCTACTGTTTAAGTGGTCTGTCCAGAATAACACCATTTTGTATACTGGCGCCAAAAGAGGCGCATAAATTTACGAAGGAAATTTATAATCGCGCCGTGCTCCAGTATACAAACACATTCCATTCTGGACAGACCAATGTTAAGGATAAATTATTAAGCAGGTAATTACCCATCAGTAAACTTTATTTAAGATAATATATTTATACCATAGATGTTAGCTGAATTTTTGACCATTCTGGCAGGTATAATTGTTATTGTCACTTTATCAGAACTCATTATCAAATATTCAATTCTTCTGGCCCAGCATTATGGTATGTCGGGAACGTTTATTGGCCTTACTATCTTATCTCTCGGCACTAGCATTCCCGAAATAATGACCAGTTTGCTGGGAGGAATTCAAATATTGCAGGATAATACCTTGCGGCCAACCCTTTCCGGGTTGATTGTAGGGGCAAATATTGGGTCAGACATATTCCAACAAACTCTGGTTCTTAGCATTATCGCCATACTGGGGGGAATAGTGGTTGTAAGGAAAAATTTAAACCTAGAAGTTGGATCACTGATCTGTGCCTCTTTGATGGTATTATTATTTGCCCTAGATGGTAATATTTCCCGGCTGGAAGGATTAATTTTAATGATATCTTACCTGGGCTACTTAATTTTAATAAAACAAAGCAAAATCAGCCAGGAAATTAGCGTAAGTAATAATCTTAGTAAGAAAGGGATTATTCTTTCTTTCTCACTAATCATATTTTGTTTTGTGATTATAGGTTTTATGATGCAGAATATCCTTAAAGCAGCAGTAAGTCTAACTGGTTTGCTGCCAGTCAGCGCTTCCTTCTTAGGAATAGTTATGCTGGGGATAGCTTCGGCCCTGCCAGAACTTAGCACGTCCCTGATCGCGGTCTTAAAAAAGAAATCAGATATTTCAGCCGGGATATTATTAGGCAGCGGGATAACTAATTCCTTACTAGCTCTGGGATTAGGATCATTTATTTCCGGGTATATCATGCCTAAAGCGACCCTGTACTATGATCTGCCATTTAAGATAGCTTGCGCCGGATTAATTTACTTTTTCTTAAGCCGGGATGAAAAGATGGACCTAAAGGAAGCGGTGATCTTGATTGCTTTATTCTTCGGCTACTTAATAATTAGAACAATATATTTCCCAGCTGATCTTTAGGAGAATTAGGATGATTCATAAATTAAGAATAACTTGTTTAGCAATACTAATCTTAGTTGGGAGCATGACTTCGGCGGCGGCTTTAACCGTAAGTTTTTTTGAGGAGTTTCCGAATACAACCACCGTTAACAAGCTAGAATTAATTGAGTTTGATACTAGAATTTATGTTGCGGCTAAAAGTTTAGCTGAGTTTCAGATTTATGAGAATGAATATAAATCCAGCAATGCGCAGGTAACAGAAGTTATTTACTGGCCTGTTTTAGAGAAGGAAGAAGGATACTGGTTTTCACCTTGGTCAGAGCGAGAAAGTTTAGAAAGAATTTTTAGCGAGATTAAAAACCGAGAGAACACTAATAAATTAGAAGTTCTACTAGACTTGGAGCCTTCACTTAACAGAGCTAGATTATTTAATTTTCAGGATTTTAAGCACAATAAAATAAAAATAGAAGAATTTATTAGCAAGGCTGAAGAGTATAATATGTCAATTTTAACAGTAGAAAAGTCCTATATTCCGGACTGGCTCCTGGAAAGGCTGGGGCTATCTTTTTCGCCGGAAAAATACGGAAATCGTAAAATAAAAATGTATTATTCCAGTTACCGCCGAAAATTCCGGCCTAATTTCATAGTGGAAAACCTGTTGGAAAAGAAAGTAAAAAAGTATGCAGAACAGGGAATTAGTTTAGGTTTAGGATTGATTGCTCCAGGAATACATGAGGAAAAACATCGAGTTTCACCGAGGGAATTGGAGCAGGAGATTAAGATCGCTTCCAGCTATGGAATAGAGGAAGTGATTATATTTAGGTTGGAAGGGTTGACGGAGGAGTATAGGGACAGTATTAAAAACGCTGAGGAGGATACCACTTAAAAGTAAAAAAATAACCAAAAGTATTATAAATGATTATTGTTAGAACTATCTAAACCTTATATGAGGTAGGCGCTATGGCAGATGAAATAACCAATTTATTCAACCAATACCAAGCTTTACGGAAAGTAGTGGCTGACGAACAAGAAGCAGTCGAACACTCGAGAACTGAAGCTCAAAGAGTTACTGAAAACCTTAGCAAATTGGAACAGACTTTGAATGAAAGTAAGGAAGTTCTAAGAGGAACTGAAAAAGACTTAAGCGAAGTTATCTCTGCGCAAATTAAGGATCAAAAAACAATTTTATCCCGAGCGGAAGAAGCTTTAGCTGCGGGAAAAACAGAGTTGGCTTATTTAATCTCGACCGGACAAGAATCAAGAGTGACAGAAGAACAAATAGTAACAAATGAGCCCATTCCAATACTAAAAGCTAGACCCCAAAGAGCAGCACCAGAAATTGCAGTAAAACCAGGTCGAAATTGTTTATTTGGGATGAACAAACAAGGTGATATAGTGTGGACTTATGAATTCCCCTATTACCCAATTTACTCCCCAGGTGAAACTAGGATTTTTGTAGCAGATTATAAATCAGTAGTTTGTTTAGATCAAAATAATGGAACAATGATAGCACCATCTCTTCTGCTAGTAGAAGAATATAAAAGGATTGAAGCGCTGTTGCAGGATCAGGACATCCTATTTGTTGCCACTCAAGATTGTGTTTCAGCTTATGATATAACTGGTATTAGTCTAAACAAAATCTGGAAAGGAGAAATAAAAGATAGTTTTGAATTGGTTAAATCTGGACAACACTTATTTGCTTATGGTAATGGAGGATTGTCTGCTCTTGACTCCAGAACTGGAATAACAAAATGGACTATACTAAATTCAGGTTCAGGTAATCTCCCTCCCATGGATGTAATTGCCGGCGGTGCTAACGAAGACGAAGGTGTTTATATCGCAAGGAATATTTTCTCCGGAGAAATTATGAAAATAAACCCAGAGGGGGAAACTTTATGGACAATAAGCCGGGGTAGAGTTTATGTTCATAAAATTCAAGCTCATAACGAAACATTGTATGTTGCGGCTAAAAGCGGAGAGGTCACAGCTCTAGACACCAAGGATGGAAGGGAAAAGTGGAGAGCAAAAACAGATTATGAACCGGTTCTGCAAATAAATCCAACTGAGGAAAAAATAGAGCTGGTGAAAGTTAACATGGATTCTTCAAAATATCCAAAATTGATCTACTTAAATCCAGAAAATGGAGAATTAATTTAATTTCTGCGGACTATGTTTTTTTAACTTTCCTCACTACCCACCAGCCCAGTAAAATAATTATCCCATAAGGCAGGGCTACAAACAGCATAGTTAATAGGGTGTTAAAACTGTTAACCAACGAGCGTATCAATTGGGAAAGTTTTACTACCCCAATATTAAGATAGACTGATTGTTTCTCCACCAAAGTAAGATATACGGCTGAATAATCTACCCGCTCATCCACATTTCTTAGTGAATCTTCCAAATATTTTATCGTCCGCTCCTGCTCAAAAATCCGATCATTCAAATTTATTTTATCATTTATGTCTTGAGCCTCGGCATACATTGATTTATACCTAGCCAACCGTTCTTTCTCGACTGTTAATTCAATCTGCAAATTAGTATAACTTTCAGTTATATCCTGCTTGTTTTCATTAAAAGAAGTTACTTCACCCAATTCTTTAAATTGAGAAACTACCGCTGAATATTCAGCAGTTTCAACCTTTAATTGGTAGGTTCCATAATAATACCCGGATAATCCTTCCCCATAGCGATTAACATTTTCGTTCAGTAAAAAAGATTTAGTAGAGGAGATAATTGATTTAAGTTTATCTTCCGCAGCTTTAAACTCGCCCCGTTTTATCTCCGAAGCCAAGCTTAAGGCAGTGGTTATTTTTCTATCAGCTGATTCCGGGGCAAAGCCGGAATCGTAGCCCGGAGAAGGTATTCCTTTAGCATAAGCTGATTCTTCAGTAGCATAACTATCCCCCAATGCTCCAGTCGAGTAAGTCTGAATAAGACCACTATTAGAAAATAAAGGCATTACTAGTACTAAGATTATCAGCAAGGTTATTAGCCAATTATTCTTAATGGTTTTGAACTGGTCTTTTATAGACATAAATTATTACTAGATTTAGGAGTATATAAAGGTGTTGCAAAAAATATTATTTTTTAGTTTTAAGAAAGCAATTATTGAAAATGTTTATTTATATTCCAACTTTGATTATACAACCTAAAGAAATTTTTAATAGTTGAAGATAATCTATCCTTAACTTCGGCCGATTCCAAAATTGATTTTACTTCTTCATGATTGGTGGCATTTGTTCCATCAGCAGCAATGATGTTGGTAATACAAGACATTCCGACTGCTTTCATACCCCTATTTCTGGCGACAATAACTTCCGGAGTGGTAGACATGCCCACGGCATCAGCTTTTAACCCGTATCTAAAAGAGATAGATTCACCTTCAGTTTCAAATGTAGGTCCGGTGACAGCGAGATAAACTCCCTCATGAACGTGTTCTTTATGCTCTGATCCTGCTTGCTTAAGCAGTTCGGTCAACTTGGGATCATAAGCACCATTCATAGGTTGAAATCGCAAAACCTTACCAGTACCATCAACTCGCACAAAATCATGCTGACGTCCCAACAAAGCGTTGGGTAAAAGATTAATATGAGAACAAATAATCATAATATCGCCCACTCCATAATTTAGATTCAATCCGCCGGCGGCATTAGTTGCAAAATAATTTTCTACTCCCAAATTAGCTAGGACATGAACTGGAAAAACCGCCTGCAAAATTCCATTATTAAATGGTTCATCGGCAACTTCGTAGTAATGTTTCCTCCCTTTTAATCCAATTACTGGGACTCCCTCCAATTCGCCAATTAACATTTTTCCTTCGTGCCCGGGAACCGTCGGGGTGGGAAAATGAGGTATTTTACAGTAAGGAATTACCGTTGCTCCCTGAATAGAATCAGCTAAATCGCCTAGTCCTGAACCTAACACTATTCCAAAACTTGGCTTATGCGATCCTAACCTCCCCCTAATATGATCAGCTGCTTCAGCTATCTTTACTTCATAATTGTCTCTAAAATCTAAGGCTAGTTCTAATTGTTTAAGATCCATTCTTAGTAATTAAATTAGGATGATTTATATTATTATTTAGTTTGCAATATATATAGATGAGTATTTGAATCAACTTAATCAATAATTACCCTTCCGGTCAAACTCTGATTCATAAACCGACAATCCTCCTCGTTCTTCTAAACCACAAATCTCCATCATTCCGGATTCCGGAACAGAAAATCCTAGCCAGCCAGCTTTCTCCAACAGCAATTTTTTAACAGTAGTTTTCTTATTTTTAGCAGTATGGAGCGCAGAGTGGTAATTATTGACCTTGACTAATTTTTTTTCCAAAGCAGATAATCCCGTCGCCCCCTCTACTTTTCCCTTTTGGATATCATAGTAGATAGATTGCACCGTAAAGGGAACTTCATTCAGGTAGGATTGCAGCCGCATTTCTTCCCAACTATTGGACAGACCAACTGCTTCCTCCGCCAATTCATTAGCATAACTTTCCAAAGAAATTAGGTCAACTTTAAAATTGGGGCCTTTAAAACGCAGGGTTCGAGCATTAGGATTTAAATTTAAAGTTTCTTTAATAGTATAACCACAGTCGTCTGGATTAATAATCGAATCATGTGCGTCCAAGAGCCGCCAATCATTAATTTTATAATCCTTAATTAAAGGATACTCGGGTTTAATTTTAGCGGCTAAAAAATCTACATCTACTTTTTCTAAATCCAGCGGGGTGGCAAAAAAATGTTGGGGATTATAACCATAATGCCCTAATAAATTACCATACAAAAAACTGCCCACCAGATATAATTTTCCTTCGACCAGCTGCTCAGCAAAAGCCAGAGCTTCTTTAAATTTGATGCTGCCTTGAATAAAATCAGCGCAATATTTATCTACTATTTTTAAACTACTATTAATGCCCTCAGCCATTTTCACCCCAACACTATAATAATTTGCCTAAATGATCAGGAACTATTGAAATATATTTTTAGGTATATTTTTAATTTTTGCGCTAAATATACTTACTACAAACTCACTTCTGAAACTTAATATGAATCTCTTTCAACTGCTCTCCCGAAACTTTAGAGGGTGAATCCAACATTAAATCTTTAGCCTCCTTATTTTTAGGGAAAGCGATAACGTCCCGGATAGAATCTTTTCCCGCCATAATCATGGCCCAACGGTCAACTCCAAAGGCCAACCCGCCATGCGGAGGAGCAAACTTTAACGCGTCTAACATGAAACCAAATTTATCCTGAACTTCCTTGTCCGACAGCCCCAACGATTTGAAGACTTCAGCCTGCAATTGAGGGTCATTAATCCTGATTGATCCGCCCCCAATCTCAAAGCCGTTTAAGACTAAATCATAAGCCCGGGAACGAACTTTCTCTTTATGATCGTGCAGATGCTTAACGTCCTGCGGGTGGGGAGAAGTGAAGGGATGGTGCATACTCACAAACTTATTTTCTTCCTTGCTGAATTCAAACAGGGGAAATTCCGTAATCCACAAGAAACTATATTTATCTCCCGTTTCGGTTCTCAAATCTGGTTTATCGGATTTATATTTTTTCATAACTTCATTATAAGCCAGGCGCTTAAAAGGTATTTTTAAATTTACATTCAGCACTTCTTTAAAGACCCGCTTCATCATCCGTTCAACTAAAGCATAGATATCTTCTTCATCGATGAAAGACAACTCCATATCCAGCTGGGTAAATTCCGGCTGTCTATCAGCCCGTAAATCTTCATCCCTAAAACAGCGGGCAATTTGGAAATATTTGTCCAACCCCGCTACCATTAATAGCTGCTTAAAAATTTGCGGTGATTGGGGCAGGGCAAAAAAATTACCAGGGAATGTTCGAGATGGAACTAAGTAATCACGTGCTCCTTCTGGAGTGGATTTAGCTAAAATTGGAGTTTCAATGTCCAAGAAACCTTCCTGATCCAAAAAATCACGCACCGACTTAACTAATTTGTGCCGCAGAAACAAAGCCTGCTGCATTTCCGGCCTTCTTAGGTCTATATACCGGTATTTTAATCTGGTTTCTTCCGTAGACTCGATCTCCGAACTTAAATCTAAGGGCAGAGTAGGAATTTTTTTCAGGATTTTTATTTCAGAAGCGCTTAACTCTATTTCTCCGGTTCCTTTTTCCTTAACCTGATTCTCCGGACGGGCTTTGACCGTACCCGCAACTTGCAGTACGTCTTCCCGATTTAAATTTCTAAATTCGCGGGCTAAATCAGCATTCAAGAACACTTGAGTTTTACCATAACGATCCCTTAAATCCAAAAAGCCGATCTTACCGCCAATCCGGACGGAATCCACCCAGCCGGCTAAAGTGACTTTCTGGTTAGCCTGTTGGTTAGATAATTCTCCGCAATTGTGAGTACGTAGCATAATAAGGGGTGGAAGAAAGATCTATTTTTATTACTTTCTGTTTTTCTGGTCTGTCCATAATCGAAGACATTTGTATACTGGGGCACGGGGCGATAATTTTTGTCTGACAACAAAAATGCCCCTCCTTTGGCCCTAGTATACAAATCTGTACCTTTGTGGACAAACCATGTTTTTCTGGTACGTATCAAGTCTTCTTTCGTCTTTAGCATCGGTTCGCCTTAAGAAGTCTAAAACGATGGCAAAAATTACCATTGCTATTTCCTTTTTGCTGGATGTATTAATAATGATGAAGCTCACTTATTGATGCTAAAGACCCAGACTTAATACGTACTGTTTTTTGGGCGGTAGGGGTTAATTACTCTTTTTTACAAGTTGCGGTATAAAGCAGACAAGGACCGCAAGGATTGGCTTGACAGTAGGGGCCTTCTTTACCCCCCATAATCTGATAATATCTTTCCTCAGCGTGTTGTTTAAGCCAAATAGGAGGATTGACGCTCATCACTCGATCCAATTCCAGCTGGGCTAACGATCGGTGTTTAGCTGCTATGTGAGGCGGAAGTTCGGAATAGACGGCGGAGAGTTCTCCAAAACCAGGGGTGTAGATTCCTTCAAACCCATAAGCACTTAAATCGCGGTATTTAAAAACATAGGGGGCTAGTCCGATCTTATCTTGAATAAGCTTATCAAGTCGTTTGCTTAAAATTTTTATGTTAGGTTTGTCTGATGCTGAGTCTAAGCCGTCGTAAATGCTTCTTATAAGAGCTGCCTTGTAGACCGAAACGGCTTCTTCTATCAATTGAGGATCTCCGGACTGAGTAGCATAGGCAATACCTGGGTCTTCACCTGAGTCTTCAGGCAGAGTGATTTTAATCTCCGTTTGGTCAACCTCGTTCAAAATCTTTTGAAATTCGGGACTGTCATATAACTGTGAACTGATCTTTAACGCTTCTTTATTGTACACCCCTCTGATCGATTTTTCGGTTGAAACAACTGGTTTTTGATCAAGGACATAATCATCAAGAATATGTACAAATTCGTGATCAATTATTTTTAGGGGCGGCAGATCTCGGATTGGTCTTGCAGCCGCAGTAGCTGGATCCAAGGCACTTTCTCCTAATCTCATATATTTCAACCCCCCCTGGGCATTTTGGTTTAAAAAAAAATATATTTCAGGTAGATACTTCTCCACTCCAGGCTTATCTCTTAACCACTGATCCACAGTTTGAGCCATGTTGGCAGTAATTTCATTGTAAAATGGATCCTGGGGATGTTCAAATGAAATGGCAGGATATTTGGCTTCCAAATCATAACTAGTTTTCAGCATATTAGTGTCTATGGAATCGGAAACTTCCAAACCCATATTATTGCCAGCGATAGGTTTATTATTATTTAATAGCAAGAACCGGTTAGAGGAACTGGTACGTAAGGTAAGACCCTGGACGTTAGGCGCATCAGAAACTAATTCGAAGGCCACGCTGTTTAATAAATCAAAGTTGCTAATTTCGTCTACAAATTTTGGATATGATTGGGGTGGTTCAACGTCAAGCTTACCTTCAATTATCGATATACCTAGTTTACCAGAAACTAGGAGCAAAGCGTTTCCCCCGTGATTTTTTAGAAGGGGGGTTTTACCTTCGGCTTCCCGAGAAATAATTTCTAAAGTATCTCCTTCTCCAACACCTATGAACATAAAACTACGTTCATCAGGCACAAGCGTGTCACTACCAGGAATTAATCCAGTAAAGGGTGTAAATTTATATTCCCGGCGAAGCAGGCTAAATAATTTATTCCCCGGAGTTGGGTTTACTATAACCGTTCCTTGGGCAGTTGTTCCAATCTTAACCTTATCGTCAGTTAAGATTACATAATTATCCTTGGGCTGAGCAGTTGGTTCAAAATAAAGATTTATTGGATGATCACTTATTGGATTACCATGTACATCTTGGCCTGCATCTATTTCAAAATGATTGATGATTACTTTATGGCCTGCTTTAACATAAACCTGACCTTGTTCAAAACTCAATGTTCCAGAAACCATCTTCCCTTCGTAATTAATAGGCCGATCCTCAGTTGTTCGGAAGGACAAGGTATCAGTATCGGGGATGGAGAAGGTATATTCTTCAAAAACATTACTATTAATATTAAACAGAATACTTCCATCAATCTGAATACTAACTGCACCCTTACTGTAAACTTTATTTTCTCCGCTCAGAGTGATATGTTCTTTCTTAGCAAAGGTGGCCGATAATACACCGGATTTTACATTTGCTCCCAAATACCCTAAATCAACTTCTACACCATATTTTTGTTTAATTGCCTGCTGGGCAGCAGTTTTATCAACATCGGCAGTCAAGTCATCAATACTATCAAAATTTAAATATATTTGATCAGCCACCATCTCCCAACGTTGTTCCCTATTAAGCTGAGAATAATCTAATTCTTCTGCCGGAACTTCCGGAATTCTATAGGATGGAATTTGGCTCCAATCCACTTTGCTCCAATCGTTGATTGTCGTATAATCTCCACCTTCATAATCAAATGTGGAGGGATCATCTGGATTAAAAGTAGTCTGGTCGGGAGCCGGACAGTCCGGTGGGCAGTCAGCTAATACAGAGAAAGCTAGCATCAGAAAAATGAAAGTCCAAATTAGTTTTTTATTCCAGAGTATCATCATATTGTATCGCAAACCGCAAGCGGTAGTTTTGCCCAGTAATTAAATAATTATTATCGGTGATATCAATAACATAAATATTGTCAAAGGTGGGTAAAATATTAACAAATAATTCATTTTCAGCAGCTAAATCAGAGAAGCAGGACAAACATAATTCTCCCTGTTCCTGACTGGTTACAATCTCCCGGGCAGCTAAAATATTCTGATAAAATTCGGTTGTGGAAAGTTCTACCCTAAAATCAGACATCTGCTGAGTGGCAGCTCCAAGTGAGGCGGTAATTGGATAAGCAGTCTTAATAATTATTTTCTCGGGGGAAAAAACAGCTTCACTAATTGGGTTGGAAGCAGTTACTTTATATCCTTGTTCTTCAAATACTTCAAACCCATCCAAGCATAGATCCAACATAGTATCTACATATGAGGCGATCTCCTGAGCTAAAATCTCGTCGGTGGGTGAAAGATCTGTTCCATCTTTGAAATAATAGGGAACATTGTCAAACAGATCAGTAGTAGACTGTTCGGGAAGAATGAAATATCCTCCTGAAAGGCCGTTTTCAAAAATTGCGTCCTTGGCGGTGCTTATAATACAAGAATCAACGTAAGATTTAATGGATTCTCCCGACAAGGCTGCTTCCTGCACTGCCTTGGGTTCAACTTCAGACCATTGACTAAGCAATGAAGATTTTAGGGCAAGAAAAGCTATCGCTGAAATTAAAATTATAACTCCCAGAATAATAAAAATAGTAATCTGTCCGCTCTTTTTCATCCTTCATTAGCAGGATAAACAACTTTTTAAATATATTGTTATAATTTACAGAGTCAAGAGTATAAAAATGGCCAAGCTAATAAACACAGAAATCCTGAAATCGCCTACCCACCGTTCGCTACGCTCACTCCGCAGCAAGCTGGGGGGTACATGAAAACCAAAAACTATTGGTTTTCAGTATGTGAAATAGGATAAAATCCTATTTCTGTACAGAAATGAAGTATTTTCTTCATTTCTTGTACTGAAAAAAGATAGTTTTCTTTTTTCAGGTATTCGGCGATTTCTAACTCGGATTTCTGGTTATTACTCGCTGAACCGTTGCAAGCACACAATGAAGCAATGACTTCATTGGTGTCCCGATGAAATCGTTGTTTCATCGCGGACAACTGGGTATTAGACCCAGCGAGTAATAATCCTAAATTCACAATTCCCCCATCCCCAACTTCCTTGCCAATTCTGTCAATTGGTGTTCATATTCCCGTAAATCAATCTTTTTACCAGATACACCGGATTTTAAAGCTGCTTCTGCAACGGCCACCGCCACCTTAGGCAGCAGCCGTTGATCAAAAGGTTTAGGAATTATATAATCCCAACCAAACTGCAACTTGGTTCCATAAATTTTTTGGATTTCTATCGGAACTTCTTCCCGGGCTAATTGAGCAAGGGCTTCTACCGCTGCCAGTTTCATTTCCGTATTTATTCTAGAAGCCTGCACATCTAAAGCGCCTCGGAACATAAATGGGAAACAGAGTACATTATTAATCTGATTCGGGAAATCACTTCTTCCCGTAGCCATAATAATCTCGGGAACGGCTTTTTTCCCTTCAGTATAAGAAATTTCTGGAGTGGGATTAGCTAACGCAAAAACTATCGGCCGAGCAGCCATGGAAGCAACCATTTCTGCAGTTAAAATGTTTCCTTGCGAAACGCCAATGAATATGTCCGCCCCAATAAGAATTTCTTTAAGCGAATTTAGGCCTTCCTTATTCTGCTTAAATTTAGATTTATATTTATTTAATTCGGCGCTGCGCCGAGCACTTATCAATCCCTGGCTGTCAAATAAAAAAACGTTCTTTTTCTTTACCCCCATCTCCAACAGCAAATTGGCACTGGCAATAGCCGCCGCTCCCGCACCGGAGAAAACTATTTTTACGGCACTTATTTTTTTTCCGGTCAAGTGAAGTGAGTTTAGAATAGCCGCCCCAATCACGACTGCCGTGCCATGCTGATCATCATGAAAGACAGGTATTTTAACTTTTTTAATTAATTTTTCTTCAACTTCAAAACATTCCGGGGCTTTGATATCTTCCAAATTTATTCCGCCAAAAGTTGGTTCCAGGGAAGAAATTATTTGAACTAACTTCTTAGGATCAGTTTCAGCAATTTCCAAATCGAACGCATCTAAATTTGAAAATCGCTTGAATAATACGGCTTTACCCTCCATTACCGGCTTGCCGGCTTCCGGACCAATATTACCTAATCCTAACACGGCCGTGCCATTAGTTATTACGGCTACTAAATTTCCTTTAGCAGTATAAGTAAAAACTTCTTTAGGATCAGCTTTAATCTTAAGACAAGGTTCGGCTACTCCGGGGGTATAAGCTAAAGCTAAATCAGCTACCGTCTGACAAGGTTTAGTTGGTTTTAAAGCTATTTTGCCTCGAGGTTTGGTAGAATGATAGTCTAATGCTGTACTCATAAATAAATTAATTTAGAAGGGAGTTTTTATGGTTTTCTGTTGAGAACTTTGCAAAATTAGATGATTTATTAGCAAAGTTCTAAAGAGAAGTTTGAAATAGTCGTAATTTTGACCTTAAACAAACAATATATTAACCAAAATTACTTTTTTTCAAACTTCTCTGTTGGAATCTGTCTTTAATCTAGATCCAACCATCTCTCGGAGTGCGGCATTCAAATATAACACTCCCCAATTGCGTAAAAAGAGTGCTCCGGGATAAAATTCCACATTATGCTGACCATAGACCAGCAGTTCGGTCATTCCTTCCATTCCCAATCTTAAAATTCCGTGTTCCTCAAGCTCCTCTGGAGAAAGGTCTTTTTCTTTCAACCGATTAATTTCAGTAAGGGGCACTTCATATTCCTTAAATTTATCCGGGGTAAATCTAATTTGATCATCATAAACATATCTTACCTGGGGATTAACCAAGGAACCACCAGCATCTCTAGCAATAGATAGAGAATGAGCAAAACCCTCTTCATTGCAATAAACACCTGATTCCCAGCGGAGAGGGATAATTATTAAATAATTACCTAAGTTTACAATTCTAGGCTCTTCGCGCAAAAAAACTTCTTGATACCATTTTTTTAATTTGTTCTTAGAATCTAAACGTTCAGTGTGAGCAGATAATTCAGCATACCATTCCTGAACCGCCTGAGGGAAAACCTTAATACCCAATTCAGGATCAAGCTTAACGGACAACAATTGAGGATGGACGGGAAGATGAAAGAATCTATCTTTAAAAATAGGAATTTCATCTTTAGATAATAATAGTTGGTCCAACCTTATATCTTTGGTGATTTGTTCTTTCATCTCCGACTTCGTTCCGCTGCAATAACTTGTTTTAAGGCATAGATGTAAGTATTGGTTCTAAAATCAAGTTTATTGTTAGAGTAACTCGCCCACAATTTAGAAAAGGCAGAAATCATTTTTTCTTTCAATTTAGTTTTAACCTGCTCCTCAGTCCAAGATTCATTCTGGTTATTTTGCACCCATTCAAAATAAGATACCGTAACTCCGCCGGCATTAGCTAAAATATCCGGCAGCACCAATATTCCCCGTTGATGCAGAATTTTATCCGCTTCTAAAGTAGTTGGACCGTTGGCCAATTCCAAAATTAGCTTAGCTTTAATTTGGTCGGCGTTATCCGCAGTTATAACTTCACTCAAAGCCGAAGGAATTAAAATAGCACATTTAGAAGACAATAATTCCTCATTGGTTATCTGCAACCCTTTAGAATAATTTACTACTGAACCAGTTTGTTCTTTTATCTCAATTAACCGATCTATCTCCAAACCTCGAAGATCATAAACCCCGCCTTTAGAATCTGAAACGCCTAAAATTTTATATCCTTTAGCATACAACAGTTTAGCCACATTCATTCCGGCATTGCCAAATCCTTGAACACAAACCGTTTTCTCACTCAAACCAATTTTTTTGACCGCTTCCTCCAACACATACACTCCCCCTAAGGCCGTAGCAATATCTCTAACTAGCGAACCACCCAATTCTAAAGGTTTACCAGTTATCATGCCGGGAGATTTTGTGCCAGTTAATTGTTCATATTCATCCACCATCCAAGCCATTATTTGGGCAGTAGTGTAAACATCCGGAGCAGGGATGTCCTGCTGAGGGCCAAGATACTTATAGAAGGCCCGAACATATCCCCGACTTAATTCTTCCAATTCAGCGATAGACAATTCTTTAGGGTTAACTTTTACCCCGCCCTTGCCTCCGCCCAGAGGAATATCAGCTACGGCCGTTTTTAAGGTCATCCAAAAAGCTAGAGATTTTACTTCATCTAAATTAACCTCAGGATGATAGCGTATCCCGCCCTTATAGGGCCCTCGGGCATTATTGAATTGTACTCGGTAAGCAGAATAAGTTTTAGAGCCGACTGTAATTTCGGCAGTTAAAACGTTCTGGGGAGTGGATAATAACTTCACTTCCTCCGGATTTAGACCAGATAACGGAGCCAGCTGAGTTAGAAATTCAATTATTTTATGGAAGGACATGGAAAGATTATTTATTTAACCAAATATAAATATTATCGTGTTGGGATCTAGGTTTAAAGAGAGATTAGTTCAAATTAATTAAATGATTAATACATATAACACCATACAAATCATTAAATATATCCCACTTTCTCGATTTAAATTATGAAAAAAGATGATTTGGTAGTTCTAAGCTACTCTCGAAATCCGTGTTATACCCAATTAACTAGATATAATAAAAATGACCACGGAGAGGTTAATTTGAAGAAAGGAACTTGGGAATTTAGAGGTTTAGAAATTAAGCTGGGCGAAAGTAGGTCAACTAATCAAAGAATGACCACCGAACAGGGAGTTATAGGGATATATGACAAAACTAAAATAGCGCATCTAGAGAACCTAGTTCGGGCAGCTATCACGGCAGTTGATTACGGAAATAGAATTAATTGTGATTAATAGTTGAAGAAAAATTTAAACTGTTCTAACAACCGGGCTCTGTAGAAAGAGTCCTACTTCGTAGACCACAACCCTAAACTGAAGTATAGGAACGTGGTCTGCTTCGTCTGGTCAAGTCAAGATTATCTGTGATAATCATTGACAATCTTGACCTAGACGGACTCTTTCTACTAAGCATAACAACCGAGTTGGTTTATCAATAACTTCTTCACTTGTATCCTTTAGCCTGCAACTTAAATAATTTGGCATAAATACCATTCTGGTCCAACAATTCACTATGGCTGCCTTGCTCTACTACTCGGCCTTTGGCCATTACAATAATTCTATCGGCCATTCTTACCGTAGAAAAGCGGTGGGAAATTAAGAAAGTCATTTTATTCCGGCTTAATTGCTTGAACCGCCTAAATAAATGATATTCAGCCCGGGCATCTACCGCAGCAGTAGGTTCATCTAAAATTAAAATTGGAGCATTTTTAAAAAAAGCCCGGGCTAAAGCAATTTTTTGCCATTGGCCGCCAGATAATTCGGTTCCATCCTCTTTTATTTTCTTACCCAGCTGAGTTTTTAATTTTTTTTCCAGATCTTTAATAAAATCCCACGCCCCAGACTTTTTAGCAGCTTCCAAAAGTTTAAACTTAGATTTTTTGGCGGAAATTCGGCCATAGCTTATATTTTCTTCAACTAAAGCTTCATACTTCATGAAATCCTGAAATATAACCCCCAGATTATCATTTAAACTTTTCACGGAATAATCTTTAATATTAACCCCGTCAATTAATATTTTCCCATCAGTACAGTCATATAACCGGCACAATAATTTTATGAGGGTAGTTTTACCCGAACCGTTGCCTCCAACTAAAGCAATACTCTCCTTAGGTTTAAACTTTAAATTAATATTTTTTAAAGCTAATTTTTTAGAACCGTGATAAACAAAAGACACATTTCTGAACTCAATCCCCTGAGTTAATTTTTTAGGGAACTTATGTCCTTTTACCGGCTCAGTAATCTTGGGTTTAAAATTTAGCACCTTAACCACCGGAGTCAAGAAAGCAGCATGAGTATTCATGTCCCCTAACATCCGAACAATCCATCTAACGTGAGCAGCAAACTGGAATAATAAGGCCCATAGGAAGGTTAAATCACCGATAGTAATACCTCCCGCCAGGAATGATTTTACCACCAGCCACGAAGCAAATACCGACAGAGTTCCTTCTACCACTCCCACTAACACATACCATTTTAACTGAGTCAGAGCAGCTTTATCCTGATTTTTTATGAAATCATTAAATAAATCCCGGAATTTTTTTAGAAAGTGTTCCCGCAGCCGGAAGGATTTAACTTCTTTGATAGCCTGAGGATTTTCGGTTAACAGGGAACGATAATAATCTGCGTGCCGGAAAATAGGTGAAGACTGAGCAAAAGCACTCCATTGAACTTCAGCCGTCCTTAACACTAACAACACACTGGGTACCGCCCCTAATATAACCAGACCTACCAATCGCCAATCAAAGGCAAATAACGCGCCCACAATTACGACAACGCTTACTATCTCCCCAATCATGAAAGTAAATTGCCAAAATACTTCCAAAATACGCCATAGTCCGCTAGTGGCCCGGGAAAGAGTATTATAATAATCTGGATCTTCAAAATAAACTAAATCTAATGAAGAAATATTTTCCATTAATGAATGCATAGCCTGTTTTTCAATCCGCAGCGAATGAACTCTTCTAATCATATTATTGATATCCCAAAAAATATTCTGAAATATTCTAGCCACGGCATAAATAATCAATATCCCAATTATGCCTATCGATAGAGATAACTTAACTGATAGGTCATTCTGCCCTAACAAATAATCAATAATTAACTTAAACAGATATGGTTCAACGATAGTTATCAACCCGCCTAAAATAGTGATTATTAAAATAGAAATAGTCAAAAATTTAGAGGACTGATAGGTCCATTTAACCGCTAACTTCAATCCAGCTAATTTTTCTTTAAAGCTTCCACTAGTCGAGGGCATTATTGAATTTAATCTATTTTATTATATAAACATAGCGAAAGTCAGGTTAGAAAATGAGGTTATAAATTATTATATTTAGAACTTTGGAAAAGGAGATAATTTATTTTCAAATTTTTCTATTTAATAACTAAAGAAGCAGATCGAAGATATCCTCTTACTTTATCCAGATTTAGTAAATCATCCCCATAATCAGAAGTAATCTTATCCCTTAATCCTCCTTCAGCATCAATACAAAAATTACTTTTTCTAACCTGCTGAAGAATATCTTTTAATCGGGAAGCTGCATTTTCTCCCGTAAATCCGCCGGCAAAGCCAATCGTTAAATCGGGGCAGTTATTTTTTAATTCAAAATATATCTCCACCGAGGATTCTAAATCAAAAGGGATCCCTCGTCCTCCAGAAGGATCAATAAGGACGTAACTGATTGAATCACCATAAGCTTTAACTTCTTGGGCAATTTTAATCGGAGTCTTGTCCTCCACAGCCTTAGAAGATAATTGGATCACCACTTGCATATCTGGATGCTGCTGTTTTATATTTCCTACTTGGCTAATATCAGGCCAAGGTATATTTAGTTGAATCGCCCTGCACAATCCCGGTTCATAAATTCCAGCAAATATTTTAGCAACCTGAAAGGATAAAGTTTCCAATTCTTTGGAATTATAATGAATCATAGTCAAAACTTGTCCATCGGCAGCCTCTAATAAATCAGGGAGCGTATTCACCAGAGGATATCTTCTATTGGCGGTGGGCTGCCCATTAAGAGTTTTATGACTAACTAAAAATCCAAGCATAGGAATATGAGGGCTGCCCATAGAATAACCGGCTGCATAAAATTCTTGGCAAAGGGCTTGTGTTTCCTGAACATTCACCGGTCCAGTAATTCCAAGGTAAGGTTGGGAAGACATAGCGGAGATGATAATTCTAAAAATATAAAGATTTGGGGTTTAGAGTGGAGATGTCAGGGGATTATTAATTTAAGAGAAGTTTGCATAATTAAATTATTTATCCGCAAACTTCTAAAGATAATTTGAAATAAACGTAATTTTGACATTAAACAAACGATATATTTGCCAAAATTACTATTTTTCAAATTTCTCTAAACAAAACTCAACTTGGTCTATACTTTAATTCCAATTTATCACCTTCCTTGGGCAGGTAATCGCCCAGCTGAGCTGAATCTTCCCCATTAATTGTTAATTTCAATTGTCCTTGATCACCATTGCAATACTGGGTATTATCCACTGACAAGCACGCCCCAGCTAACTTGAGGTTTACTTTTTCTAAAATATGGTTCAAAAACAGCCCATCAGTAAATACTTTAACCTGCATCCCACTAAATTGGATAAAATAGTCATTAGTATTGGCCCGTGAGGCTAAATCTAAGACTGTACCTTCGGCCTCCACCGCTAAGCTGAAAGTTAAGGGATTTAAATTGTAAAGATAGTAGGATTGCTCTTCACAGCTGTTTTGCAGGCATAAATTATTAGAACATAACACGGATACGGGGCTATCGTCACAACTCAGATAACAGTCAGCATCACTTTGACACAGCCTAGGTTCAGGTAAATTTAAACCGGATTGAATGGGAGAGGAATTAATAAATCCCGGGATTACAAAACCCAGAACAATCATTATTAAAAACAGGATCAAAATAATCTTACTAAAAAATTTGGTCTTCATTCTGATTTAAAAAAGGGAGTTGATTTAAATATTTTACCGATTAAATGGCTAGGTCTTAACTATAGAGAACTTTGCAAAATTAGAAGATTTATTAGCAAAGTTCTAAAGAGAAGTTTGAAATAGTCATAATTTTGACCTTAAACAAACAATATATTATCCAAAATTACTTTTTTTAAAATTTCTCTATAATTTTGTGGGCACGGCCATTCGCTCTTAGGTTATATTATAGTAATTGGACACACCCGTAGGCCTTCAAAAAAGCACGACTTTTAGGGGGACATTGACTAAGTCAAAAATTTTCAGGCTATTTTGGCATAAAATAAAAAAGAATTGCCATCCCTCAACTAATCACCAGCGTACCTTTCATTCCTCTCCAATCTTCACAGTCGCTGCAGATAAATTCAAAAGTTCCTTTCCTGCTGGCTTCAATATTGACGGTCGTCGGACCAGTTATCTTCTGTTCAACTCCCAGATCTGGGACCGCAAAGGTAAAGGTAAAATTTTTAGCTGGATTAAGGGATATATGAATTATGTCGCCTTGCTTAGCTTTGATTACGTCCGGCTGAAATAACCATTTTTTAGCTAATACCGGAACTGTTAAATCAGTAATAATCTCCTTATCTGGAACTTCATTATTGGGAGCGTCTTCTATAATTGATTCTTCGGTTACTACCTCCTCCTTTACTTCGGGTTCAGGTTCAACTACCCCGGCAGCGGTTACATCATCAACCCCAATTTCAACTTTATTAGCTGTTTCGGCAGTTACAGTTTCAAGCTCTCCCACTACTTCTTCCACCACCAGACCTTGGGGGAAGAATAATTTTCCATCCTTAGTCATGTAAGAATCAACTATATCTCCAGCTACTGATAAAGTCAATTTGTATAATCCATCTTCCTCTTGGGAAGAAACTAAATTAGCTGTAAATGGAGGCTGAAGCAAGAAATGGTTTACAAAATCTAACGCTTTTATTTTGGCTTCATCTAAACTTAACTCCCCCTCCATTGGAGAAGATTGATCCTTAGAAAATTGAAATCCGTCTGTAAAGATGGAAAATAACAACAAAATAACCATTATCCCGGTGAGGGCTTTCCAAGTAGAAGTAGTCTTAAAATGGCCGGAACTTTTTTCCTTTTCCTCTTCCGCCCAAGGGTTGAAAGGAGTAGATGAACCTATCTTAGATTCTACTTTAGCTTCAGGCTTAGGCTCAACCTTTTTACTTTCTGCTTTAAGTTCAGTTTTCACTTCTGATTTAGTCTCGGTTTTGACTGCTTCGGCCTTGGTTCCGATCTTAGCCGTTTCAGTTTTTAGATGACTTTCCTGGGTATCAATCTTAATTTCAGGTTTAATTCCGCTGGATTTTGGTTCAAATATTTTAGAATTAAAAGGAACTGTTTTTTCAGGAGACATTGGGGGAGATTTTACTTTTCTAACCAACTTCCTAGCTTTAGGTTTAACCTCTTCTATCTTAATATCTTCCAAGTCATCAATAAATTCCTCCCCGAAGTAAGAATCATCTATTTCATCTAATTGCTTTTGTTCCATTGAACCACCCTCTCTAATTTACTAAATTTTCACGACAGAAATAATTTATAAATATTTATATGATTTAAAGAATAGGTTGATTAGGGAGGTATCACTTATAGCAGGTATTATTTATTCTGAAACCACCCTCAAGTAGTTAACAAACCTTAATAAAACCACGAAGATGTATTTAAAGCATGGAGTTTAAAGTACAAAGCAGAGGAAATGAAAACTTAGACAAATATCCTACCGATGACTTAGAATTAGCCCGGAGGTTTGCCAATCAGCTTAAAAAAGAGATGGGTACTTTAATTGTGGGAGTGGCGGCTTTTGGAAGCAGCGCCCGCCGGGAAGCTACCCCCCTAAGTGATATTGATGTACTGGTGATTACTGATGACACCACCATACTAATTACTGATCCGATTATCGAAGCTTATAGGATTATAGTTGAAGACTTAATTAAAAAAATATCTCTCCGTTTGCATATAACTTCCATGACTTTTACTTCTTTCTGGGAACATGCTAAAGCGGGTGATCCGGTACTGGTAAACATTCTACGAGATGGAGTTGCAATCTTAGATACTGGATTTTTTACCCCCATGCAAGTTCTGCTTAAACAAGGCCGGATTAGGCCGTCAGAAGAGAGTGTCTGGAGATACTATGGCCGGGCGCCAAGAACTTTGCTTAATTCCCGCTGGCATGTATTACAGGCCACCTTAGATCTGTATTGGGCAGTTATTGATTCGGCTCATGCCGCCATAATGCGTAAGAATGAAATTCCCCCCACCCCAAGCCACGTGGGAGATTTATTAGAAAAAATTTATGTTAAACCCCAATTACTGGAAAAAAGATATATTGACATCATGAATAAGTTTTACCGATTGAGTAAGATGATCACTCACCGGGAGATAAGAGAAATCCGCGGGGAAGAATATGAACATTATTATCGGGAAGCGGAAGATTTCGTCCGCCGAATGAAGAAGTTAGTAGAGAAGAAACATTGATTCTAAAATAGTGCAGTGATTTTTTTCAGCACGTATAAACCGTTTTCTTTCTTAAACAAAGAGAAACTAGATAACCATGGATTTGTATTTGGAATATTGACGCAAAGACCAGCATCAAGAACTAATTTACAGACGTCGTAGATGATAAGTGCATTGCCAACCATAAATTGAATCTGCGATTGTGGATCTCGTTGATCATGAACATAATAAGAATGACTGACGTGATCTGAATCCCCTCGCCGTAAATTGGTTGTCAGATCATGTCCAAAGATCCCATCGTTTATCCCAACACTTTCATCAAGGAATCCGGCTTGGTGAAGTACGTTGAGAACCGCGCCTCTTCCATCGGTGCTTAATCGGTCTTCAGTGAGAACAAAAGTCCCGGAACGGAAATATCCCTTCAGTTCCTCTAAATTGGTGAGAGCGGACATAATTTTAGATTAAAACTACAAATACTTAAACTTTTCTTTTTGTGATCCAAAACATTTAATAATAATTCAATAATTCTAAGTGTTGATGAAAGATTCACCAATAATTCTAAAATATGTACTTCAGAATGCCCTGAATTTTAATGGTACGGCTAATCCAAAAGTAGTGCTAGGACAAGTGTTAAAAGAAATGCCTGGTCTAAAAGCCGACGTTCCCAATTTAATGAAAGAAATTGAATCCACAGTTAAAGAAACGGCTAAATTAGATTTAACCCAAATTAAAGAAAAATTGAACCAGCTAGCACCAGAATTGTTATCTGCCACAGAAAAACCTATTGATCTGGGAGGATTGAAACCGTTGCCCCAGGCCAAGAAAGGCGCACTAAGAGTTAGAATTGCTCCCTCGCCTTCCGGACCATTACATATTGGACATGCTTACGGTGCTTCTTTAAATTTTGAATATGCTAAAATGTATGCTGGAAAATTAATCCTGCGCATTGAAGATACCAACCCCGAGAATATTTATCCACCAGCCTATTCGTTAATCGAAAAAGATTCTCAATGGCTAACGGACAATGGACTAGCTCAAGTAGTAGTCCAATCTTCCAGGCTGGGAGTTTATTATGACTATGCCGAAAAATTAATTGGGTTGGATAAAGCTTATGTCTGCACCTGTGATCCAGATTTGTGGAGAGAATTAAAAAATGATGGAAAGGCCTGTCCCTGCCGAAGTTTGAAACCAAAACAAAACAGTATCCGCTACGCCCAAATGTTTGGTGAATTTGGGGAAGGAGAAGCCGTACTCCGTCTTAAAACGGATATCCAAGACAAAAATCCGGCCATGCGTGATTTTGCCATCCTGCGGATTAACCAACACGTTCATCCCAGAACCAAGACCGAACAGAGAGTTTGGCCGCTGATGGTGTTTTCCGTGGCTATCGATGACCATGAGTTAGGCATAACCCATGTATTAAATGGGAAAGATCATGCTGATAACGCTAAAAAAGAAGCGTTAATCATGAAATATCTAGGATTAAACATTCCCCAGTATAAACATTGGGGGAGGATAAATTTTTTGGGTTTGAAATTAAGCACTTCCCAAACAAGATTAGCAATTGAGCAAGGTGAATATAACAGTTGGGAAGATATAAGGCTACCTTTCCTGCCAGCTCTTAGACGACGAGGCTACCAGCCAGGCGCGTTCCGCAGATATGCTTTAGAAATTGGTTTGAGCCTGAATGATAAAACTGTACCCATTGAAGAATTTTGGAAGAATGTCAATTCATTCAATAAGGAAATTGTAGAACCTAAAGCCAACCGATACTTTTTCGTGGATGATCCCAAGACCATAAAAATTGTAAATGCGCCCTCCAAGAAAGTAGAATTGGATTTGCATCCCGATTTTCCCAAACGCGGACGCAGGGAAATACAAGCTATACCAGAAGTTAATATTTCAAATACCGATTACCAGAGATTGATGGATCCGTCGGCAGAAAAAAATATTCATAGGCTGATGGATTGCTGCAATTTTCAATTCAAAAATGGACAATTTAAATTTGTATCCGAAGACTATAATAATTACAAGAATAACCCTGATCGAGGCTTGATTATGCATTGGCTGCCGGTGCAGAAAAATCTGCCCCAGGTTGAAGTCTTATTAGACAATGGGACTACGGTTTGCGGATTAGGTGAAGAAGCAATGAACTGTTTAAAAGAGGGGCAGATTGTTCAATTGGAACGGAGGTATTTTGCCCGAGTAGATAAAATTGAAACCAGCAAAAAAAATACGAAAATTAAGTTTTGGTATTTACATAAGTGAAATGAGTTTGAAAAATTAAAAGTAATTAAAAAGGAGGAGATTAAATTGGGAAAAATAAGTAGGGATATACCCTTAGCGGAAATAACTTTACGCAGATATGAAAAACCTGCTTCCACTGATCGAGAACTGGTGCGTAAATTCTGCCTCTCGGTGGGTTTGCTTCAGCCCGGTGATTCCAGGGATGTAATTGTAGATGTATTCCAAGTTCTGTTAATAGCCCGACAAAATCAGGAGCAGCTGCATTCGGAAGAAATCAAAAATCAGGTGATGCAATCTCGAAAACAGACGGGATTGCCCATGCTGGGCATAGCCTCATCTAACATCAGGCGGCAGTTAAAAAGATTAAAAGATCTTCATCTTATTGAGACCAATGCTAACTTGTATAGGGTAGCAGAATTTGCGCACGTCTCTGAGATTTTTGAAGACAAAATTCATAATTTTCTGTTAAAATCAATTCTGTCCAGGGTACGGGAATATATTAAACGAATTGATGAAGAGTTTGTGAAAATAGAAAAATAATCTCTATTCCAAAAATACTGCTCTGTCGGACAACCCTTAGCTAAATTCTCCTGATTTTAACCAATTTCTTCAAATCATGCAAAAATCCTTCTAATTTATAGATTTTGCAGAGAGTTACCTCTCTTCTGTGCATATTTTTTCATAC
>Ga0209542_10004670_pt1 | contig 27955 bp, 34 predicted proteins | sample RifCSPhighO2_01_FD_184028 | JGI IMG/M metagenome (GOLD analysis project Ga0209542, IMG submission 184028) | Soil microbial communities from Rifle, Colorado - Rifle CSP2_plank highO2_0.1 (SPAdes) (version 2) | ecosystem: Environmental > Terrestrial > Deep subsurface > Rock core/Sediment ...
CGGGTTGCCAAGTGGCGACGGTCGGAGTAATTCAGGCGATTGAGAGGTTGGAGCCTGATGGTCCTGTTGTGAAAGGCATGAGTCTGTACATGAACGATGTTCAGATTTCCGACACGGAGTTTCTGGGACAATTCTTGGGGTGTGTAAAGAAAATTTTCGAAAAAAAATATTCGAAAGATTATTACACTGTATCTCGAGACTAGCCGACAATGGTCAGCAGTCATTCCCCACCCGGCAGTCGATATTCCTCACATAACGGCATCAGGCCGTTTTTTATGACTTTCCACTTTTGTGAGTCGGTCTACCACATTCACAGGTGGCTGGCTAGAAACATTTGACAAACTATTATAACAATGCTATCATGCCGGCAGACTAACAGCAATATTTCACATCAACCTCTCAACGAAAGGGAAAAAATGAAACAGAATCTTGCCGATACATGCCAATATATGGTGCCGAACGTGGTACGGTCAGTCGGCGGGTACTATTTGGGGACACTCCCAGCAATTGCGCGCCATTGCCTCGAGAAATTGCCATACCGGATCAACCGTCCGATTGATGAGATATGGATCGCATGGCTGTGGGTGAAACAGCGGCCAGGGTTTGTGAGTGGACCAGATGCCGACTGGCCTCTCAAGATCCGCAAAAAGCCGTTTGAGCGCTGGATCAGGCAGAACTGGACGAGACTTCACTACTCCGCTAGATCCTTGAATAGGCGAACCTCGGCCCGAAGCTTAGGTTAAAAAGTGACACCCGTAGATGTGAACAGAATCTCCATTGGTACAGCAAGCCTCCCCCACGGAGGCTTTTTTATTTGCAGGAAATCCCACACGAGTATAACCGTCGTGAAGCATTGGAGGTTGTTGCGAGCCCTGGGATGAATGTGTCTTTGTTCCACAGGAGTGGCCAAACTTGCGCACAATTGACAAAAATCACACGTCATGTTACTCTGCCGGCAGATTAAAGTCACCTCTACCAAAGGGAAAAATGAAACATCTTGCAGTCGGCGTGGGCGACGTGGTCATCGCAAATTTTGACTCAATCTGTGGCGGGCCAGAACGGAAAGTGAAAGTGACAGGTGTCGAGAAGAGATATGGCAGGACAAACGGCACGGGGAATTACATGCGGCCACTCGTGAACGGCCACAATACAGAGACCGGCAAACTTGAGCATTTCGACGTTAGCTTTGTTAAAAAGATCATCGAGCGTGCGCCAGCGCCTGTCCCCGAGCTGAAAAACATTTATCGTGATTGCCGGCGCGCGATAAAAAACAGTGGCCCGGACAACATTGATGTGCGCCGTTCCACATGTCGTGGCGGACTATGTGCGATCGCGGTGTACTTTCTGGCCAAGCTACCGTTTCTCATTGATCGTCCGATTCATGAGGAAAGACTTCGGTACCTTTGGCAGAAACAGAGTCCTGGCCTTGTGAGCGAAGAATTCTTCATTATCACCGTTAGGAAGAAAGCCTTCGGCCGGTGGATCCGGCAAAATTGGACGCGTATTCTCACTACGTCGGCCGAGCTGCATGCCGCGGGTACCGAGCACAATCTCCAGGCTGCCCAGATGATGGATGCCTATCTTGAGCGGATGATGGCAGAGGATCACGACTTCTACTCAGGGAGTAATGATCCCTATGAGCGAATGCCTTCAGAAATGTACTAGCACACACCAAGCCTCCCCCACGGAGGCTTTTTTATTTGATAATCGAATTATTCACTCACTCTCTGTATCGACGCTCCAAGTTTTGAAAGCCTCGTCTCAATTTTTTCGTATCCGCGGTCGATGTAGTATACGTTGCTAATTGTTGACTCCCCTTTTGCAATAAGTCCCGCTATGACGAACGCAAGACCCGCGCGGATATCCGGTCCTTCGAGCTCACGGCCCTTCAGATGAGTCGGACCCCTGACGGTTGCGCGGTGTGCGTCCCACAATTTGATATCCGCGCCCATCCGCACAAGGTCTTCTGTAAAATTGAGCCGTCCTTCAAAAATTGTCTCAAATACCGTGCTCTCGCCGGTTGACTGTGTCAAAAAAATCACGGATGGAGCTTGAAGATCAGTCGGGAAACCGGGATACTCATGCGTCTTGATATTAAAGCTTTTAAATTCATTGTTCGGAGTTTCATTGTCGGAAATCGAAATAGTATCGTCGCCCACACTAATTGGTACGCCCGAGTCTTGGAGAGCAAAGATGACCGCTTCGAGATGTTTCGGCTCCACGTTTTTTAGCGTCAGATTTTTTGCCGCAAGCGCTCCCAGAATGAGAAAACTGCCCGCCTCAATTCTGTCGGGGATATTGTTAAATGGTTCCTTTGGCGATTGCAATGATTCGACTCCCTCGATCACAATCGTCGGCGACCCTTCGCCGAAAATATTAGCGCCGCATGAGCGCAGGTATCGCGCCAAAACATCGATCTCCGGCTCCATTGCGGAATTTTTAATCGTCGTTCTGCCGTCGGCAAGACTTGCCGCAATCATGAATGTTTCCGTTGCCGAAACGCTTGGGATTTTTAGAAATATTGATGCGCCCCGTAGTCGGCCTTTTGCGGCGAAGGAGTAGAACTCATCGTTTTCCGTAAATGCCGCGCCCATTCTCTGAAAACCGTCCACAAAAATATCAATTGGGCGCGCGCCAATGACGCAACCGCCGGGGTGAGGAAAATCCACTCTTCCCTTTTTTGCGAGAATCGGTCCGGTTAGAAAGACCGAGGCGCGCATTCTCTTTGCGATGTCTCGAGGCAATCTCGTTCCGGTAAAGCCCGACGGGTCGATGGTCATTGCATTATTTCGGTGAACCGCTTTAACTCCAAGCGCCGCCAGTATTTCCTCCATTCGTGAGACGTCTTCTATTTCCGGAACATTGGTAAAGGATGATATCCCTTCCACGGCGATTGCCGCCGCGATCAGAGGCAAGATTGCATTTTTTGCTCCCTCGATGGATATTTCACCGTCCAGTTTTTTTTGACCGTCGAGTCCTTGGATAATAAATGATTCTTTGTGAGGAGGATTCATAAGGAGTGTTTTTTTTATTTAAGTTGTCATTATACATCATCTAGCGGTCAAAAAAAGATTTTCAGGGCGTAGACACAATACTCGGCATTGAATACTATTGCACTATCTCTTATGTACATAGTTGATGTTATTCCTTTTTCCAAGGGTGCTCAAAAGGACGAGTTGTCCTATTTTTGCTCTGATAATATTCCGACAGGATCACTGGTCGAAATACCCCTTCGCAAAAAGAAACTCTTCGGAGTCGTGGCTCGCATTAGGCCCGTATCTGCCACCAAAGGCGAAATAAAGTCACTGCCCTATGAGATGAAAAAGCTTGTACCTCTTTCCGCGAAGGGCTATTTTAGGAGCGAATTCCTTCGGGCTGTTGAGAGGACAGCGGCTTACTACGTCGCGCCTCTTGGTCCGGTCATTCGCACGCTTTTGCCGACAATTGCCGATAGCGATGCCGTATCTCTTGCGGATAAAAATTCTGACCATGCCGCACGGTCACGACATGATATATATGTAACACAGGGCCCAACCGACGACAGATATACTCATTACAAGAGCCTCATCAGGGAAGAATTTGCCAAGCGAAATTCGGTTTTTTTCTGTCTTCCGACAGTTCAGGATATTCATAAGGCCTCGAAGATTCTAGAGAAAGGGATTGAGGAATATACATTTGTTTTGCACGGAGGCGCATCCGCCAAAGGGGCTTCGATAGTCTATAAGAAAGCTCTTACAACACATCACCCCGTTCTCATCATAGCGACCGGCGCTTTTCTTCACATGCCTCGCAAAGATATCGGCGCAATTGTCGTTGATCGAGAGAATTCTCGTTCATATAAGACTATCGGTCGTCCCGTTGTTGATGTCCGCTTTGTCGCCGAACAGTATGCGAAGGAAATCGGCGCAAAGTTGATTCTCGGGGACAGTTTACTTCGCGTAGAAACCTCAAATCGTCATATGAACGGAGAGGCTTTCGAATTGGCACCCTTAAAACAGCGCTCTTTGACCAGGGCGTTTACGGAAGTGACAGATATGCGCACATACAAGTCAACGCCGAAGCGGTTCGCTGTTTTTTCCGAGGAAGCTATAAAACTTGTGGAGGAAAACAGGGTATCAAATGAGAACTTTTTTATTCTTGCCGCACGGAAAGGCCTTTCACCGACTACAGTCTGCGGCGATTGCGGAAACATTGTCGTTTGCAAGACATGTGGCAGATCGGTCGTTCTGCATTCTGGAGTGCGAGAAAACTTTTTTCTGTGCCTAAGTTGCGGTGAGAAACGTTCTGCGGACGAACTCTGCAGTCATTGCGGCAGTTGGAAATTGATAGCGCTCGGTATCGGCGTTGACCGCGTGAAGGAGGAGATAAAAAAGCTATTTCCTCATGTTACTTTATTTGTCATGGATAAGGACAAGGCGCCATCTCATGCGCGAGCGCTCGCGCTTGCCGAGTCTTTTTACACAACACCGGGCTCAATTCTTATCGGAACAGAAATGGCGCTCTTGTATCTTGACCGCCCTATTTCAAACATCCTCGTTGCGACAATTGACTCTCTTTTTTCAATACCAGATTTCCGAATGAACGAAAAGATATTGCGCACGATTATTGATTTAAGGACGCTTGCCGAAAAACGTTTTATTGTTCAGACCCGCCGACCGGACGAGCCCGTCTTTGCATACGCCACGAGCGGCAATTTGGCGGAATTTGTACGGAGCGAAATCGAAATACGAAAACTCGTCGGTTTTCCCCCTTTCAAAGTAATAATTAAAATTGTCTTTACCGGAGCGAAGGAGAGAATTGCCGAGGATATGGCGCATCTCAAGAAAATGCTCCCCGAAGAGGAGTTGGATGTATTCCCTTCATATATAAGAGCTCCAAAAGGCTCTTTTTCGATGAACGCGGTTTTGCGTCTTGATGCTAAACGCTGGCCAAGAGACGAGATTGCAAAAATTTTGCGGTCATTGCCGCCACACGCAAATATAGAGGTGGATCCTGATTCACTTTTATAAAAAAAGCCGCAGAACAGTCTGCGGGATTTGATATGATATGTGCTATTTTCTAAAAAGCGCGGAAGCAATTTTTATAACTCGTCGAATCTGCAAACATGCATCTCCCCCACGCCAACCTTCGCCAAATTCATCCTCCAGCCACGTCAGTATTTTTGAGGCCTGCCCTGCATTGAGACGCGAGATTGCTTTTTCGAGAAGCCACCCATGAAGCGAGTCATCGCTCTCAATATATGTGCCATTCGCAAAAAGCTTCTGAAAAATGACGACCGGCGACGTATTCCTCATAGCACAGACAACAGCTAGATGCGCAGAGGCCGCGACATCCCAGAGTTCCACGCTTTTCAGTACGGTAGTGTACAGATCATACAACGCCCCAAAGTCCGACTCGGACTTGAGTTTTTTGCGAGTCACCTGCGAATATTTGCCAAAGAATTCGGCGCGCAGAAATGGATCCGTCGAACCGTCCGCGATCCACTGGTTTGAGGCAAAATCCTCAAAAGTTTTACACATTCCAAGCGCCGCTAAAAGTGTCAGCTCTTTACGAGTGTTATTCGTTGCTCGGTCAAAAATTTTTCTCAATGCTGTAAGAGTTTTTCCGTCGAGCGATGGCCCCGGCCGATAGGATTTCGCTTTTCCTCTTGTACGTAGCGCGACATTAATTTCCTCTTCATTAAGAGCGAATCTTTCCGCCATCTCTTTTACGTTGATCTTACTCATTTCTGGCCTTTTGTTTGAGCTAGTGTTTATTCGGCTTTCCCGTGAATTTCAACTCCCTTTTAATGATACAGTAATATATAGATTTGTCAAATAATTCGTCATTTCCTCGCGATACTTGTTTGCTTACGATATCGCCGAATACATTAAATCTGTCAGGCACTAAATTTGCGAACTGCAAAAAAGTATGTCATTCTGATTTTAACTATGGTAACAATCGTGCAAAGAAATGATGCTATTTTGCGGGGACGCGCGAAGCCTGTTCCGGTGTCTGACATATCTTCAAAAAAAATAAAAAAAATTCTGTCTGACATGAAATCAGCGCTTCATGCGGAAAATGACGGTGTTGGTATTGCCGCTCCCCAGATAGGAGTGCCGCTTCGCCTTTTTGTAGTAAACGGCGTGATTTTAAGGACGCAAAAAAGAAAAGGTGAAAATCAAGAAGACATTGAAGTTGTGCCACCAGACCTCGTGTTTATAAACCCTGAAATAACAAAGCTTTCAAGGGATCGGAAAAAAATGGAAGAAGGGTGTTTGAGCGTGCGGCCACTTTTTGGAATGGTTGAGAGATCGAGCAAGGCGACGATTCGAGCATATGACGAGAATGGAAAGCCGTTTGTTCGCGGTGCGAGCGGGCTTTTGGCACAGATATTTCAGCATGAGGTAGATCATCTGAACGGAATTTTATTTATTGACCATGCGACGGATCTGCGAGAAATTCCTTATGACGCGCAAGAACAATGAATAATAATTCCCCATCATTTATTTTCTTCGGCACGCCGGAATTTGCTGTCCGAGTGCTCCAGGGTTTGAAAAAGCATTCACTAGCGCCCAGGCTCATTATAACGGCACCTTCCCGTCCTCAAGGTAGAGGACTAATTGTCGTGCCGCCGGCAGTCAAAGAGTATGCTGACGCAAACAAAATACGATGTCTTCAACCGGAGAAGATTGCTGATGCCGTTACAGAATTGATAAATAGCAACGCCGACGTATTTGTGGTCGCCGCATACGGAGCAATTTTATCAAATGAAGTATTGTCGATACCCTCGAAGGGCGCGATAAACATCCATCCCTCCTTGCTCCCAAAATATCGTGGCGCGTCGCCTATCGAAAGCGCAATTCTCCGAGATGACAGAGATACCGGCGTGTCGCTAATGCTCATGGACGAAAAAATGGATCATGGACCGATTATTGCGCAATGGAAATTATCGGAACTAGAACAAGGCCCGGCGTGGCCGCTTTCGAGCGCGGAGGCACGGGAAATATTTGCTGATCAGGGAGCGAAGCTCTTGGTGAAGGCTTTTCATGATATAAAAAACGATTGTCTTCTTTATAAAGAGCAGGAACATGCGCGCGCGACCTACACTAAAAAAATTGAGAAAAACGACGGCTGTATTTCGCTTGACGATGATCCATATAAGAATTTTTTAAAATACAAGGCTCTGACTCCCCGTCCGGGCGTTTATTTTTTTGAACATCAAAACGGAGGCAAAAAAAGGATAATCATTAGGCAGGCATTATTTCATGATGGGCAGTTCATTCCTGCTCGCGTTGTGCCCGAGGGGGGCAAGGAAATGGAATGGTCCTCCTACGAGAGAGGAATTACTACTAACCCTCACAAAATTCTCTAGCATCGCAAAAATTGTCTGATTTGTTTCCGCCGCCACGCTGGAGGCAAAAACGACACGCTGTAATATGGTTGTAGTAAGGAGTATTTTTGCCGAAGCAGAAAGCCGGGGGCGAAGCGGACAATTTTTGCACTATGGAGATGGGTGCGAGTCAGTAACTTCACTCCGCTTTATTTTGCCCTATCACCCATATACTATAAGACCGCTATAGCGGTCTTATAGTATATTGACCAAAATGCTTTATTCTAATGTTCTCAAGAATATTAGAATAAACCTCGCGACCTTGTTGAGGGTTGAGGTTATATCGTTTCTCATCGGCAAATCAAAATGTTAGCCACGAATTCCTCTCAAGATATCCTTGATTTTTCGGCCACCTCTCTTCAAGAGGGTCACGTCTTTTTCTTTGCTTGATTTCAACTCGCGAGCGATTTCATCCTTAATTTCGTCAATTGCCGCATAGAGGTCTTCTTTGATACATTCGGCTCGGAGATGCTTGTTGCCAAGATGAAAATTGATCTCGGCGCGAAATACGTCTCCTCCCGCATGGTGCTTTGTGGTTTTCGCCACCTCGACGTCCGCTTTGGCGCTTGTATCACCAGTCGGAATAAATTTCTCAAGCGACGAAATTTTTTTCTGAACATAGTCGGAAATTGCTGGGGTAACTTCTATGTTTGTCGCTTTTGTGGTGATTTGGAGTTGAAACATATTTTTTTGTTAATTATTCTTTTATTATACCAGCTCGCAATTGATTTTCAAAAACAATCTACAGAAATAATCTTGGACGGGCTGTGATGGCCAGAAATGATTCTAATACCAGAAACCGGAACCTTAAATTCACGGGAGATTATCTCCATGATTTTTTTATTTGCAAGATTTCTTTTAGCCGGCTCACGTACGCTAATTAGAAAATGTGTCGAATCTGCTTTAGTGATCGTTTCTCTCTTTGCCCCTGCTGTTACCCTAATATGCATATACATAGGGTTATTCAATCCTATTCGGCAATAAAAAACAATACGGTATGTATTGCCTCGAAATTGCGCTTAATCGGCACGATTCTCCGCTCTCCTGCAGAGACTCGTTTGAATCAGAGGATTTACCTCCAAGCTAGCGACTCGTTGCCAGATTGATTGATTTTTCAACTTTCTCTGATAGTATTTACTCGTTCTTATGTCGAATTTATTTTGGTCATTTTAAGTGATCAGATAGATTTTAGAAATATTCCCCGGTGGCGCAGAGTGGCGTGAGGAAAGGGTTGGGACCCATTCCGCAAGGTTGGAGCGCGACGGCGCGAGACGGGGTCGCAGAAATTTTCACTAGAAAATTATCTGTGACGGAGCCTGTAAGGTGACTGCGTTTGTAGAGTCAATTCTGGTCATTTTAAGTGATCAGATAGATTTTAGAAATATTCCCCGGTGGCGCAGCGGTAGCGCAGTCGCCTGTTAAGCGATTGGTCGCAGGTTCGAATCCTGCCCGGGGAGCAAAATTAAAGAGCGTGTAAAACGCTTTTTAATTTTGCTCGCCGAGCGAGTGAACTGCTTCACTCGCGGGGCAGGATTCGAAAAGTTTGAGCATATCGAAGCAAGTCTGAAAGACGAAGTGAGATGCGAAAACTGTACCGCTCCTGTAAGGAGAGAAACGCGAAGCGGTCCAGCTCTGGGAGAGCTTGTGTCAGGATTCGAAGACCTTTGATAGTTTTTAATGCGAAGCAATAAGAAACAGAAAAGGTGTTGAATTGCGAAATTTGAAGCAATTCAAAGTCGGAGCGCGACGGCGCGAGACGGGGTCGAAGAATTTTTTGGCGAGAAAATATCTGTGACCTGATCCTGTAGGGATCGAAACTCCTGCCCGGGGAGCAGAGAATTGATTTGTGAAGATAAGGAACTCGATAGATCGCCGAAAGGCGATTTTGCGTTACAAGCTCATCGAGCGAGTAAACTGCTTTACTTACGTGGCAGGATTCGAAGCCGTTATCCCATATTTTCGAGAAGCCGGTGCTTTGAGAAAATGGGAAACGGGTATTGCGATTGTAAGTCGAGAAACTCCTGCCCCCTGTTGAATTGACATACTGATAGACATATGATACTATACTAGATGGAGGTTGTACCTACACAAATAAACGTCATGAAAATAATTCGCTCCTTTACCTTGCTGATCGCGTTACTCCTGTCTTCTTGCACCGAACAACATAGTAGCCAAATGCGAGATGGTGCTGACTCAACTCACGGGACGGTCGTATTGGTCGCATACAAGATAGGAAGTCTTTCCAGAATTTGGCTACTAAACACTGAAAAAAATGAGACCTACAATATTGGCGTCAGCGGATGGAGAGAGCCGGCAGTGCCTTTGGGAACAGAAATTAATGTCACGTACAGTGAAGGTAAAATGATTTTTGACGCAGAAGCCATCATGCGACCCGCAGACCCCAGCATCCGTCGACCTCACTTCTGGTACTTAAAAGGACACAGAAATCTTTGGTCAGGTGGGATAAGACACGAAATGTGACATTCGATTCATTTGTATGATCAAAAAGTTTGTAAAATGCTTGCAGGTGCTGAAATTACATTGTTTATCAAACGCACGATCTTCGGATACGGCGTTTTTTTACACTAATTTCAAATAACTCAATTTCCTGCCAACCCCATCTCAATCAGAGGTACCGATCTTATCTAAAAAGTTTGTTATTATTCCCCTATGAACATGTTCAAACCAACTAAGGCAAAAACTGTTGCAGAATACATTGCGGCGGTTCCTGCGGATCGGAAAGAAACAATACTGCAATTGCATAATTTCATACGAAAAACCGTTCCAAAATTGAAGTCTCATTTTGCCTACAACATGCTTGGGTACGGTTCATTTTCGTATAAAAATTATAAAAAAGAGCTGATTACCTGCCCGACAGTCGCACTCGCTAACCAGAAAAATTATGTGAGTCTCTACGTCTGTTCAATCGACGCCGGGCAATATGTTGCCGAAAAATATAAAAAGGAGCTGGGAAAGGTCAGTGTCGGTAAAAGCTGTATTCGTTTCAAGAAAATTGAGGATGTGAATTTGCCCGCATTAAAGAAAGTTCTCTTAGCTGCCGCTAAAAATCCAGGATTGATAAAATAAAATCATATGATGAGAAAAGAGCTTGCTGGTGGTACGGTACACAACATGCCCGTAGATTTAAGAAAGGCCGTCACGTCTTCCTCGGCAGCAAGATCTGTTTGGGAAGATATTACCCCACTCGCGCGCAACGAGTGGATTTGTTGGGTTACGTCTGGAAAAAAAGCAGAGACGAGGGGTATCCGTATTGAGAAGGCAGTCTCGAAGCTTAGGGGCGGAATGCGCAGGCCTTGTTGTTGGGTTGGTTGTACTCATCGTTGAAATTGAATTGTTGTAGTCAAAATATTGCCAAGCGTGGATGTATTTGACTATCAAACTAGAATTCGCACAACGATATATATTTGTCGCAATACGATAAATAGTATGCTAAGTTTATAGTATTAGTAATAAATAAAAGCTGGGGGACGGTCGCGTTTTGGTCGCGTTTCAATGGACGGTACGCGACTCGATTTCGACAAAATCGAGCGCGCGACACGATTTCGCTAAATCACATGAAAAAAGGATCAACATTATTTTTGAAGATCGCACTCTTGGTCATTGTCTGCGGCGCGCTCGCGCTTTGTTTCTTCATACTTCCTGTCCCCCTCCTTGATGAAGGGTTCGGCATGTATGATCCTATCGTAATAGTCATGTATCTAGCGGCAGTACCTTTTTTCATTTCGCTCTATCAATCACTCCAGCTCCTGAATCTCATCGACAAAAAGAATCCATTCTCTCTTGCATCGGTGAAGGCGCTTAAATACATAAAATATTGCGCAATTGCAATTCTTGCACTGTACATCGCTGGCATGCCCTACATTTATATCGTTGCGGACAAAGATGGCGCTCCGGGCGGTCTCGCGATCGGATTGGTGATCGTTTTCGCATCGGCGGTGATTGCAACTTTTGCGGCTGTGCTTCAGAAACTTTTGCAAAATGTGATCGACATAAAATCAGAGAACGAATTAACTGTCTAATATATGCCAATAATAACTAACATTGATGTGATGCTTGCGAAAAGAAAGATGAGCGTTACGGAACTTGCTGAAAAAGTTGGAATAACCATGGCTAATCTCTCTATTCTCAAAAACGGAAAAGCCAGAGCGGTTAGGTTATCAACACTTGAGGCGATTTGCAGAGCGCTCGATTGTCAGCCGGGTGATATTTTGGAGTACAAAAATTCTTAAAAATTTTATTATTATTAAAATAAGACGAATATGAATCCGATAAAAAATACATCTATCGCGACGAAGAGGGAGATAGTAACCAGTTTCATTCTGGCGATCTTTGTCGTTACATTCATGTGGGGATTCTGGGAAAAAGGACCATATGCGCTTGGCGTAAATTTTACATTGTTTCTTGGCGCTCTAATTCTATTTTTCGTCTCAAAACTTCGTACGAACTCAACATATTCCAAAAGTGACCTGGCATGGATCATTCCCCTACTTTTAATGGCTCTGTCACCTGCGCTTTATGAGAACCCATTTTTCAAGCCGTTCATTATACCGGGCTTTACTGCAGTGCTCGCTTTCTTTTTTGCCTATTCATGGATGGATAAGAAAAACGAGATTGATTGGAATGTATTCTTTCTTGTAAAAATAATCGGGCGGTTATTGAGCTTCTTTGTTTATCTAAAGATGTTGCTCCTGTCGTTCCTCGCGAGCGTATTTTATAAATCCGAATCTCGTTATGGCATGCTGAAAAGAATTGTGGGCGGTGTAGTTCTTCTCCTTATCGCCCTACTTATCATTGTTCCAATTCTATCTTCTGCCGATCCTTTGTTTGCCGAGAAACTTAAACCAATTTACGACTTCGTAGCGAATATATTGGGAACGGCGTTTATTGGAAAAGTAATCGCGTGTGTAGCGCTTGCCACCATCATTCTCACTTCCCTTCTTGCGTGGGGACGACCGAATGCAGTAGCTGAATCCAAGGCAGGAAAGCCCCTCGATCTTTTGGTAACTAGCATTGTTTTGGGAGGAATGTTTATTGTGTATCTACTCTTTTTGTGGGTGCAGCTTGATCGTCTGTGGGTAGGTGCTCTGCCCTTTGATTTTAGTGAAACGGAAGAATTGGTGAAGAGCGGATTTTGGCAGCTGTTATTTCTTACCTTTATAAACATAGCGATTTTCCTCACGCTTTATCGCAGGACGCCGTCAGCCGGTCAAAAATTATTGGGTGCTTTTTCTATCGCGTCGATTCTTCTCTTAGTGTCTTCAGCGCATAGAATGATTTTGTATGTAACCTATTACGGCTTCAGCTATGAAAAATTCTACGCATCGTACTCGGTCCTGTTCTGCGCGGTGCTCTTCGTTTGGCTTGTTACACGATTATTCGTCGCAAAAAAATCCAACGTCGTTAAGTTCCTGGCGTTTCAATTTTTGTGGATGTTTGCTCTGGTTTCGGTGTTTCCCGTGGAGGAATTCATACTGCGTTCAAATATGTCGTTAGTAAAAAAAGAAGGATCGCACATCCGTCTCTCTGAAATGTCGATGCTTTCATCTGACGTTTACAACAAGATAAAAGAATATGAAGCAAAAGGACTGCTAAACGAAAAAATTGAAGCGTATTCTGTGGCTGGTGAGAACGTGGATACAAACAATACTACGTATGACTGGAGTAAATGGATCGGCGAGCGAGAGAAAGAACTCTCCGATAAAGAATGGTATGAATATAACTTGAGCGTGTTGAACGCCAATAGGTAATAATTAGCCTAACGGCGGCGGACCTCATTTCCACTATATCACCCAAAAAAGAGCACACCTTGCGGTATGCTCTATAATAAATTTTGCGTTCAGAATCTGTAGACAATACCAGCAAAAAAAACCATAAATTTGGAAGAAAAGTCAGCCTCCCTTCCCTTATCTGTTATTGTTCCTGGCTGGAATTGAACGCCTGCTGTCAAACCAATTCGCATATCGAAAGTAGGATCTCTGGACATGATTGTCATGTAGGTCCGTATAGGAAACCTGTGGGTAAAAACGAAAGTGTCTTTTGTTTGCAAGCTATCGTATCTGTCCCAGCCATTTTGAGCATATATTGTGTAGTAGCTCGCGCTTGTTCCCAACCAGACGTTTCTAAATTTACCACCAAACGGTGCTATCTCTAGGCGCAATCTTGGAGTCCAATTTAGAAAGATTTCCCCCAAATTATTTCCGACCGGTGGGATTGCTCCGCCTTGTTTGATATTGACATATGTTAGAGCTGTACCGTAACCCCGTTGTTCCGTGCCAATTGCCCCTCGGTAGTTTCGAAGTTGTATGGATGTGTCGAAATTAATCATCCATTCAAGGCCAGCTCCCCAGTTAAAACGAAACGGTCGATCTGGACCTTGTCCGTACTCTCTCGAGTATAGAATGCTGAGATTCATTCCGTGGTTCGAGTCATATTTGAGTCTCTCAATCGGACCATCCCCAAAACTTCCCCTTCCACCATCATCCGGATGAGGTGGAACGTTTCTTATGTCAAACGGCATGTTGTCGACTCTCGCTCCGATTTGATGATACCCGACTCCAACCTCGAATCCTTTATCGATTAGATGAATTCCATCCGCGTTTACGATCTGCGAGACTGGAATGAGGAAACCAATTACGCAGATTAAAATCAACGCGCATCTTACTTTTATCTGTATATTCATTACGTGCCTTTCGCATTTTTGTTTTCAACAAACTAAACGAGTACATCCCAATTTTGAGTTCCCGTATCTATACCGAGGTTAGTTTATTACTATCGCGACATTTATGTCAAACAGTTTTTGCAAAGGCTTGACTTGTCAGATAACTGTATTATTGGTACAATCCTCACAGTCTTTCATTAAATTATGAGCGATATAGTCATTATGATTGGCGGCGTTGTTATAGTACTCGGCGCACTTAGTGCACTCGACCTTGGTGAAGAAGATAGTGCGGTGAAACGGGTGGTGACAAAAATCATCGGCGGTGCGGTCGTCGTCGGAGTTGGTCTAATAATGAGGGCGGTCGGCGCTTAACGAACGAATTTACCCGCCAAGTCGCTTGCCTTGGCGGCTTTTTTACTCCCAAAACACCCCAGCTTCAGCTAGTGTGCACGTTTAATCCCGTTGCTATGGTTTGTCAAGAAAACTAACAAACGTAACGCAAAATTGATGAGCTTTTGGTATTGTTAAGTAATTACCATTTGAACGTCATCAACAGGGAAAGTAATATTTATTAATATAATTAATTACGAAGAATGTCGCGCGTTAAGTCGTGCTTATAAGGACGGAACACGATACGATTTCGATGAATTAAGTCAGAAGAGGTCGCCCCTCAATGGACATTGGTGCGACATGATTCTGCAGAATCAAATGAAAAAAATACATCCATATGTTCGTTTTAATGACAATAAATGTCGAGAAGCCTTTACATTTTATAAAGAGTGTCTTGGGGGTGAACTTACTTTTCAAACAGTCGACGAGTCTCCTATGGCCAAGGATATGCCTGCGGAAACGCACAACAGGATCATGCAAGCGACTTTGAAAGCTGACGGTGCTGAATTGTTCGGCTCCGACATGATGATGGACAAGGCGACAGTCGGCGATAATATTGTGGTTTCGCTGAATCTCGAAGACGAAGCTGATGCAAATAAAATATTTAATGCGCTTTCGGAAGGGGGTGAAGTATTTATGCCGATGGAGAAACAATTCTGGGGTGCGATTTTTGGCGTCCTTACGGATAAATATGGTGTTGAGTGGATGTTGAATTGTGATGTAACTAAAAAAGCACTCTAGATTAGCGAAGCTCTAACCACCGCCTCAATGGAGCGAGGTATTTTTGACAGCTTGACTTAGGCGTGGTAATTTCTAAATGGAAAGAGAAACAGAAAGGCTAATGTACGGCAGTGGACTGTCAGAAATTAAGTCCGAAGGCGAGAAAAATCTTCAATAGTCTAAAACCGTATTTCCCACCTGACCCATGGGGAAAGGCGCGATGGAAAAAGGACGGGCGCGTCTGCGACAATGGAGAGTTTGATCTTCGAAAGAGTGAAGATAAGGACAAGATACAGCATTTGAAGAGGCTTCTTATCGGCCATGAACTGGAGATGATGTACAGAAGGTACCGAGAAAAATATCATCTTCCACTCGAAGGCATTAGCAATATGCCACTGACACCTTTGTTGAAAGACACGCTCGAAATCACCCGCTTACTCGCGGAGCTCGACTACCAGATTGAAACGGGCGATTTTGCAGACTAACTGCAGAGCTCGGCAGATAAGTATTTGAACAGGCGATAACCGCCTGTTTTTTCATCGCATGGAAGCTGTTGACATACGGGCAATTCGAGAATAGCGTTTGTCATTGGAAGGTTCTACTCAAACTCTATGAATGCTATATCTTTAATCTGTCTTTTCGCAATTGCAGGAGCTAGTGTCGGGTGTAAGAGTGTGCGTATCCGAACAAAACATGAGGATGTTCGCACGGGACTTTTTGGTAATGATCGCGAGAAGCTTATCGAAAATTTCAAGAAAATTTTGCCAAAGCAGACGCGGCTCGCCGATCTCACAGTGCTCGGTTTCGTGGAGACCAACAACGTCCTGCGCATTCCGGGCGTTGCCGGGTATCAGCGCATTTTTGGCGAAGAGATGTTTCGAGATGGAGACGGAAAAAAACTTGCCGACGGTTTGGCGGAGTTCAATGATTTTTTGCTGATTGAAATACCATATCGCGATATTACGAATAACAGCGATAGGATTTATATTAGCAAAAAAGACACTCATATCAGGGGATGGGATATTACGCTCCAGATTGGATTACGAGGCGACCTTGTCGTATACCGGACGGATCCAAATGCTGTATATCGCGACACATACGAGTCTGACAGGGCTTTTCTGAAAGGTATAATTGAATTTATGGGCGAGTTCTTCAGTCCTTTTACGAAACTCGTAGGTACCATACCCTAGAATCCTAAAGCCTCCGGGCTTTTTTGTAAATCGGGATTTTTTTAATGAAAAAACGGCACTGGTTGCCGTGTTGTTGAAAGAGTTATCGTAGGGAAAACGCGTTATCGAGCCCGGATGCTGGGCGGCCGTAACTGCTATTTGCGGACAACCCTGATGTCAATTTTGTAAGTCGCGCGACATTCTTTGCTCTCCGACCGTTATTTGATCCGCCCGCGGACACGGCGAGTTCATACTCGACTTCCTCACCTTCATTCAGAGTCTTATAGCCACTGCCCAGCATTGCCGTGTAGTGAACGAACACATCTCCAGCATCACTTCCAATGAAGCCATATCCCCTCTTGGTATCGAACCATTTCACCTTGCCCCGCACTTTATTCTCTGTCATAACGAGTCCTTTTTTGAGGCTTATCACCAATCTTTGACCACTCTACATTGAAGTTGCCGAATGATCAAGCTCAACTATGCAGGTACTTGACAAATGAATTGCAAAATGTTAGGATTCTACAGGTCGTACAAACCTCAACACGAAAAGGACACACGCATGAGAATGACTACTGAATTGACTGATATGACCTGGCGGCCACGCCGCAAAACCTGTCGTCGGTCGAGACGGAGACTAACCGTCCGTTTCGACAACGATCTGGGCGGGAGCGTTTACCTCACTCTGTCACGCGCGGTCTCGGCGACGTCTGTCGAAAGACATCGAGTTGAGAGGTAAAGTAGTTCCACTTGGGGCCGATCGCATGCGATCGGCCCTTTTTATTACCTCGAGTTCGTCGTTAATCAGGATTTAACACCTTTTTGACCTGGCAATAAGACTCGGACTACTCCTCCATCGCAGGCATTGTTGAGACAATCTACGAAGAGTGTTTTTTGCCACTTCTCTAAAATGTGGCGAAAAATAATGATTTTTTTACTTTGGGGCGAACACCCCATGAAAACTTGACAGAGACAACATGCATGCTATAATGAGCCAGAAGTTTGCGGTTCACAACAAACAAAAAAAAGAGTCTTATGAATCTGAAGACACTTCTATACTTGCTTGGCTTCAGGAAAAAATCGGCCGATCAGCACTTAACGGACACTGAAGACGCGCTCCGGATTGAGGTCCTGCCGTCGTCGATCGCGGCAAATCATCAGTTGCCCGCGATTGTTAAAATCGCGGAAAGTGCTGATGTTAAAAAGGTACCGAGTCGGGGCGTGGCGTCCATTCAGTCGCGGCTCGACGGTAAGCCGGCGAAAAAGGCTCGGTTTACTACATCGTCTGGCAAGTACCGGACGGCGTATGTCGTTGGACACGAGAGCGGACAGGTCGTCCTGTCTCGTCACCGTCGAAGCTCTCGCTTTGTTCGCGCGGTTGCCGGATAAAATTTCTCTGCGACTGCATCCTCATCACACGATTGTGGTGAGGATTTTTTTATAAGGATGATTATTATCCGTCCGCAAAATACATAACGCTCCTCTCCGAGAATAACGCGGAGTGCAAATAATAAACCCAGCACCATTTTTACCAAATAACAACTCTAAGTAAAATGTTCATCATAACATCATGTCTCTTGCCGCTCACTTCTCACTCGTGCAGATGATGCTCGGCTCAACTACCACACTCCGGTAATATGACGGTCATACCGCACATTAAGCTGACGTGGTCGTTGATTCGACTCGCCACCCATCACCCAAATCCATAACCCATCATCCATCACCCATATACTATAAGACCGCTATAGCGGTCTTATAGTATATGCGCCAAAATCCTTTTTGGCTTCCCGCCAAAGCATCCTGCGCATGTGCGCAGGGTAGTTCACTTAGATTGGTTCTAACCGAACTCATCAATTTCAAGAATACCCACGTCATCTGAATAATCAGGGCAAATTTGCAGATGACGCGTCGCCATCTTCTCAGCCGAAACAGTGTATACTGTTTTTTGTATGGAATTCTTTCATCTTGATCTTGAATCGCTGGTCAAAACTGCGGGCTCAATCGGTCTCGTAGCCATAGTCTTTGCTGAATCAGGTCTGTTTTTTGGTTTTTTTCTGCCGGGAGACAGTCTTCTTTTTACAGCCGGCCTGCTCGCCTCTCAAGGATATCTGCACATATGGTCTCTGGCTATATTTATTCCGCTTGCCGCGATCTTTGGCGACAACGTCGGATATTGGTTTGGAAAAAAAGTCGGGCCAAAAATCTTTGTTAAAAGTGATTCTTTTTTCTTTCATGAGAAGCACGTGGCGCGATCCGCGGCGTTTTTTGCGAAGTACGGACCAAAAGCGATTGTCATTGCGCGCTTTGTCCCGGTGGTGCGAACGTTCGTGCCGATTCTTGCCGGCGTTGGTACGATGAATTATTCAATTTTTATCAAGTACAACATTATTGGTGGAGTTATTTGGGGTGGCGGTTTCATACTTCTCGGCTATTTTCTCGGCGAGATATTTCCACAGATTGAGGACTACATGTTCTATGTTATAGGCCTGATAATTGCGTCATCCTTTATTCCTGTTTGTGTTGAATACATGAAATCTCGCTCACTAACACATAGGGAAAAATGAATTTTCTGATATAACGATCTCGTTGCTCTAGCGATTGTTTAGCTCTGCTTCGCAACTTCTCCTTCTCCCACAAAATCCTCAATTAAAATCGCGTCATCAACTTTGTAATCGCCTATTTCAGTACGGCGCAATTCAAGGATTGTCGCGTATGTTCCCATTCTGCGACCAAGTTCTCGGGCGAGGCTCCTCATGTATGTGCCACTCGAAACTTTGTACGAAATTTTTAACATACCATGTGAATAGGAATGAACAAATGAGTCATGAATTTTCATCACTTTGCGAGGTATTTCGACAGATTTATTTTCTCGAGCGTACTTGTATAGGGGTTTGCCGCGATGTTTAATGGCGCTATATTTAGGCACTTGCAAAGTAAGCTCGCCATTCATCCCGGAGATTGTATCGGTAAGGGCTTTCAGGCTTGGAACTACTTTACTTTCGTATTCAATGGCGCCGAGTCTATCAAGGGTATCTGTTTCCGTTCCAAAACCAATGAGCGCCGTATATGATTTATCGAGCTTGAGCAGACCAGTTAATTTTTTTGTCATGCTTCCGATTCCCACCAAAACTAAGCCTGTCGCAAATGGATCCAACGTGCCCGCGTGGCCGATTTTCTGACCCGGGTAGAAGGGCTTAAGTATGCGGATAATATCATACGTCGAAATTCCAAAGGGTTTGTCGATTAAAATGAATTGTGGGCGCGTCATTGAAGTCATCAAAGGTTTCAAAATACGATTTCACAAGTCTGGATACATGGAATATTACCAATCACGATCAGTGAAGGAAACACATTCATACTTTTTCTCGGCCAGTTGGAATTTTTGTGGCTGAAATGGATATGTACTCTTTTTTTCATAATTATTCGTGCCCCCGTGAGTCTCTATAGGGTATCATGCGTGAACGGATATCAATTCTATAAGATCAGCCGAGAAAAAGGCATGAAATGGGGAGAGGATTTTTTGGCTGTGCGACATGTTATAATAAACACGGAGTTTACAATGAACCTTTTAATTGCAGTTTTGCACCGAGACACTGCGGAAGCACTCGGCCTATTTTGTGATATTGGCGAAAGAGGCCCTAGTTCCGCCCAGTATCGTCTTCTAGGCATCTATTTTTGGGATGGAAAAAAATGGAATTTTGAGCACGTGTCCGATGATGACAGGCCCGCTTTACTGCACGTTCACAAGGGCGCGCAACTGCTCATGGAACGGCATCCCAAGGGCTTGGTGTCAGATTTTCAACCTCTAACTTTTCAATTCACAGTGATAAAAGATGAAGCGATATGAGCACGCATTCAGCAGGACGAGATGTGGTTACAGACACCGATAAAAAAATCACGGTCGGCAATACCGTTAAACCGCGACACGATAAAGTTATGCCCGTTGGCCAGCGTGCCGCGAGCCCTCTAACAGTCCGAGGTTATGTCGTGCAATGTCTATTTCAGGATGAAAATAAGTGGCTTTGCAATTTAGCGGGTGTGAATGGCGCATACGACACAAGCGACTTTGTATGCGCAGAATAATTGATGCCCGCCCGGGCATTTTTTGTATGCGTTGATTTACGCCCTGTTTGACTAATGGCCAAATAATATGCTTTAATCATGGTCTTGTATGGAAATAAGAAATATGGCGATTATCGGCCACGCTTGTCCGATCAAAAGTTTGCTTCAAACTTTTGATAATAGGATTGACCACCCCAGTAGTATAAACTCGCAGACTCGTTTAACTACCCAAATGATCAGAAAACTGATCATGGGCGGAGCGGGGCGCGAAGTGCTGATTGCCCGTGCATGGCACATGAATATATGGAAATAAGAAATATTGCGATCATTGCCCACGTTGACCACGGTAAGACTACTCTAACCGATGCCCTTTTGAAGTACGCCGGTGCGGTAAAAGCGGGAACAACAATGGATTCAAACGCGCTTGAACAGGAGCGCGGCATTACAATATACGCGAAAAACGCATCCCTTATCTATAAAGGAACAAAAATAAATATCGTCGACACTCCGGGACATGCCGACTTCGGATCTGAAGTTGAGCGTGTATTGCGTTCTATCGATACCGTGATCCTCGTAGTCGATGCCCAAGAAGGCCCGATGCCACAGACGCGATTTGTATTGAAGAAATCTCTTGAATTAGGTCATAAGCCGATCGTCGTTATTAATAAAATTGATAAGCCCGCCGCGCGGCCGGCAGAAGCGCACGACGAAATCCTCGAACTTTTTATCGAGCTCGGCGCGTCGAATGATCAGCTCGACTTCCCTGTTGTGTATGCAATCGGCCGTGAAGGTGTCGCAAAGATAAATCTCACGGACGAATCGAAGGATCTTTCTCCGCTTCTTGACACGATAATAAAACACATCCCCGCCCACTCTGGTTCAACAGAGGGAGAACTTCAGGCGCAGGTATTTAATCTCGCATATGACGATTTTATGGGCCGCATGGCCATTGCAAGAATTTATTCAGGAGGTTTGAAGGACGGCGCTGACGTATATGCCAAACGCGATAGTGTTGCTACTCGAAAGGGGCGGATTACTAAGATGTTTACGTTTGAAGGACTTTCTCGAAAAGAAATTAAAGAAGCCGGCGAGGGAGATATCGTGCTCGTCGCGGGAATTCCGGACGTTTATATCGGAGATACTTTACTCAATTCTCCCGAAGCCGACACGTTGCCAGCGATCAAGGTGGACGAGCCTACAATCACGATGAATTTTCTTGTGAACGATTCTCCCTTTGGAGGGCGCGAGGGAAAGTTTGTAACGTCGAGGCAGATTCGAGCACGACTCGACAAGGAACTTGAAGTGAATGTGGGGCTCAAAGTCGGAGATGTGGGAACAGGTGGAGAGGAGTTTGAAGTTAAAGGACGCGGTGAACTTCATATCGCAATCTTGCTTGAGACAATGCGCCGTGAAGGATTTGAAATTCAAGTTTCCCGCCCTGTAGTCATTACAAAAGAAGAGAACGGAGTTTTGCTCGAGCCGTTTGAGGAAGTTGTCATTGATGTTCCGGAAGCTGTGGCTGGTACTATCATAAGCACCATGAGCGAAAGAAAGGCAATTCTTACAAGTACGAAAGAACACGAAAGCCGTTCGCGACTTATCTTTGAATCTCCTACGCGCGCACTTCTTGGCTACAGGAATAAATTTTTAATTGACACGAAAGGTGAAGGACTTTTGTCATCGCGATTTCTGGAATTCCGACCTTATGCAGGCGAGATCAATCGCTATAACTACGGCTCGATGATTTCTATGGAGAGCGGCAAAGCCGCAGGATACTCGCTCGAAAACCTTCAGCTTCGCGGAGTACTCTATATAAAACCAGCGACAGAAGTATACGAGGGTATGGTGATCGGAAACGTCACGAAAGGAAATGATCTTTCAGTGAATCCTGTAAAAGAGAAAGCGATGTCCAACATGCGGCAAAAGGGATCTGACGGAATTCTTGCGATCGTTCCCCCGCTTGAAATTACAATTGAGCGCGGCATGGAAATCATGTCAGATGATGAATATCTTGAAATTACCCCAAAAAATGTGCGTCTTCGCAAAAAATATTTGACGGAAAATGAAAGAGTGCGAGCGACGAGATCTCCGAAGAAATAGTCCACATAGATCAGACCTATGTTGCATAGGTCTGATCTATGTGCGTATTTACTCAATAAATAAGGCCTTTATTTCCTCATCTAAATTTTCGTAGCCGAGAATCATATCTTTTGCACAGGACTTAAAATCATTGGGGCTAGCAAATATTTCGGCATATATATCTTTATCAAGAATGACTGAACTAATATCGCTTGCGTAAAATTTGAGACTGGCGAAATTATACTGAATAGATCTCGCGTACATCTCGTCAAAATTTTGTTTAGCCGCAACAATACCACCATCAAGTAGTTCGAGGGGATTCTTCACCATTACATATGCTGCAACGTATCGAAGATAATTATCGTCTAAAATTGTCCGCGACCTATATGCCCCCTGAAATATGCTGCCCTTTTCGCGATGCAGATTATTATGGAACATTGACATGCTGATAGATAATTTTTTTATAAAATCAGAAATACCCCCTTCCACAATTTCCTTAAGTATCAGGTGAAAATGATTTGGCATGAGGCAGAAAGCAAGAATCTTGACCAAAGGCACTCTAGATGACCATGGTTTTGGCCATGCAAAAGACGGGGTATTTAAGGAATCAAGATCTCTCTCCCATCCCTCTCGGTTTTGTTTATCATTTAGATAATACAAGAGACTAAGGAATCTAAGTTTTTCCCGCATGGTTCTTGTAATCGAAAGACCTCTTGCACCTCGCTTTACAACATGAACATAATTTCCGATTGTATATGGCTCTTTCCTCATATTCTACATAGATCTGATCTATGTAGAATTAGTATACAGTATTGTCAGGGTAAAAAGGACATCGCTATGCTGATAATGTTTACATAGGTCTGATCTATGTACTACGTTTTTTCGCCTTGAGACTTTCGGGTATTTCAACAATAATTGACAATTTTTGCCCTGACATTGTTAGCCGAAGTTTATAGTTTCCCTCACTAACCCTACAAATGTTGAGAAATTGATTGTCGTATAATCTCTGCAATCCATATTCCAGATTCTGCAGCCTTATTCCAGCGAGTTCGCGCGGCAATTCGTCGGTCAAAATTTTGATATGCCGACGGGCGTCGAAGCGCATACTCATTTTTGCACCCGTTCGTAGTAGTGCCAGAATTTATTTCTGTACCTTTCCTAAATATTTTATTGGCTTTCTTTGCATGAGTTTTATTACTATACTCGATTTTCGTTTCCTTATGAAGATAGCGCTATCACTGTATCTTCATAAGGAGTAATTGTATTTGAGCGGATGAGTAAATGAAGCTCCCCCAGCAGGAGCTGGGGGTTTCCTGGAAGCTACTTCATACGCCATAAGAATGGCGTCCCACACCAGGCAGAGCCTGGTGTTTTTTCGGGGGAATAAAAAAAACCGCTCATCATATGCGGTAAGGTTGAGTTTATTGAGAGGTTTGTGTTTCTTGATTGTCGACTTAGGTTTCCTCGCTGATCAATATAGATCTGCTGGGTGCCGAAGTTTGTCTATTCTTTGAGATCTTATGTCGCGCAGTGCGCGATATACTTTCGGCGGAGCATTGGCCTCGCAATGGTCAACGAGTAAAGTTGCATGGAACATATCCATGTAGACAAGCTCGTCGAATGATACGCGCAAAAATTTTGCTACAATTTCAAGTTCATCCTCGTCGAATACGTTGGTCGCTCTTTGAAGTTTGTTGTTTTCATATTGCTCGGCTAGGAATCGTATCGCAGATGGATTGTTTCTGTAATCTTTCGTCCTTTTTTTACGGTGAGCGGCTGAAAGAGTCTCGAGGAGAGCATCAAGTTGTTTTTTGTTCATCTACACGCACTATAACACGGAGGTCGCATTTGTCAACTTTATAATGAATATTTTGAGAAACAAAAAACCGCGAGCATTTCTGCCTGCGGTTTTTTGCTTTCAGCGTTCTTCTGCGTTTGATCCCCGCCCGAACGTATTTGAATCCGTTCGGTACGGGAGGGCGCGAAAGTCCGCGTCAATCGGATTAGAACCGGCGGTCGCCGTATCCTCCGCCGTTTCCGCGTGGAGGTCTGTCTCCGCGAGGTGCCATGGGCCTTGCCTCGTTCACGGTAAGCCGACGTCCGTCAAGCTCTTTGCCGTTCCACATTTCTATTGCCTTTTCAGAATCTTCATCCGCCATTTCGACGAATCCGAAGCCTCGAGACTTTCCCGTCATCTTGTCGATGAGGATAGAAGCAGAAACGACTTCGCCTGCTTGAGCAAACGCGTCTTTCAATCCGTCTTGAGTCGTTCCATAGGAAAGACCTCCGACGTATAATTTCTTAGCCATTTATTTTTTTACTTATTGCCACAATATTGTTGTGGCTATCGACAGCCGACCTTCCCTACACCGTGTCTTTGAGAGTTGCCCCTGCACCAACACCGTCTATGAGAAACACTTTCGATGGGTTGTAGTATACGCCTATTTGAGAAAAAAGGCAAGCGCGGAACAGTATATGGTATTTTGTATACGGTATTTGGTATTTGAAAACTAAGAAAAGTGATAATCTGCACCATACTACATACCATATACTCCATACTGAATACCTGTTCTTGGGAGCGTTTCTCTTCCATACGGCCCTACCTGGGTCCGCTTTAGTCGGAAAACAAGGGCGCCTGTACGCAAATCCTCTCCGATTTTATCGACCAGCGAGCGTATGTAGGTTCCGGACGTGACGCGAAGCGAGAATTCAGCGACGAGAACCGACGATTGAGACTCTAGTTTTTCCCGCCATGACTTTATTATTTCTTCTTGGCGAAAATCGCCTCGTACTCTGCCCACGACCAATTCAATTTCTCCGAGAGCGACTTTTGCATTCATTTCGTAAATGTACTTCACCTCCACCTCTTTCACGCTCATTTTCCGCAATGGAATATCTAAATTTTGCGTACCCTCGCGCGCGTGTTTGAAAATAGGTTTTCCACCTACCGTTTTAGATGAATAGTGAGGATATGGCAAATCGTATGTTCCGACTAAATTCGAAATACCTTCCCTCACAGCCTTAGGCTTTGCCGCGGCTTTCCGATTGGACACGATACCCAAAATATCGAGTGTGTCGGATGAAAATCCGAAAATCGAAGTACATTCGTATGTTTTATCGAAGACGAGGAATTCCGGCTTTCTCTCGATATCGCTGTCCGTGAGAATTGGGAGAAGGCCCTCGGCAATCGGATCGAGCCTGCCGGCGTACGTGGAGCGTTTCCCAAAAGCACTTCCAAGTGGCGCCGAATACCGCTCGAGGCATTCGAGCGGAGTTTCCCCTATTTCTTTATACAAAATGTGAATCATTGAATAGTATAAGTATGTAGTATAAGTATTTAATATATGCGCACAAGAAACTAAAACTGCGCCCATGTGTGCTATAATGTTCGCCATGTCTAAGAAAGGTCTTTCGACGAATCCATATAAAGGTGTTCGCGATTTTTATCCGCAGCAGATGGCAGAGCAGAATTATATTTTTTCCGTTTGGAAAAAGATCGCCGAACTGTACGGTTACGAGGAGTACTCGGCATCTGTCTTGGAGCCGACAGAACTCTATAAAGCAAAATCAGGCGAGGAAATTATAAACGAACAGACCTACTCATTTAAGGATCGCGGCGATCGCGAGGTGACGCTCCGGCCTGAAATGACGCCGACGGTTGCCCGCCTTGTGGCGGGCAAGAGGCGTGAATTAGGGTTTCCATTGCGATGGTACTCGATACCGAATCTATTTCGATATGAGCGCGAACAGCGAGGGCGATTGCGGGAACACTGGCAATTGAACGTAGACTGTTTCGGCGCTACGGGCATCGAAATTGAGGCGGAAATCATCGAAATCGCGGACGCGGTTATGAAGGGCTTTGGCGGCAAATCGTCCGATTATAGGATAAAAATAAGCCACAGCGCGTTTTTAAACAATTTTATCTCAAAGAAAGTAGCTGATGCCGAATTGGTCAGTCCCCTGATTAAACTTATAGATCGATCATCCAAGATTGAAACTGATGAATATATTTCGCGATTTAAGAAAATTGCGCCGGCGTGGATTGGTGATCCGATGGAATTTGTTTCAATCTCAAAAGTCAATGAGTCGCTCGCAGGGCTTTCGGAATACAGGTCCATAGCTGACCTTGCGGAGTTGTTATTAGCGCGAGGTATATCTGTCGAAATATCGCCGCTTTTGACGCGGGGCTTTGATTATTATACGGGCATGATTTTTGAGGTATACGACACAAATCCAAAAAATTCGAGATCACTCTTCGGGGGCGGGCGCTATGACAACCTTCTTGAAATATTCGGGGGCGAGAGGGTCCCTTCGGTTGGCTTTGGGATGGGTGATGTAACGATCCGTAATTTCCTGGAGGAGCGAAACTTGTTTCCGGGTTTTAAGTCGACGACGGACATATACATTGGAGTCATAGATAGTGAATCACTCAAAGCGGCGTATCGATTTGCTAAAGATCTGCGAAGTCTTGGTGTGAGGACTTCAATAGACTCCAGTTATCGTAAAGGATCGGATCAAAAAAAATCCGCGTCAAAACTGGCAATCCCGTACTTCGTTCTCTTTGGTAGCGACGAGCGCGATGGCGGCAAATGCAAGGTCAGCGATATGAATGATGGAACAAGTACGTTCTATGACAGCGCCGCGGCTATTGCTGTTGCTCTTAAGAAGAAAAAATCTCGGACATTATGAGGAAGATCGTTTTTGACATTGAAACCTCAAATACATTTTTTGATGTTGGGAAAAATGATCCTGCCTTATTAGACATGTCTATAATCTGTATCTGGGATTCGGAGACCGACGCGTATAGCTCATACCTCGTTCACGAACTTCCGAAACTGTGGCCCGTTATTGAGCGAGCAGATCTTTTGATCGGATTTAATTCAGACCATTTTGATATTCCCGTGCTTAATAAGTACTACCCGGGGGATCTTTTGCAGATAAAGAGCATTGATCTCCTCGCAGAAGTCAGAAAGTCGCTCGGCAGAAGGATTGGTCTCGGTGCGCTTGCAAAAGCGACATTGAAAGTCGGCAAGAGCGGCAATGGTCTTGAAGCCATTAGCTGGTGGAAAACGGGCCAGATCGAAAAGCTGCGCAAATACTGTTTGGATGACGTAAAAATTACGAAGGATCTTTATGAATATATGGTCAAAAACAAATGTTGCTATTATGAGGATGGAAGCGCACTCATGAAAATTTCTATTGATCCGTCACAGTGGGAGACTTTGATTCCTCGAGCCTTAACGCAAACCTTGCCGTTCTAGCTGTACCTTTATAGTCCATCTCCAATCTAATTCCTAACCAGACATATTCAAGAATTGAACTCTGATTAACCATGGTTATCCCCAGAGCTCTCGCTCTGGCGGGGACTGGCGACCTGGAAAACAACAAATACTATCCATCTTTACTCCACCACCTTGTTACCTTGTTGCAAGTATCGAAGTATCGGAAGTATCGAGAGATTCTTGACACTCAACTACACTATAT
>Ga0209542_10004671_pt1 | contig 27955 bp, 28 predicted proteins | sample RifCSPhighO2_01_FD_184028 | JGI IMG/M metagenome (GOLD analysis project Ga0209542, IMG submission 184028) | Soil microbial communities from Rifle, Colorado - Rifle CSP2_plank highO2_0.1 (SPAdes) (version 2) | ecosystem: Environmental > Terrestrial > Deep subsurface > Rock core/Sediment ...
AATTAAACATTGAAGGAGTTTTTTTGGGGCTTGGAAGATGGGTCGAATTATGGGGATTAGAAAAGTGGAAGAAGAAAAAAAGTGATGTTGAAAACGAAAGCTCTGTAATTGGAGAAAAACTATGTATCACACGCCAGTAATGTTAAAAGAGGCAATCGCGGCCTTAAATATTGAAAAAGGCAAAAGTTATATAGACTGTAATCTCGGCGGTGGAGGACATACTGCGGAGATATTAAAGTTAGGTGGCAATGTTTTAGCATTTGATGTTGATGAAAATGCAATAAAACATTGTATGCAGAGATTTGAAAAAGAGATTGCAAATGGACTCCTTAGACCTGCAAACAGCAACTTCAGGGATATCGATAAAGTTGCAAAAGAAAATGGATTGAAAGAAGGAAGCGTGTCAGGCATTTTATATGACCTTGGCACAAGCACATTTCAGTTAAAAGAAGAGAAAAAAGGATTTAGCTTTGATGACAAAACTGAATTAGACATGAGAATGGATAGTTCACTTTCTGTTATGGCATATGACCTTTTGATTGTTCTTTCAGAAAAAGAACTTGAGAAACTAATTCAGGCATATGGAGAAGAACCTCAAGCAAAAAAATATGCGAAGGCAATCAAAGAGGCTGTTAAAACTTCAAAAAGGAAGTTATTAGCGTTTGAGATTGCAGAGCTAATCAAAAAATCATCAAGATATTCGCATAGCAGGATACATCCTGCAACGAGAGTGTTTCAAGCCCTAAGGATTGCAGTAAATAGCGAACTGGAAAATCTTAGGCTGTCAATTGAGAGGGCGACCCCGCTTCTTTGTAGTAAGGGGAGGCTTGTAGTAATAAGCTTTCACTCGCTCGAGGAAAATGTTGTAGAAAAAATAGCGGGGTCGCAAGATAACCTGTTTCAGGTTACAGGACCTGAAGTTCCGACAAATCTTGAGGTTGATGTAAATCCATCTTCAAGAAGTGCAAAAATGAGAGTTTTTGAAAAAAAATGATATGAATACAAATAGCGTCTGCAAAAAAATTAATATATTGGTAATAATATCAATAGTGTTTTCATCATTTGTGAACTTATATATGTCTGATAAAGCTTCAGTTGCAGGAAATGATTTGTCTATCGTTGAATCTCAAATGAGTGAATTAACTTTAGAAAGTGAAAACCTTCAAAATAAATATTCGCAGGTTTCATCAATGGCCAATTTAACAAAACTTGCGACAAAAAATGGTTTTACAGATTCACAATCTGAATTCTATACATCTCCTGATTTAGCTTTAAGATAAAAGTATCATGCGTTTAAATGTCTATAGATATTTTATTATTACTTTTTGTTTAATCATCATTACACGATTATTCCAAATTCAGGTTTTAAATGCCTCAAAGTACAAAGCTCAAGCACGTGAACAGCAATGGCAAGAATATCAACTTCATGCAAGAAGAGGAAACATTTATACAGCCGACGGTTATCCTGTTGCATCTTCACAGGTAAGATACGAACTGATTTTGAATCTTAAGGAAATTGGCGATGAAATAGATATATATAAAACTCTTTCACAATATATTGATGATTTAGACCGAAAAGCAATTACAGATGCAATAGAAGCTGGTCGGACTTGGTTAACATTAAAAAACCCTATAAGTTTTGAAACTAAAAAAAGCCTTGAGAACATTGAAATTGAGGTTTTAAGAAGAGGCTTATCTTTTAAAGAACTTTATACAAGGTATTATCCAGAGCAGAATATGTTAAGTCATGTTTTAGGATTTGTTGGAAAAGACGAATATGCTTCAGATATTGGATATTACGGGTTAGAACAATTTTATGATGGAGATCTAAGAGGTCAGCTAGGGTGGTTACTTCAAGAAAGATCAGCCAGTGGTGATCCAATAATTTGGGCTGGAAGCGATAGAATCGAACCGAAAAATGGAAGTGATCTTGAACTTACAATTGATAGATATATTCAATTCGTTTCTGAAACAATGCTAAAAGATGGCGTAGAACGTTACAATGCAACTTCTGGAAGTGTAATCATACTAGATCCTTCAACGGGTGGTGTTCTTGCTATGGCCAACTATCCGGATTTTAATCCTAGCGACTATAAGGAAGCTTACAAAGATGAATTTATAGTTCGAAATAGTGCGATTTCAACAACGTATGAGCCGGGTTCTGTTATCAAAGGATTAACTATGGCTTCAGCTATAGATTCATCGAAAGTTAGGCCTTTAAGTACATATAATGATGTAGGTCCAGTGTGGTTTTCAGGATATAAAGTAGATAATTGGGATGGAAAACACCATGGGTTAGAAACAATGATTTCAATTCTTCAGCATTCAAATAATCTTGGAGCTGCGTGGGTCGGTACGCAGGTTGGTGGAAAACCCTTAATGGAGTATTTTTCAAGTTTTTCATTTGGTAACTATACTGGAGTAGATCTTATGGGTGAAGAAAAAGGAGTTTTATTTAGCCAATTTCCCTTAAGAGAAATTGAGCTTGCCAACGCATCATTTGGTCAAGGGATTGCAGCAACACCGCTTCAAGTCGCTGTGGCATTTTCAGCTATTGCAAATAAAGGAGTTGTAATGAGGCCATATATAGTAAAAAAAATTATACAAGACGATAAGGAAGTTAAAATTAAACCAGTCATACTTAATCGGTCGATTTCTGAATCTTCTTCGGAAACTATGGTTGATCTACTTACACAAGCGGTGTCAGGTGGAGAAAGCAAGTTTTTTGTTTCTAAGAAATTTAAAGTTGCTGGGAAAACTGGCACTGCACAGATTGCAATTAAAGGCGGTTATGATGAGAATCTAACGAATGCCACGTTTGTTGGTTTTTTCCCGACTTATCGAAATTTTGTTATGCTTGTAAGGTTGGTGGAACCAAAATTCCCAAGCGGTTATGCTTCGGAAACTGCAGTTCCACTCTGGATGCGAATTGCAGAAAAATTAGCAAGCTACTATAGTTTAGCTTCTGATATAAACCAAAAATAATATGGCAGAAGTAAAGACAGATTCAATAAAAATAAAAGGTCAGGCAATATTACACGGAAATGTCTATTTATCCGGCGACCCATTGTCATCGATTTTTTATATATGTTTTGCATTATTTAATGAACAAAAAGCGAGAATCAAAAATGTTCCTAGATGTAAATTGTTTCTAGATTTTCTTTCTAGCATAGAAAGGCTTGGAATTTCGGTTAATTGGGAAGATGAATCAGTTATTACGGTTGATGGCACAGGGGAACTTAGAGAAAACCTTGTTAGTTTGTTTGATGGAAGTGAATATGGTTTTGCGCAAGTTTTGATTCCAATATTACTCCAAAGAAATAGGGAATGCGAAGTTCATCCAGAATTAAGAACGGAAGTTAAATTCTATAGGGAATTGGGCGTTTTGGTAAAAGTAAATTATAATATTTTAAATCTAAAGTTGCCTCTTGATGCGAATTTTGATATTAGGAAAAACTTTAATCTTATTCATGCGGACCCTTATTTAATTGCTTCAAGACTTTTTACCTCATATTTGTTCAATAATTTATCTGTTGAATATGATAAACATGACGCAAGATTCAACTTTTATAATGAAATCATAATCAATGAAAAAGCTTCTGATTTTGTTGAATATAAAGTGTCGTTTAGCCAGCCTGAATTTAATCTTTATGCTAGTATTGCAAGCTTTTCAAACGGCGAGGTCTCTTTGAATAATTTTGATCTTTCTGAATCGCTAAATTTTCTTTTATCAATCGATTCTATTGGTTTTAGGTATGAGGTAATGCAAAACGCAATCAAAATTTGGTACGTAGGATTTGATGAAAATGCCATTATCGATTGGTCGTCACATTCATTTAATAGTATTGCTCACCTAATTTTATTGTTAGCTAAAACGACAAGGAAAACAACAAAAATTATTACTGTTTCATATCCAAACATTAATTCTCTAATTACGGACTTAAATATAATGGGGTGCAGAATAGAAGCAAAAGAAGGCAAAAAGGGATACTCGTTGATAACAATAAAACCGCCGAGTGCATTTTCATCTGTGAAAAATGACGTGAGTGACCTAGATGTTGGATCTGCGGTTTTGGCGTTTGCCTGCTTTTATTCAGGAAATAGTCGGATATCAGGTTTTGAGGTTATATCAGAATATATGCCTTATCTGATTGATAATTTAAAGTCGTTGAACATAGATATTTCTAAAAAATGATTTCAAAACTTCGCCCATTTGATAAAGTTTTTCTTGGAATTGTATCTGCTGTTGCAATTTTCGGATTACTTATGGTATACGAAGCTTCTGTTGTTTATGCATCACAATCATTTGGTGGAAAATATCACTTTTTGTTACTTCAATTTGGTTGGATGCTCATCGGATTTATAGGTATGTTTTTTATATCCAGAATTGATTTGATGTTAATAAAAAAATATGCACCACATCTTTTTGTTTTTTCTTTATTCTTACTTGCTTTCATTTTGTTTCCAACTTGGTTTGCTCCTTCTGTATATGGGGCAAAACGATGGCTAGTTATTAATCCGCCTCCTTTTTCTGCTTTCCCGTTTATTGGAAGAATAAGTCTTCAGCCAAGTGAGTTTGCAAAGCTTGTAAGCATAGTATTTTTCGCATCGTTTTTAACTTCACCAAAATTCAAAGGAAAAGGTGTATGGGCATCGATACTTAAATTCAATATCGCTCTGCTAATTGCTAGCATTTTAATTTTTATTGAACCAGATTTTACGACTGCATTTATTTTGGTAGTTATTCTACTTGTTATGTACTATATTTCAGATGGAAGCCTTTTGTATTTTCTCGTTTCAGGACCTTTAATTACCCTTTTGGGAACTTTATACGCGATGTCAGCGAAATATCGTATGGAAAGAATACAAACATTATTAAATCCTGAAAGTATGGATAAGATGGGTGCCGGCTATCATATAAGGCAAATTATGATTTCAATCGGGTCTGGGGGGTTTTTTGGTTTAGGTTTGGGCCATTCACGTCAAAAGTATGCTTACTTGCCAGAAGTTACTACAGATTCCATATTCGCAATTATTGGGGAGGAATTTGGGTTTATAGGAACTGTTCTTGTTGTGGTGGCTTTTTGCGCTTTGATTTTAAGAGGACTTAAAATCGCGCAAAAAGCCACCGATCCATTTTCTTCGCTTCTTGTTTCTGGAATAATTACGTGGGTATGTGTTCAGACATTTATAAATCTTGGTGCTATGACAAGAATGTTGCCTTTAACTGGCGTCCCTTTGCCTTTAATTTCATACGGTGGTTCTTCCGTTATTTTTATGCTTTGGGGTTTAGGACTTGTGCTTAATGTTAGTAGGGGTAATATCGATTAATGAAAAATAGATTACTTTTTACAGGTGGCCATCACAATTCAGCTATCGCTTTAATAAAATGGTTGTTGCATGAAAGTCCTGACATAAAAATAGAATGGGTTGGTGATCAATATCCAAAAGAAGGTGTAGTTTATCCGGAGTATAAGGAAGTTTGTGATTTGAAAATTCCATACCATAAAATTGTTGCTGGAAAGCTTTTTCGTTTTACAAATCCAATATATTTACCTTCTGCAATTGTTTCACTCCTGAAGATTCCATTTGGGTTTTTGCAGTCCGCTTTTCTACTTTTTTCTGTTAGGCCAAGTTTAATTGTTTCGTTTGGTGGCTTTATTGCTGTTCCTATTGTTGTTATTGGGAAGTTTTTCGGAATTAAATCTGTTACTCACGAGCAGACAGTTGTTGTCGGTTTTGCAAATAAAATTATTGGTCAATTTGTAGATAAGATTTATGTTTCGTGGCCAATTGGTTTTTATAAAGTAGATGCGAATTTAAAAAATAAGATGGTATATACAGGTTTGCCAGTTGATTTAATTTTCTTGAAAAGTAGTAAAAAGTTGAATTTTAATAACAATCTTAAAACTATTTATATTACTGGTGGCAAGAAAGGCTCTTTCACATTAAATGAAGCAATCTTTATAAATTTAGCTTCCTTCATAAGCAAGTTTAATATAATTTGGTCTTGTGGAAATACAAAAGGTGAATTTGATTTCGAGAAAATACAAAAACAAATCTTGAAATTGCCTATAGATCAACAAAAAAGAGTCTATATCAAGGAATATTTTTTTGGATCAGAAGTTGCTGCCGTTTTTAATACATGTGATTTTGTTATTTCAAGATCTGGTGCACATACAGTTTATGAGCTAGCGATGCTTAAAAAACCTTGTATATTGGTCCCAATTCCTTGGTCGTCGAATAATGAGCAACAAAAGAATGCAGAACTTTTAAAAAGTGTTGGTTTAGCAGAAGTAGTTAACGAAAGCCTTTTACTTGACAAAGATTTTGTGGAAAAGATCTATGAATTTTCTGATACACTAGAAGAAAGGATTCAATCTTCAAACGTTAATTCTTTGGATGATGTTGTAACCGAAAAAGGGCAGGAAAACCTTGGAAATGAAATCATCAAGATTCTCAAAGAGTAGTAAGAGAAAAAAGTACTTCATAATAATCTTTTTTGCACTTTTGTTTTCTTTGGCTTTTATATTTATAAAGGATTTTGTTAGGATTTCTGAATTGGAAGTTAGAGGGGTGCTAGATACTGACATCGTTAATGTTAGTGATTTGGTTTCTACCGAATATAAAAATAAAAGTTATTTTGATATTGATGATTCTGATATCAAAAAATTTATTGAAAATTCTTTTCCAAGGTATGTTTTTATGAAAGTCGTTTTTATTTTTCCAAGCAAATTAGTTATAGATCTTAAGTTGCGAGAAGAAAATTATATTATTGCCGATTTTGAGGGCCGTCTTTATAGTATAGATTCAAATGGTTTTGTGTTTGGAGTTGCTTTCGGTAATTTAAAAGTTGACATTAGATATGATAAGAATTTAGAAGTTGGGAAAACCTTAAATGATGAGATTTTGAAATCAGCACTTTTGTATGTTGATGGTGAAAACGAGGTTGTTATACAAAATGATGAAATAAGCATCAAATTGGATAATGGAGGGAAGGTCATATTGCCGACAAATGCTGATAAATCAAATATTTTAGAAATTTCTGAGACCTTGCAAAAAATCATTCAAAAGTATAGGATTGAAAATAGAGGTATCGAATTTATAGATATGAGATTTTCCAAACCAGTTATAAAATTCAAATAATATGCAAAAAGAACAAGTCATAGTTGCCTTGGATATCGGATCTTCAAAAATATCGTGCGTAGTTGCAACTTCAGATAATTCAAAAATTTCTGTAATTGGTGCTCATTCATTTGCATCAAAGGGAATAAAAGATGGTGTTGTTAATAATATTGATAAGGCTGTCTCTTCTATATCTGAAGTTTTGAGTAAGACTGAAATGATGTCTGGCCATGCTATATCAAAGGTTGCAGTTACAATAAGTGGTACGCATATTGAATCACTAAACTCACACGGCGTAGTTGCTGTTTCTGGACAAGATTCGGAAATAAGTGCTGAAGATATCATGAGAGTAAATGAAGCCGCTCGTGCTATTTCGCTTCCTTCTTCGCGCGAAATTATGCATGTTATTCCTCGTGAATATATTGTCGATAAACAAAGAGGTATAAATGATCCGATTGGTATGTCTGGTGTAAGACTCGAAGTTGAAGCAAATATAATTCATGGAAGTCAGACTTCATTAAAAAATCTTACAAAATGTATACAACAGGTTGGTGTTGAAGTTGATCAGCTTGTTTATGCAGGGCTTGCTTCAGCTGAAGCTGTTTTAACAGACACCGAAAAGGAATTAGGAACTATATTAATCGATATGGGTGGTGACACATTAGATATTTGTATATATTCTCAAGGAAGTGCGGTTTATTCAGCTGTTTTGCCGATTGGTGGACAAGATATTACAAACGATTTGGCTATTGGTCTTAGAACGTTATTGGAAGATGCTGAAAAAGTGAAACTAAAACTTGGGACAGAATCTGATTTAGCCGAAAAAGAGGTTCTGATTGATAAGTCAGGTAAGGAGTCAAGAATTCCAAAAGGTGAAATGTATGTTGGCGATTTGCATATTGGAATGGAAACTGTTCCGAAAAATTTATTGAATGACATTATTAATCGAAGATTAGAAGAGGCTTTCAAATTTGTTCAGATTTATGTTAAAAAAGCTGGTTATGATAAAAAGCTTCCTGCTGGAGTTGTTTTAACAGGCGGAGCATCACTTACAAAGAGTATTGAAAAAATCGCATCAGATGTATTTAATTTGCCAGTTAGAGTCGGAAAACCAATAGGGGTAACAGGTCTTGTTGACCAGATACAAGGTCCACAAAGTTCGGCAGTTGTTGGAACTATAAAATTCGTATCTAATAAAATAAAGTCTGATACTTTTTCATATAACAAAAGAAGTGGTAATATTGGTAAGCTTGGTGGCAAAGTTATTAGTTTTCTCAAATCCTTCCTGCCTTAAAAGTTTAGATTATGGCATTCATAGAACCAAATGGGGGTACATTAGCAAGAATTAAAGTAGTTGGAGTTGGAGGTGGTGGGCAAAATGCAGTAAGTTCAATGTTTGAGTCTGGTAAAACAGAAGGTGTTGAATTTATTGCTATGAATACTGACTTACAAGCTTTAAATTCATCTTTAGCACAAGTAAGAGTTCAGTTAGGTCCTCAAAAAACACGGGGTTTAGGATCGGGATCAAAACCAGAAGTAGGTAGTGAAGCAGCAAGTGAATCAGAGGACGAAATTAAGGCCCATTTGCAAGGCTCGGATATGGTGTTTATCGCAGCTGGTATGGGGGGCGGCACCGGAACCGGTGCCGCCCCAATAGTTGCTCAAATTTCAAAGCAACTTGGTGCTTTAACTGTTGGTGTTGTTACAAAGCCATTTGGATTTGAAGGCAAAAGAAGAATGAATCAGGCTGAACAAGGCATACGTGAGCTTCGTGAAAAGGTTGATGCTCTTATTGTTATCCCAAATGAAAAATTACTTGAGGTTGTTGATCCTACAATGCCACTTTCTCATGCATTTAAAGTTGCGGATGAGGTTGTTGGAAATGCTGTTCAAGGACTTTCAGATCTAATAAATTCAACGGGTCTTGTTAACGTCGATTTTGCAGATGTTAGAACAATTATGCAAGATGCAGGTTCAGCTTTAATGGGTATTGGAGAGTCCGAGGGGGATGACCGTGCAACAAAGGCTGCAGGAATGGCAATAAACTCGCCACTTTTGGGTGTTGATATTAGCGGTTCTACTGGGATTCTAATATACATTGTTGGCGACGCAAATATGACTATGCACGAAGTCAATACCGCCGCACGAATTGTTTCTGATGCTGCGCATGAGGCAGCTAATATTATTTTTGGGGCTAATATTGATCCAAATATTAAGGGTATGAGAGTCACGGTTATTGCAACTGGATTTGATTCTGGATACAGGCCAGTTGGTATTCCTGAAATGCCAAGTATTACAAGTGACGAAGTTATAAAGCAGATAGATTCAAGATTTGATAAGGTATTGTCGGACGAAACATCTGATGATGAAATTGAAGATACAGAGCCAACTTTTGATGATGATGACAATGATTTTGATATAGAGAAATTGCGAAAGCAAGTTAGAAAGGATGAGGCTGAAAGAGCAAAAGCTCAAAACGAAAATAATGAAGAAAAAGAAGAACCTGAAAAACCTTTAGAAGGTGAAAAAGGTAAAAGTTTTTGGAATTTTATTAAGAAATCTAAAGAACAATAATGAGGCCTGTTACTAAACAACTGATTTATTTTTTTGCAATATCTGGGTTTTTGTTAATTGCTGTTTGTTACTTTTTTTATAAGGCGTATCATTACGATTCGTATTACGAAACAAGGACACTTTTAAAGCAATAAATTTATTTTTTTTTGACATTAATTAGGTATGTTAGCGGAGTAATAATTCCAATAACTACAAATAGTTTTTTGTAGTCTGGAATCATAGGCAAGATAATAAGTAGAATAAAAAGCCCACAAGCAATTCCAATATGCATAATTATTTCTCTGTATATAATAAAATCTGAATCGTAGTGTTCTTTTTTTGCTACATCGTAGGTTATTGAATTGAATGGAACCGAATATAGCGATCCATTCAGTTTGTCAGAAATATCTACTAAGATTGCGAATAATGTTTGATTAGCAAAGATTCTCGAAAAATGCAAAAGTGAGTTAAATATTACTCCTATTTTGTGTATCAATTTGGGCCCGTTTTTGTCTATTATTTTGCCAATATATACGGCGAAAATCGCAGAGATGCTGATTGAAACGGTTGTAATTATTCCTAATTTTGCAAATGATCCTGTTAATGTTAATAAAAGCAGCGGCCATAAAATAGAATACACAATATCTTCGAATGCGATAACGGCAAAAGCAGTAGATGTCCCGATTAAATTTTTTTCTGATATATATCGTTTGAAGATTAAATATGCGTTATGTTTTCCGTGACTGCGTTCTTCGACACTAAATATTAATGGAAATATAGAAATTATCATCAATATAATCGAAAGCGTGAATAAATAGTTAAATCCAAGGGCTATGATTAGTAATCCACCAATTATTGGTCCGAATGAGGATGCAAGTTTGGTTAAGAAAAGTCTTATGCCGAATTGTTTTCCAAAATGTCCGTCTGATGATTGAGATTTCCTTATAAAAAATAAATGAAATGGAATCCAGTAAAGTATGATATCAAACGAAGCTGCAATCGCAGTTAGTGGTATTAACCAAAAATATCTATCTGCAAACAAAATGAACACTAAAGATAATGAAACTGCGATGTTAGAAATGAAAATGGATTTTTTGAAATTTAATTTTCCGAAAATTAGGTTTGTGACTGGGGTTATGAAAATGAGAAGCGCAATTGATCTTATTATAAAAAAAAGCAGAACCCAAGCAAGATCGTTTGTAAATTCATTCATGTATAAAATTGGTTTACCTGAAAGTTTGAAAATATATAGTGGTAGAAATACTCCTATTAAAGCTTGTGCAAATGTTCTAACGGTATGTGATAAATAAAGTGCAACTGATTCGCTAGCAAATTTGGCATGCAACTGATTATTTGCATTATTATGCGATTTTTCAAAAACGTTGGCAGGCATTAATCAATCAATTATATCTAAACAGCTGAAGCTTTGTATATGGCAAACATAACATAGCGATGGTATCATTTTCGCATAAATGGCCCAATTTAAGGAAGTCGAAATAAATCCAAATTACATACTGCTTGAAAAAAATATATTGGATTTGTGGAAAACGAATAATATTTTTGATTTAGTAAAGGATCAAGCTAAAAATTCTCCAAAGTATGTTTATTATGATGGACCTATAACCGCAAATGGTGATCCTCATTATGGTCATGCACTAACTTGGACCATGAAAGATTTGTTTCCCAGATATTACACAATGAAAGGATTTTTAGTTGAAAGAAATATTGGTTGGGATTGTCAGGGTATTTTGGTTGAGTACGAAGTTGAAAAAAAACTAGGTTTTAAACATAAAAGTGATGTTGAAAAAATGGGCGTTGATAAATTTAACCAGGAATGTCGAAATTCAGTTCTTTCATATCGCGGCAAAATGGTTGAATATGAGACTCGCTTAGGAAGATGGATTGACCACACAAAAGAATATTCAACAATGGACGCAAATTATATAGAAAGTGTTTGGTGGGCTATTAAAAAACTCCACGAAAAGGGGCTTTTGTATGAAGGACATAAAGTTGTCGCATATTCGACAAGGTCTGGCATGACTTTATCCACGCATGAAGTTGCTGATGGTGGATATAGTGAAGTTGTTGATCCTGCTGTAACAATAATGTTTGAGCTAGTGGATGAGCCAAATACTTATTTATTAGGGTGGACAACAACTCCGTGGACACTTCCTGGAAATCTAATGTTGGCAATTGGTAAAAAGATAGAGTATGTGAAAGTTGAATATGGTGGAAAATTTTACATTTTGGCTCGCGATCGTATTTCAGAGGTTTTCAAGGAAAAATCAGATTATAAGATATTAAGCATAGTAATTAGTGGAGCTTTAATAGGTATGGAGTATAAACCTTTGTTTGGGTACTACAAAAATAAACGCGACCAAGGAGCTTTCAAAATAATCTATGCTGATCATGTAAATGTTGAAGAAGGAACAGGTGTTGTGCATCTAGCACCTTATGGCCAAGAAGATTTTGACATTCTAATGAAGTTAGGAATTTCTGTTTTTGACTATATAAGTGAAACTGGTGAATTTACAAGTGACATCCCTGAATACGAGGGACAATTTTATAAAAAGGCGAATAAAAATATAATTTCAGATTTAGAAAACGCTGGAAATTTGTTTGATGTTGCCTCTTATCCGCACCAAATGCCAATTGATTACAGAACTAAAGAGCCTTTGATTTATAAACCAATAACAAGTTGGTATGTTGGAGTTGGTGCAATAAAAGAAAAATTATTATCAGAAGCTAAAAGTGTGCATATTGTTCCAGATGCAGGAAAAGCTCGTTTTGTTAATTGGATTGAAAACGCAAGAGATTGGTCTTTAAGCAGAAGAAGATTTTGGGGAACTCCACTTCCAATTTGGGTTAATGATAAGACAAAAGACATAAAAATTGTTGGGTCATTCAAAGAATTGGAAGAATTAAGTGGAAAAAAACTTGGAGCTAATTTTGATCCACACAAGCCGTCTGTTGACGAAATAACTTGGGAAGAAAAGGGCGGAACCTATAGACGTGTTTCTGAAGTAATTGATGTTTGGTTTGATAGTGGTTCAATGCCGTATGCTAGATATCATTATCCATTTGAAAACACGGATTTATTTAATTTGGCATATCCTGCTGATTATATAAGTGAGTCAGATGACCAAATTCGTTTGTGGTTTTACACAATGTTTGTTTTGGGTGTCGCCTTATTCGATAAGTCTCCATTTAAAAACGTTATTGTAACTGGAATGTTGGGTGATGAGGATGGCAAGAAAATGAGTAAAAGCAAAGGAAATTATCCTCCGATTGAAGAAGTTTTCGAAAAGTACGGAAGTGATATGTTGCGTTACTTTTTGCTAACTTCTCCACTTACAAAAATGGAGCCTGCAAGGTTTTCGTACAAAATTTTGTTAGAAACTCAAAAGGAATTTTTTACAACACTTTGGAATAGTTATAGATATTTTGTTACGTATGCAAATTTAAATGATTTTAAGGTTTCAAATGAAGCTCCAAAAAGTGTTTTAGATATTTGGATTTATGCAAGGTTTAGTCAGCTTGTATCAGGTGTTACAAAAGGTATTGATGAATATGACGTTATGTCAGCTTCCAAGTTATTTGCGCCTTTTGTTATGGATTTATCTACTTGGTATATAAGAAGGTCTAGGGATAGAATTTCTTCTGGTGATAAGTTCGCGCTTAATACTTTATATAATATGCTAGTTGGGTTTTCAAAAATCATAGCGCCATTTATGCCGTTTTTGTCAGAAGAAATTTATCAAAACCTTGTAAAAAATTTAGGGAAGGATGTACTAGATAGTGTCCATCTGACAGACTATCCTGTACCAAAAGGACAACTTGATGTTTCACAATTAGAGATATTAAAAGCCATGCAAGAGGCTAGGGATATTTGCTCAATAGGAAATTCAATTAGAAAAGAAACTCAAATTCCAGTAAGACAACCTTTAGCAAGTATGACAGTCAAAAATGCTACTGAATTATTGCCTGACTATATTGAAATAATTAAAGATGAGCTAAATATCAAAGAAGTAAAATTTGAAAAAGTGGATGCAAAAAATGAAATAGAAGTCTTATTTGACATGAATATAACCGATGATTTATTGCTTGAAGGAGTTTCAAGAGAAATAGTTCGTGAAATACAAAAGCTACGCAAAGAAATTGGCGTAAAATGGGACGCTTTGGTCGATATAACATATCCAGATAAAGAAAATTACGAAAATGCTGTAAAAATCTATGGCAATGATATAAAATCAAAGACGCTAACAAAAAGCCTAGAACTCGGCATCGAATTTGCAATTAAGGGCCTGTAGCTTAGAGGAAAAGCATGTGCATGGCATGCACGAGATCGCGGGTTCGAGTCCCGCCGGGTCCACCAATAGGCACATCAACAGTCAAAGGTCATAAAATATTTTATTGATTAAAAGGCAAATGATTGCTAATATGCAAACATATGATCAATGAAAACATAGAAGTGGTTTCATCACCCTCAGTAAATGACACCCGTGAAGTTTTAAATCCTATGTCAGCACATCTAGGTAGACAAAATAAGTTGGCGATGGTACTTACGGCTTGTTTGTTAATATGTCTAATAGTTATTGGATATTTTGTTTATCAGAATAAACTACTTCGTACTCAACTTTTAGAAAAAAATCAATCTATTACAAGTCCGAAGATAATAGTTAAACCGGAGGAACCGACTTCACTCTCAAACGAAAAATGGTCAACATATAGCGATAATCTATATGATTTTCAGATACAGTACCCTCCAGATTGGACAGTGACAAAAGATCCAATTGAAGCAGGCGGAGATTACGCCATATTTTGGGTTGCTCAAAAACCGGAAAAAGGATTCGAAGCCGCAAATGCATTATTGGTATTACAGCCTGTCGCTGGTCATATTAATTTAAAAAATTGGATTGAAGATGAAAAGAATACTTCACCTGGTGTACATGTACCCGACTTTAGTTTAGACCAAATTAAATATGACGATACTGGAACAAAAGCAATTATCAAAAAATGTGATTCGATTTGTTATTACTACGTTTATCAACAAATCTCAGATAACATATATGTTTTCATCGTTTCTACTGCCATCGAAAATGACTCGTTGGTTGAAAATATCAGAGCATCGCTAAAACTGCTCTAAAAATAAGTTCCCCAAAAGTAGTGGGTGGCTTTATCTCTGTAATTTTAACTTTCGTTTAGAAAAATTAGCATCAGCTTTTACTTTTTACTCATTCAAAAGGAAAATGATTCGAAACAAAATGCATTAGGGTGGCCAAATTTGTCGGAATCGTGGCTTATAAATATGGTAAAATCATTCCAGTTATTAAGTTAGAATTAAAATTAATATGGCTAGTTTAAAGACTGCAAAATCTAAAAACGTCGTAGGTGAGCCGATGATAAATTTTCCATTATCTGCTGTGCGATACTTATCTAGGTATCCCATGGAAAAAAAATTATTGTAGAAATCTCTACTGATGAAATTAGCAGGGTAAACGAAGTTGAAACGCTTGATGAAATAATCAATGAGGCACGGCTTGACTATGCTCTTGGTAACTATAAAACATTTACTTCCGCAAAAAGTTTAATTGCTGAATTGCATTCATAAACTTGTGAATGTAAGTTTTACTCCTCGTTCGAAGAAACTCGTAATTGAGTTCAGATAGTTTGTAGACTAGTATCTTTACATGATTGTAATAAAAGAGAAATACCTCTTAAACGTGATAGATACATTAACCTTTAAAGTAATTAGCAGTGCATATTATTTGATTAAGATTTCGGCAAGAGCCAAAAGCGAGAAGCAGAGAAAAAGTACTGATGACGAAGAAATAACAATTAAGATTGATAATCAAATTTTTCCAAAGTTAGATACAAAAGGAAGTCTTAAAAACTCACCTGCTTCATTCAACGGAGGTAAGCTACACAATAAAGAGCAGATAATATATTTTGTTATGTACCTCGATAAAGGAAATCATATTTTAGAACTACAACCACAATACGGTGATGGAGCAGAGGTAACGCAGGTAGGTTACGAAGCGATTAATATAGAAATAGAAAACCAGTTAACGCTAAACTTAAATACAAAGCTAGAAGACAGAGATAAACAACCATGGATAACATTTGTACTTGTTAATACTGGTATTAAATCATTAAATATGGAAACATTTGTTAACTGGCATTGGTTAGATGGAGACGATATAAAGGTAATAGTAAATGGAGAGACACAAAAAGCCAAAACAACATTAAGAAAAGATTGGATAATAAAAACAAATGTATTAAATATATTTGGTAAAACAGAAACAATAAGACTAACTCTAAACTTACCAGTACAGCCACATCATTATATAGAGCTATATGCAGATAAAATACCAACTTTGAAAAATATTAGTTTTGAACTGTCTAATAAAAGTGGAGATACCAAAGTTATCCAGAAATATAAAGATGAAAAGTTTGGGAGAGATTATAACCAATTAGATCAATCTATATTAGATGCAGTTAATTATTGGAATGATTTTTTCTCGAGACAACAATATCCACCTATCCAGTTATTAGATCCTAATTTAGTAAAGGCAATAATTTATAGGGAATCCACTCTCGGGTACTACAAAAATAATAATGGGGAAGTAGATGTCATGCAGGTGTGGAATCCATTAGATCCAGCACAACCCACACTATTAGGAAAAACTCCCGAAAGCGAGTTTATTGATACAAACACAGTTGAATTTATTCATAATACTTACCCATCTAATGTAGTTCCAGATGTGTCAACTTCCGAAGAAAGTATTTTCTGGGGAGTAAGGTGGCTTTATCATAAAGCGCAATTTTTGTCAGATTTAATAAAACCTTATAGGCGAGAGTGGCGAACTTGGGAAAATGCAATTTACAACTATAACGCAAGTGACAATGTTGAAGAATATGTTAAAGAAGTCTTTTCTATTTATAAAAATGGAGTTGACTTGGAAGGAAATGTACTGTGGGAAAACTAAGAAAAAATAAGGTCTTTATATTTTTCATAGTATGTTTTTTTCTTGTAGCTTCTTTGACACTCTATATATGGTTGCTAAACAAAAAAGTTAAAAGAACATTTTCTACAATAGAAATAGGAAATGAAATTTTTCCAAAAAACCCAGTACTAAATGCGCCTGTGCCATATCTAGATATACTAGAACAAATAAATTTGAATGAATATACAAATATCTCTCAAGTTAGCCACTCTGTATATTCAGGAACAGGGTTAATGTTAACTGATCAAAACAATGTTTTCGTATCTTGGTTGCCAGAAAGTGAACTAATATATAAAAAGGGGGTAAAAGTAAAATCATTAGGAGATGTTTTAGATTTGTGGGGTTTTGAAGATCTAGATAACGATAATAATAAAGAACTAACTGCACAGTTTGCTTTTGCAGGTACAGCAAGTGTTCATCCGTTTTACTTATACTCATACCAAAATGGTGAATTTAAGTTATTACTCAAACTATCAGAAGCAAGAAGTAGCACGCAAGTTATAGATTTAGATAACGATGGTACAAAAGAGATAGTTTATAAATATGCATTATCTGGATCGGGTAATAGAGAACGAGAGACTTTAAGATGGAAAGATATCTGGAGGTTAGAGAGTGGTAAAGCAGTAAAAGTTAACAACCAATTTTCTGCTGAATATAAAGAACTAATACCAATATATGACGAGGCTCTAACAACAGAGGAAAACAAGGATTTTTATCAATTTGATTACCCAGTTTATAGGTGTTTAAAAGAAAAAGCTGAGTTAAATATTAGTGGACAGTTTGCAGATGCAGAAGACTGTAGAGAGACTTATAATGACAAGTATAAATAAAATGCTGGGATTTTAACATGATCTAAACCATTGCGGATCATCCCTGCCTAAGTTATCCTTAGGTTAAAGGATTTATATGGAACCAGATTTACAAGCACGGCTTGACCAACAAGATATTATTTTAAGTAAGATTCAAAAGGATTGTCAGAAGACAAAGAATTATATGATGTGGACTTTTATTGGTACTATTGTAGTTTTTGTGATTCCTATGATAGTTATGGCTTTTATGTTGCCCTCAATTATCGAAAATATGGAAAATTTGACTTTGGAACTTATAAATCCTGCTAATCTACCGCAGTAAGTTTTCTATCTATATCATTGCTAGGAGTGTAATTATTTGCTAATATCTTCTCCGTAATGTCAAACGATTTTGCAGTAATAAAATTAAATTCAAGACAGTTTATTGTTAAAGCAGGAACTATCTTAAAGCTTGATAGATTGTCGGACGACACCACTTTTGAGGTACTATTGGCCGAGGTAGACGAGAAAATGCATGTTGGTGAACCAGTCGTTGAATCGGTTGGTGTCAGAATTCAAATCCAAGAAGACAAAAAAGATAAAAAAATTGAAGTACGAAGATTTAAATCAAAATCAAGGTATAGAAAAAATAAGGGTCACAGACAACCTGTTTCAATTGTTAAAATCTTAGAACTTGGTGAAAAAATAAAAAACGAAATCATAAGACTAGATGTTTTAGAAGATCCAAAGACAGAAAATGTCAAGATTAAAAAGGTTGAAGAAGTTGCTTCAGTTGATTCATTGGATATAACAGATAAACAAAAAGAAACGTTAAAAGCTGCTGGTTACAAGACTTCAACAGATATAAAGTCAGCAAGCAAAAACGATTTATTGAACTTAAAAGGTTTTGGTGAAAAATCAGTACTTAAATTATTAGAATTAGTAAATTAAAATCATAAAATATGGCGCATAAAAAAGCGGCAGCATCGACAGCTAGCCAAAAAGGAAACAGAAGAGGAAAGCACAGAGGCATAAAAAGATACGCTGGTGAAATTGTAACAGCAGGAACAATTTTAGTAAGACAAGTTGGATCTGTAATAAGAGCTGGTGCAAATGTAGCTATGGGGAAAGATTTTACGATCTTTGCGAAAAAAGCTGGCATTGTTGGATACAAATCTATAACCAGCGATAAAAAATCAGTTTTCGTTAACTAGAAAATTTGATGTTTGATTAATCCTATTTGATTTGGTGGCCAGTATCTAAAATAGCTTTTCCCGATTATATTTTTCTTTGGTACAAATCCCCAAGTTCTGGAATCTGAACTTTCAGGTCGATTGTCACCCATCACAAAATAACTATCATCTGGAATTGTTACCTTTTGGCCTTCCTCTAAAAATGCTCTGCCTTGAGTAATAACTGTGTCAGCAAGGTACGACGACTCATCAAGCATCTTGCCACTTGGTGATTCGCTATTATAAATATATATAGCGTTGTCTATAAGCATAATTGACTCGCCAGGAAGCCCTACGATTCTTTTTATATAGTCATATGACTTATTAAGTGGATATTTGAATACAACAACCTCACCTCGCACTGGTGTTTTAAATCTGTATGTGATTTTATCAGTAAGTATAAGTTGGCCGTTATGGAAATTATCTATTCCGTCCATTGATTGGCCGTTGACCTCGTGGGGCTGAAACGCCAAAAGATAAATAATAATAAATATAGCAAGTGCAATTACTACTGTTTCAAGCACATCAACAAAAAACTCGCCAATTGATTTTAATAGGGTATTAGACACTTATGTTATTTTACACATACCTAATTCCCTTAACAAGCATGATAATGATAAAATTGCATAAAATTGGCTACTTAGCTCAGCTGGCTAGAGCGTTTCATTCACATTGAAAAGGTCGAAGGTTCAAGTCCTTCAGTAGCCACCAAAAAAATGACTTCTACAAAAACAAAAATTGTATTAAATACGATATATCAAATAATAGGAAGGTTTTCGACCTCCTTATCTACTTTGATAGCAACAGCCATGATTACAAGGTATTTAGGTCTCAAATCATTCGGGGAGTATTCAATTGTTATAGCCTTTTTAACAGTCTTTTATACACTTTCTGATTTTGGTGTTAATTCAGTCCTGATTAGGGAATTTGCGGAGGACAAATATTATGCCAAGAAAAACTTTAAAAAAGTTCTATCTCTTAGAATTGTTATCGGAGTTTTGCTTGTGCTTTTGGCGGCTATAATTGTATTTTTCATGCCGTACAAAAGCGGAATAAAACTTGCTGTTTATATTGGGCTGCCGCTTTTGATATTTAACTCAATATCAAAAGCGGCAAGCTTAATCTTCCAATCATTTCTTCAATATAAGTATCAATCTATTTCAATGGGGGTAGGTGCTTTTTTTAGTGTAATTTTAATTGCGTTTGCTGTTTTGTCGCCGATTCATAGTTTGCCTTTAGTAATTTTCGCAACAGTTATAGGCTCATCGATATCGCCATTGATTTCGATGTATTACGCACGGGAGTATTTATTTAGTGATTCAAAGTATATTGATTTTGGATATTGGAAAAAAATTCTTCTAGATTCTTTACCTTTTGGGATTTCCTTAGTATTAAACACATTTATGATTCAAGCTGATCGAATACTTCTGTCTGTTATTTCATCTGAAGAATCAGTTGGTATATATAGCTTGGCGTACAGGATATTTGAATTAGTGCTCATTTTGCCGACATTTATAATGAATGCGACGTTTCCTGTTTTGGTGGTTCTAAGAAAAAGGGATGTTCTAAAATATAGAAAATCAATATATACCCTTCTTAGGTTTATGATATTGGTTTCAATAGGTACTACGTTAATCGCAACGTATTTTTCACACTTTTTAGTTCCTTTAATTTGGGGCAGTGAGATGGCAAATTCAGCTACTCCATTTAATATTTTGATGTATGGATCTGTTTTCTTTTTTGTGTCAGCTCCGTTAAGCTGGATCATGTTGGCAGAAGGCAAAGACAGGTTTCTTCCATATATTTATGGCTTTGGTTTTCTAATAAATCTAGTTTTGAATCTGTTTTTTATACCAATTTATGATTATGTTGGAGCAGCGTATATAACAATTATTACTGAAGGTTTAATTGTTGTATTTTTAATCCTTTCTATTCTTTCGTATAATCGCAAGAAAACTATGTCACATGGCGACAAGGGTTAGTTTTGTGGATAACTTTTTTTATTTCTTTTAGGAAAAGCCTCAAAATATGTTTCTTCTGAAGATATAATTAGTCGCAATATGTTGTCGCTGTAATTAAATTTGTGTACTAGCACCTTTTGTATCCCTTTGACAGAATTTTTGGAAAATTTAATTAATTTTTCTGAATTTGACGAACCTTTTTTCGATTGTTTCGTTTTGGGCTATGTCTAATGCTTTAATTTCAAGTAAATTATCTCCTTCTTCAAGTCTTACAGATACTCCAAATTCGCTGTCTTGGTTGATTATGGCGAGTTGTCCGTTTACAGATATTGTTACGCCTGGTTCTGTTTTACCAGTTATCCTGTATGCATGTTCTGTTGCTTTTATTTCTTCGCCGTTTTTTGGATTAATTACTTCGAGTTTTGGTGGAGTGTCATCTTTAACTATTGTGTAGACTTGTGATTTATTACTTTCGTTTCCAGATTCATCTGTAGCAGTTGCGTATATTGTCGTTGGAAATATACCAACTCTGACCCCTGTAAATGAAAATGTACCTTGCGAGTCAGATGTTGATTCAGAGGTTTTTGAGCCTTCTGTATATAAAGTTATTTTTATGCCAGCTTCAGATTTACCGGTAATATCTGTTGAATCGTTTTTTGTAGCTTTCGGAATTTCTGATATGAATGGAGGCGGTGGGGCTATTGTGTCTTTATTAACATAGATTTCTTTTTTTCTGAATAGATCCCAGAATGACCCAACATTTGAAATGAAAAAAACCATCCAAAAATATAAAACGATGACAATCAACAAACTAATGCCGTTTGTTATGAGTATTCTTTTAATTAGTTTTTGATTTGGTGCATCCTTTCTTCTTGAAACAGTATTAACAGTTTTAGTTTCTGTTTTTTTTCGAAAGTTTAGTCTTTTATTTTTAAATACTTTCATTTTTTGGAGCCCACTGGTGGGATCGAACCACCGACCTGACACTTACGAAGCGTCTGCTCTACCAGCTAAGCTAAGTGGGCCTGCCTTTTGAATTTTACCACTATTTGATAATAGGTACCTAACAGGATAGAATGTCTAAAGATGAGCCATTTTGATATAAAACTTATATCTAAGATTTCACATGAAGTAATGTCACCGATTATAAGTTCAAGGTGGGCACTTGAAATAATATTAGGAGATAAAAATTTAAATATCGATTCTGATAAAAGACTTTTTTTGGAAAATATTTATAGTAATTTAAACAGGATTTCGACAGTTTCAAATAAATTAATCAACTATGCTAGGTATTTTGCAAATGAACTTTTGCCTGTAAAATTAGATACAGATGTTTCTATACTCCTTAAAAAAATCGTTGACGGTTTGTCTCGTGATTTTAGTGAAGCTAATATAAAGCTATCAATTCAAGATTCAAATTATACTATTCCTGCAGATCAATCCATGATCGAGTTTATATTTCATTCTTTAATTCATAATGCGATTGTCTATTCAAGTTCCGGTTCCGAAATTGTTGTTAATTTAAATAAAGATGATTCAGGGAAAATATTTTTAGAAATAAAAGACAAAGGAATTGGCATTTTAGTTGATGATATACCAAAAGTATTTACGGAATTTTTCAGGGGTCGAAATTCAGATGAAGTCTACGCAAAAGGTATTGGTTTATCGCTTTTTTTATGTAAAAAGATGTGTGAAGCTTGCGGTTATGAAATTTCTTTTTTTAGTGAAAAAGGCAATGGGACAATTTTTAATGTTTTTATTCCATCACCTTTTTCCAAAAATTTAAAAAATGAGTGAAAATAATTTAAATAAAAAATACATAATAATTGCTGAAGATGATCGTTTTTATGCCAGTATTTATAACCAAAGATTGATCGATTTGGGTTATGAGGTTTCTGTAGTTAGCGATGGTGAGGAAGTCTTAAAACTTATGAAAGATAAGATTCCTGTTTTGGTAATGCTTGATTTGATAATGCCGAGAATGGATGGTTTTGAAGCGCTTCGACTTATACGCGAAAATGAAAAGTTTAAAGATGTAAAAGTTCTTGTTCTTTCAAATTTAGGTCAAAAAGAGGATGTTGATACTGCCATGAAGATTGGTGCAACAGGCTATATAATAAAAAGTAACTCATCAATACAAGATGTGTTGATTAAAGTTAGTGAAAGCTTAAAATCAAATGTTCAATGATATTTTAAACGATAAAGGACTTTTGGATTTACTTACAAAAAATAATCTTGCGGAAGGTGCTGAAGTGCAAAAGATACTTAGCCTGGCTTCAGAAAAAAACCTTACTATTTATAGTGCAATTCTTGAGTCAAGTCTTATAGCGGAGGAGGATTTAGGGCGTTTAATTTCAGATTCTTTAAAAATCCCTTACGTTGATTTATCTCATACGGAGATTTCAGATGATGTTCTAAAGATAATTCCTCACCTTTATGCAAAAAAACATAATATTGTAGCTTTTAATGTTGATAAGGAAGGTTTGCATGTTGCGACTATAAATCCAAATGACGAAAGCGTTAAAAAACAGGTTGAGAAAAAAGCTGGTCTTTCGGTTATTGCCCATTTTGCAACCATTGGTGGTATTAATTCCGCACTAGGACATTATGAAAAAGGAGTTGTCGCAGCTTTTGATGAAATAATAAATAAATATGTTAAAGAAACCGAAAAGCAGAAAGATGTTGATCCTCCTGTTGTTAAGATAGTAGATACAATCATCGAATATGCGTTTAGAAATAAAGCATCAGATATTCATATAGAGACTCAAGATGAAAATACGATTGTTAGATTTAGATTAGACGGAATTTTACATGATGTAGTTACACTCCCAGGAGCTTTACACCCAAACATCGTAACTAGAATAAAAGTTATGTCCAATTTGCGAACTGATGATCATGCAACTCCTCAAGATGGAAAAATATCATTTGATATTGAAGGTGTTGATCTTGATCTAAGAGTTTCGACGGTTCCAACTATAGAAGGCGAAAAAGTCGTTATTAGGCTTTTATTTAGAGACACTGGAAATCTTAATTTAGTTGATTTAGGTTTTTCTGACTCCGATTTAGACAAAGTTGTAAAAGCATATAAAAGGCCATTTGGAATGATTTTAGCAACTGGTCCAACAGGGTCAGGAAAAACCACAACAATGTATGCGGTTATTAGAATTTTAAATAAGAGGGAAGTGAATATTTCAACAATTGAAGATCCTGTTGAATACGACCTTACTGGTATAAACCAGATTCAAGTTAATAGAAAAACTGAATTAACATTCGCAAATGGTCTTCGAAGTTTGTTAAGACAAGATCCAGATATTGTTTTAGTTGGAGAAATTAGAGATGAGGAAACTGCTCATATTGCAGTTAATGCATCTATGACTGGACATCTTGTTTTGTCCACATTACACACGAACGATTCCGCAACGGCCGTTGTCAGATTTATGGAAATGAATGTTGAGCCTTTTATGATTGCATCAACAATGAATTTAGTAATTGCTCAAAGACTTGTTAGAAAAATTTGTACGATTTGTAGATATAGCAAAGAAGAAACTATAAAAGATCTTCAAGAAAGATATCCAAGTGCTTCAGATATTATAAAAAACCAGTTTAATGGAAAAACAAAAGTTAGGTTATATGAAGGAAAAGGTTGTAGTTCATGTCATAACACAGGATACACTGGAAGAATTGGTGTTTATGAAATTTTATCAGTTGATGAAGATATTAGGGACGCAATTATTCAAAGAAAAACGACTTCAGAAATTAAAAATATGGCAGTAGAAAAAGGAATGACAACAATGCTTGATGATGGAATTAGAAAAGTCTATGAAGGCATGACAACAATTGGCGAAGTTGTAAGAGTATTATCAGAGTAGAAAAATAGAATAAATCTTGCCCATGGGTTTTAAAAAACTATACAAAAAAATTAATGATTCGATTGATAGGCCAAGTAATGTAGACGTGGTTCTCTTTTTTAAGCACATGTCTCTTATCATAAAAAGCGGAATAAGCGTATATGAAGGTCTAAAAATTGTTGCCGAACAGACTGCTTCAAAGTCATTAAAAAGGATACTTTCTGAAATAGTTGTTTTAACTGGAAACGGTGAAATGCTTGCCGAGGCTATGGCTAAATATCCAAGTGCTTTTAAAGAATTTCATTTGAGTCTTGTAAAAATAGGTGAGGAAAGCGGAACTCTAGATGATAACTTCAACTATTTAGCTGACTATCTCACAAAAGACTATAAGCTAAAAAAGAAAATACAGGGTGCACTTTTTTACCCTACTGTTGTTTTTTGTGCAATGATTGGAATTGGAGTATTTATTACGATTTTCATTTTGCCTAAGATTACTGATTTTTACAAAGGATATAAGCAAGAATTACCATTTGCTACAAAATTACTTTTAAATTTTTCAGAATTAATACAAAAACATGGAATAGAATTTGGAATTTCTGTTTTTTGTGTAATGGTAGTTTTTGTTTATTTATACAGGCTTCCTGCTTTACGACTAGTTCGTGATACGTATATGTTAAAAATCCCAATAATGGGCGATTTTATAATCAAAAAGGAGCTTGTGTTATTAACAAGAAATATTGGAATTTTGATAAAAAGCGGAGTTCCAATTGTAAAAGCACTCGATATTGCATCAAGGACCTTAACTAATAAGAAATTTTCTGTAGATTTGGCTTGGATTTATGAACAAGTAAGCCGTGGAGCCGGGATCGGCGTGGCAATTGGAAGTCTAAAAGACACGCCGATCCCTATTATGCTCACTCGAATGTTAGATATAGGAGATAGAACAGGGTCTTTAGGTGATGTATCAATTTATTTAAGTAGTTTTTATGAAGATGAGGTTGATAATATCGCTGCCAATCTTTCCAGCTCCCTTGAGCCGATATTGCTTGTTTTAATGGGGGTAATGGTCGGATATGTTGCAATTGCTATATTAACTCCTATTTATAGTATTACGGACACAATAGGTACATAAAGTATGAAAATCTTTTTTGCATTTACGCTTATTGAATTATCATTAGTAATGGCGGTAGCTTCTTTACTCCTGATTTCAGGATCCATTCCAGTTGCGTCTATGCTAAAAAAAATGTCAGTCGATGCAACAACGGATAATTTATTACTTGCAATTCAAAAATCAAGGCAAAACTCTATTAACTCAAAAGATAGTCTAAGCTGGGGAGTTTGTGTAGTCTCAAACATAATTTATATATTTTCAGGTTCGTGTGATTCAGACGGAAGAAAGGAATCTTTTACTATACAAAACCTAGCAACTATATCTGGGTTAAGTACGACGACTTTTTCAAAATTATATGCGGAGCCAAGCCCAGCAAATGGGCTTTCAAATGTTGTTATTTCATCTGGGACTTACTCAAAAACATTAAGTGTAAATGTATATGGTGGAGTTACTGTTGTCGTTAATTAATTTTTATATGAAGACTCGAAATTTGAAAGCATTTAGCATAATAGAACTTTTAGTCGCAATGACCGCATTTTTATTGATCACTATACCTGTAGGAGCTGTCGTTAGTTTGGGATATAGAAACCTTACTTATGACAATGCATATATGAAAGCTGTCTTTTATGCGGAAGAGGGAATTGAGGCGGCGCGGTTTATCCGCGCCGCCTCTTGGGGAAATCTTAATTCCGGCACATATGGTATTGATTTAACAAAAGGCGGTTGGGAGCTTACGGAAGATCCTCAAACAGAAAATGGATATACAAGGTCATTAGTCATTTCTGATGTCTTTCGTGACGCTTCTGGGAATATTTCTGATGAGGCGGGGACAGCAGATCCAAATACAAAAAAAATTGAATCAAAAGTTTCATGGACTTGGCTTTCGCTTCAAAATAAGGAAGTTAGTTTTGTTGTTTACTTAACAAATGGAAATTAAGCGTTCTGGTTTTACGATAATTGAGGCAATGATTTATGTTGCTATTTCTGGTGTTTTGCTTATATCAGTTTTATATTTTTTTTCTGACAGTATTTTTCATCAGAAAAGATTGGATATAACAAGTGCAACGCTTAGCGATGCAAATACAGTAATGAATAGGTTAAATATAGAGTTTAGAAATTCTGTTGGTGTTGATAGCTCTACTTCTGGCGAAATTTGTTTGATAAATAATGATTCAGTTTATCCATATGGATCTACAAAGATTTATTTTTCAAATAATTCTGTACTCATAGGAAGAAGTTCTGATTCCGATTGTTCTCCACTTGGTACAACTGCCTCATTAAATTCTAATTTATCACGTATTAATAGTTTAGTTTTTGATCATATTTCAAAAAATTATGGTGATATTGTGAAATATGATATTTCATTTACATCGCCAAATGTAATTGCAAAGTCTGGACTTCCAGGTGGAGATTCAAATTATATGTATAGTTCTTCAGTAACAATTAGATCATGGTAAAAGTAAAAAGATTAAACTCGTTTGGGGCGATTTTGACTGTAATAATTATCGGCGTTTTTTTAACATTCTTAACAATTTCAGCAAGTCTTCAAAGTCAAACAAGGCTTCAAAATATAGATGCCGAATATAAAAAAGCAAAATCGTTATATTTAGCAGAAAGTTGTGCCGAAGACGTAATGGCAAGGTCAGAAGGCTCGCAAGATATTCCCGAAAACCTTGAATTACCAAATGGCACATGTGAAGTAGTATTCGATTCGCATCCAGTTTTTAAAGTAATACAGGTAAGTGCAACGGTAGAAAGCTATACATCGAAAATTGAAATTTCAATGAGACTTCCACCAGGACAGGAGGAAAATAATGGTAATGGTAAATTTGGTGTTTTATATTGGCATCAGATGAGGTAGGGGGCAGAATTAAACTCAAAAACCTTAAAAGTAACAGAATAGGCTATTTTTACCCCTAATTTCCCTTCTTCTAACTATTGTTAAGTAAGCATTTTTTTGTATAGTTATGCATAGTAGGAATTATTAAATAAAAGTGAGCAAACATGCCAAAAGACGATATTAAGTTGATAGCAAAATGAGTACAGATTTAACCTTCATAACTAACGAAAAAGACAAGAATCTTTCTGAAAGGTTCAAGGTACTTATCAAGGACACTAAATTCTTCGATGTTTTAGTTGGCTATTTTTACACAAGTGGGTTCTATGCTATTTACAAATCATTAGAAAATACCGAGAAATTAAGAATCCTCATAGGTATTAGCACAAACAGGGATACTTATAACCTAATTCAAAAATCCTACATTCCCACACAAGAAAGCCTGCAATTTTCCCACGCCGAAGCCAAAGAAAAGTTTTCTGACACTCTGGTT
>Ga0209542_10004673_pt1 | contig 27948 bp, 25 predicted proteins | sample RifCSPhighO2_01_FD_184028 | JGI IMG/M metagenome (GOLD analysis project Ga0209542, IMG submission 184028) | Soil microbial communities from Rifle, Colorado - Rifle CSP2_plank highO2_0.1 (SPAdes) (version 2) | ecosystem: Environmental > Terrestrial > Deep subsurface > Rock core/Sediment ...
TTCAGTACAATATCCGATGAAGAATTGGCGGCTGTCGAATACCGCCTCAATACCAGACCGAGAAAAAGACTCGGTTGGAGAACGCCATTAGAAGTCTGGAGTGTTGCACTTCAGGGTTGAATTCAGGTTTTCTTTTTTTGACCAACCATCCAACAAATGTTAATGTAATTGCCGGACAAAAGCAAATACCGGACAAAAAATGAAAAACCCTACAGTTCTTTCTTTGAACAATGAATTGGCGAGATTCGCCCATACCAGGTCTCAAGACCAGCCGAGTCTCGTTGAGGCGATTCAGCTTGTGGTAGAGCTGACTGAAGAATACGAGATTGGGCTGACCAAGTCCCAACTCAAATTTCTCAAAAACATGATCAGAAAAGCGGCAACGGATCGCCCAGTTCATGATGTGGATCACTTCGCGATTGCGAAGATTGTCGGATTTTTGGCGTCGTTAAGTGTTCTTCAGACGGACACATTGAACAACCATACCTGATTCTCACCCGAACGCACCCCGCGCGTTCGACCTGTCCCATAGCAAGCTTGCTCTGCTATGGGTTTTTATTGACTTATTATTTGCCACGTGATATCACTCTGTGAGAAAAACCTGATTTTGGAAAAATATGAAGATTCTGATCGTTGACGACAGTGAAGAATTCCTGTCCGCGCTCCAAGACACAGTGGAGGGCCTTGGACACAGTGTTATTACGGCCAACAGCCACGCTTCTGGCCTAAACGCCTTCAGCCAACATCGACCCGAAATGGTGTTCACAGATCTAAGAATGGGTGGTAAAGGCCGAGCCGGTCTTTGGCTCCTGCTCGACATCAAAGATAGCGACCACCCAGAAGTTCCAGTCGTTATCATGTCTGATGATTTTCCGGACGGCTTTACAGAAAGGGTTCGACAGAGAGGCGCAAAAGCTGTCTTGGAAAAAAGCCGAATGGAACCTGATCTATTGAAATCCTTGATCGAAGACTGAAAACCGGAGAACCCTCTCCGGCCTGCCCGCCCAAGTTTTGCTACTGCAAAATTTTGGCGGGCTTTTTTATTGACTTTTTAAAAAGAAAGTGGAAGGATTGCTGTAGAAAAAGTGGGAAAGGGATAACATGCAAGTACGACGAATCGACATAAGATTGAAAAATGGCCAAACGGTCATAATTTATCGGGAGACGGAAGTGGTTGAGGGTTTCAATAACACAATATTTGTCAGCGAAGACGGTAGGTGTAACGTATCGGGCTCAATCAAGGTCATCGCCGAACGCGTCAGTCTTGATGGAGTAGCGACCTGTCGGCAACATCCCGATGACCAAAACGACCCGGCGGTCTTAGCCGAGAAACTCAAAACGCCGAGCCCTCAGCGGCGCATGTCATCCGTTTTCGCCATGGACGACTACCGATTTTAACCAGCCGAACGCCCCAGCGTCCGGCTTTTTCTTTTTTAATTTTTACCTATTTTAACCGCGATCGCGGTTAAAATAGGTAAACCATCATTAATTAATATCTATAATGTCTATTTTAGATATCTCTCCTTATTCACCACATGTTGGTCATGCGTGGCGGCATAATACATCTTTCCATCTTTGCCGGTCAGATAAAAAAGATAGGGCGTTTTAATCGGGGTAATGGTCGCCAAAATTGAGTCCATACCCGGATTAGTGATGGGTGTTGGCGGCAAACCCCTTCTTGTGTAAGTGTTGTAAGGTGAATCAGTTTCCAAATCACTGGTTGCCAGCTCAAAAGTGGTCCTGCCCAAAAGATAGCCGAAAGCGGCATCGACTTGAAGCGGCATATCAATATCAAGGCGCTTCCACAATATTCCGGCGATTTTCTGGCGGGTCTCGGTCGTCCGGCCTTCCTCTTCGATGATTGAGGCCATATTGATGACATCAGAAAGCGGCCGGCCGAAAGCATCGATCTTTTCTTGCAAGGTAGTGATTTTTTTGTCGAAATTAGCCAACATTGAATTCAAAATTTCCTGGGATGAAGCGTCCAAAGAAAAATGATAGGTATCCGGAAAAAGGTAACCTTCGTGGGGAAAAGCGGTTTCAATGAACTCAGTTTTATTAAAATTTGGTATTTTACCGGAAAGAATCTCGGCAATCTGTTTTACCGAGGTGCCTTCTGGGATAACGACGGAAAGTGGCGCAAATCCCCTATTGGCATCAGTCAAACGTTTAGCGATTTTTACAACATTTTGCGGATTTTCAAAAAGATAATTCCCCGCTTTGACGCCACGGCTCCCCGCAAAAAACCGGACGGCTATCCGAAACGCGAGTGGCGACCGGATAATACCAGACTGCTCTAAAATATTGCCGGCCTTTAGAAGCGAAGTGCCTGAAGGGATAGAAATAATCTTACCCTTAGGAAAATCGGCAGGCGCCGAAGCAATAAGCCAGTAACAAAAGGCGAAAACGATAATAATTACGGCCAACAATTTCAAACGCGAATAACCGGAAAATTTTGATTCCCGTTTGCCATATTTATCTGAAAAATAATTGTCGTTTAATTGATTCTGGGTATCGTTCATGAAATCAATATGATACCAATATGCAAATTGTACCCATTATCCGAATAAAATTTTTCCCCATTCGTATAATTGGTAAACATTCGTATATTGGCATCGTTTATTATCTTGGTAAATTCGTCGGCGGTTCGGCTTTCTTCGACATAATGCGTTCCAGTGTAGGGGTCTGAGAAACCGTGCCCGGGAAATGAAAAATCGTGGCCAATTCTTCGGTCATTAAAATTATGGGTGTCGCTTCAAAATACTTGAACGGGTGGCGGAAAAACGAGCGAAGCTTGTATGCTTCAAGCATTTCCTTCTCCCACATATTCCTGCGACGACGGCCGATATCTCGCCAAGGCAAATCGGGGTCAGTATACCAGCCAAGCTTAAAACCGTTTAAATTGTTGGAATTATACTGGCGAAAACTGCCGATAAGGCCAGTAATGCTTATAGGATTGAAAGATTCTTTCTTGGATATGTAAAAACCGCGAATGGCCACTTCAAACGGAAGTTTGCCTTTGCTCCGCTCAAGAGCTTTGATAGCATCGATTTGACCAGGTGTCGGATTTGGAAAAGCCGGGAAAGTTTTTTCATCTTCGCCATGGCCACTTTTATGAGGTTTTGGCGTGGCTTTTTTTCTAATTTCTTCAACCTCTTCGTCAATCTCTTTTTTCCAATCATCTTTGAAACCCCAAAATTTTCCATCAATCAATTTCTCCTTGCGATGAGCCTGTATCAAGATTTGGATCCAAACCTGCTCGCCTTTTTTCATAGAACCTAAATATTCCAAAACCGAAGTCATGGGATCGATTTTGAATTCTTCTTTCAAGTCCAATTTGTCTAAACCGTAGTCAACATAGGTTTTTATCGGATAAACATCTTCTTTTTCCAATTTGAAATAAGTCGCCCAAAACGGCTGGTTGTCCGGATCATGAATGACAGATTGAGTATAATCACCCACTTCATGGATTTCGACAGTGGGATATTGAGCGTAAAGTTGAGCTTCAATCAAATTTTTCCATTTTTTAAAAGCCCAAATAAAAAAATGGATCTCGCCGCCGATTGAAACCATTTCAAACGAAAACCACGGCCGCATCTTGCCTTTCCAAAAAGCTTCGACAAGCGTGGCCGACCCCGTCTGATAAAGCGAAGTGAAAAATATTTCCATAGCGAGGGGTGAGCGGTTTGTTTCTTTCGGTATTTTTATTTCCAATAGAACCGAACCCTCTTTTTTTATCCAATCGGACTGGATGTAGCGCATGTAATAGTTGAAAAGAACTTTTATTGCCAGAATCGGCATAAAGAAAGGCATCAAAACGCCGATGAATTGAAAAGCGTCGCTAAATAACGCTCCGTAAGGCATTACATTCCAAAATTCAACAAGGGCGGAAAGGCCGATGACCAGTGACAGCCAAAACGCCAGCCACCGGCCAATATGCTCTTTTTCAGGCTCGATAAAGCTGGTGATTAATTCCGTTACATTAAAAAAGAATTTATACATTATTCCTGATATTGTATAACAAAATTTGCTTGCAAAACAGCCCGCCCCGTTATTCGTCGGGGCGGGCTGTTTAATATTCACATCCTTAAACTGCCATTAAATATCTCCCTTCTTTATCTTTCTTGAAATACTTGGGGTTCTGGAGATTGACAGCGATAGTATTTTCTTTGACATATCGCTCTTTCAAAACTTTATCGATAACTTGCTCCTTGGTAAGCGGACCGTTTTTATCCAAGATCTTTCGGATAACGTCCTTAACGACGCCTGACATATAGCCCCACTCGGCAAGCGCATACAAACCGCGGCCGACAAGAACAAATCTTGGGTCTTTAATCAACTCATTGTGAGTCGTGGCTACATGGGCTTTCTTGCCAAAAAGCTTCTCAATGGATTTCGCAACATCGCGAAAATGAATCGGCGAGCCGTGCTTTCTTAAAACCAAGAAAGCGTAATCCCTGATGCCCTTGGCGTGGATATTCGGCGAGGAAACCAATCCCCACTCGCCAAGTGGATTTTTACCGACAGTCTTTGAAATGGAAAGCCAGCGTCTGACGATATCTTCTTTCTTATAATGATCGGCAACATCTTCAACGTGAGTCAAAAACTGGGCGATAATATCGAGTTCGGAAATCAAATGATCGTCGGTCAAATTTTCGTAAAGTTTTTTTAGCGCTTTATGGACCTTCTCAGCCAGTTGGTCGCTGATATGCCAGCGATGTTTGAAGTGGTCGTCTTCTTTTTCTTTCTTGAAAGCGTCACCCAAAACAAGGAGAAAGTGAACGCTATTTTGAACACTCTTATCGCTTGAAATATGATTTAGAAGATCTTCTTCTGAAATAATCCCGCCCAAGGATTCCAGAAGCTTTTCCAATTCATCGAAGGTCTCTTTTTCCTTGCCGAATTGGTCGGCTTTCTTAATGCTGTGAATAGCGTAATTTTCAATCTGGCGAACCCGCTCTCTGGTAATGCCGTATTTCTTGCCGATTGACTCAAGAGTGAGTTTGACCGGATCTTTACCGAGACCGAAGCGTCCTGTAAGGACGTCCCGAGCGCGCTCCGGCAGGACAGCGAGAAGACGTTTGGCGACCTGTTTTGGTTTCGATTCTATCGGATTTTTAGGGCTCATAATATTTTGGAACCTCTATCAAGTTTTGACCACTCGTGTAGCAAAACTATAGAATAACACTCATTTTGCCGCTACGACGCGTAAAATTCCGCTCCGGCGTGTCGTCTGGCCGCTCGTCGTGCAGCTAGCACGCCTTCGCAACTGTTATCACGTCTCGCAACGAATTTTGCGCATCTCGCTTGGCAATCAAAACTTGCTATAGGTTCTGGGCGAAATTAACTAATAATTAATGACCTATGTTCTATCATTACCTCTAATAATAGTCAAGTCAACCCCTTTGTCAAGGGGTCTCGGAAACTTACGACCGACAACTTGCGACTAACAACAAGATACTGCGGATGCATTCACTCAGTAACGAAAATAATTTCACTTGCTTTAATAATCACTTTTGATAACATTTGTTTAGTAATCAACCCAGCACAAAAAACCTATGAAAAACGGTGGAGTCATCGTAAGTCATTGGACCGGCGATTTAGCCGAGATTGTCACCTTTTACAAAAAATGCGGCTACGGCGCAATAGATTCGGTTAATCCGAATGATCTCATTCTTGTGGCAAAAATGCGCGGGCATGGAATTGTCGGAGTAGTTCGCATAACCGAAGAAGGCGGGGTTAAGGTGTTCCGAGGAATGCAGGTTTTACCGAGGTTTCGAGGTCAAGGAATCATAGGGCCGGCTTTACGCCTTGAATGCGGCTGTCGAATTGCCAGAGAGTGTTACCTCATCACTTATCCCAGCTTGACTAGCTTCTACGAAAAAATTCTTTTTCGGGTGATTCCTGACAGTGAAGCTCCGAAATTCATGCGGGAAAGAGTTCGAGGTTATCGGCAAAAACATCGGGGTAAAAAATGCTTCATCATTATGCGTCGCGAAGCGAATTACATCTAAGGAGACGGAAGTCTTCTTTTTATTTATCCGTAAACTTTTACCGCCTCAGCCAAAGTCCTAGGATAACGCTTTTTGTCATCGGTAGATAAATTATTTTCTAGCATTTCCGTTCCTTTAATTGTGTCGGCCCAAATTTTTTCGCCATCAGGGCCCAAGTGACCTAACTTTTCAATATAAAGTTTTCGATACTTCTTGATTCCATTGCCAACATCAAGATGAAACATCGCCCCTAGACTGGGCCGCACATATTCAGGTCGTTCTGGCTTAGCTCGTTCATAGGCAAGAAACTCTTCGAGATTACTGCCGCGCGGCGGCCTGCTCTCTATCCATCTCTCTGTATCAGATTGGTATTTTGAAATATTGATTTGGTACTCTAGAAGAATCGCTATTTCATCCTCTATTACTTTTTCCGATATAGGCCGGCTTCTAATGTGTTCAACTTCTTTATCGGTAAGCCCTGTTTTTTCCTTAAGGCCGTCTCTAAACTCAATAATATATTTTTGAGCCATCTCCTCAGTAAGATAGATTTGGTTGAAAACTTTTGGATGCTGTTCAAGAATTTTTTCTTCGGACAGATTTTCTCTTTGCGCAACAAGAGCAGAGTCAATGAAAAGATATCCGTCTATATCACTTCCTTCATGAGCCGTTCCTTTAACCATTGAGCCGAACAAACATAGCGATAACACCTCGGGATATTTCGCTCGCATTTCTTCCACCTCAATTTTCACAGCTTCTAAACGTTCTTTTGAAAAAACCTCTTTCGATAAAATAAAGCGTTTAGCCGTCTCATTCTTCGGACGTTCTTTTGCAAGTAATGCCAGTTGCTCTGGAGTATAATTTTCCATATTTTTAAACTACGAAATTCACCAATCTTCCTTTTACCCGAGCAAATTTTGATTACAAAATTTGACGGGCAAGCAAAATTTATACCACCAAATTTACCAATCGGCCTTTTACGAAAATCGCCTTCTTCACTTCCTTGCCAGAAATCCAAGACTGGAGTTCCGGCAAGGCTTTGGCTTTTTCAATAGCTTCAGGCTCAAGAATGTCCGCCGCCGCTTCAAACTGGCCGCGAACTTTGCCGTTCACTTGGACGACAATCGTCACAAACTCATCGGCGATTTTTGAAGCATCATATTTCGGCCAATCCTCCGTTGCAAGTAAAGTCTTACCTGCCCATCCGTAGCGTCCACGCAAAGGCGGGTTACCCATTTGCGACCATAATTCCTCGGCAACATGGGGAGCAAACGGCGACAAAATTTTTATAAACATTCCAAATAATTCTTTTGACACCGAGTCGGCCGAATCCATTTCGTTGGCGCAAATCATCAGGGCCGATATAGCCGTGTTAAATCTCATCGATTCAATGTCCTCCCCGACTTTTTTTATAGTCCTGTGGATAGTAGCGTCTAGCGTAGAGCGTCCAGCGTTTAGTTTTGTTGTTGGTTGTTGGTTGTTGGTTGTAAGTTTCTGTCCGATTCTCCAAACCTTTTCTATAAATCGCCTTGTACCAACAATCCCATCAATACTCCAGGCAATCGGCTGGTCAAACGGTCCCATAAACATCTCATAGACGCGGAGCGCATCGGCGCCGAAACGTTTTATCAAATCATCGGGATTTATAACATTGCCTTTTGATTTGGACATTTTCACGCCCCCTTCGGCTAAAATCAGGCCGTGAGAGGTGCGTTTTTTGTAAGGTTCGTTTGTCGGTACGAGTCCTAAGTCGAACAAAAACTTGTGCCAAAAGCGCGAATACAACAAATGCAAAGTCGTATGCTCCATTCCCCCATTGTACCAATCCACCCCGTTAGAAGTGGAAACGCTCTGCGAGCCCTCGAGACTTCTAACGGGGCAAGCTCCCAACCAATAATTTAACTTTTCGCGTGAAGCAAATTCTTTTTTATTTTTCGGGTCAATATAGCGCAAGTAATACCAGCTTGAACCGGCCCAATTCGGCATTGTGTCGGTCTCTCTCTTAGCCGGTCCGCCGCATTGTGGACATCTGGTGTCCACAAAACTTTTTATAGACGCGAGCGGCGATTCGCCGGTATCGGTCGGCAAATATTTTTCGACTTTCGGCAGTTCGACAGGCAAATCTTTCGCGGGAACCGGAACGACTGAAAAAGTAAAACTCCTTATCAGATCAATAATTTCAGGAAATTCTTTAGTGCCCATGTCTTCAAGTGTGTAGTGGCCGCGATCTTTTAAATCTATAGTTCGAGCTTCCAAAGCATCTTGAAAAATTTTCACGCTTTTCTTGCCGTCTTCTTCCTCATTGTTGGAAGTGAATATAATTATATTACTGATTCTATTTTTTATTTCGGGGTCAATATCATAGGTGTAAAATTTTTTCTTCTCTTCGCTGTTACCATAGGGAATCTTCCAAGGAGCGACTAGGATCAATCCTAAAATCTTACGCTTAGTTTCGCCGAGCCATCGCACTAAAAATGCCGTACCGCAACTGTGTCCGATTAAAATCGTCTTTTCCGTAACATTAAGTTTCTCAAAAGCCCTTTTCCAAGCTTCATAGGAGGCCTGCCGCGGCTCCGGCATATAGGGATTTTCCGTTTTTATCGACAATTTTTCCAATTGTTTTTTTGTCCATGGAATCCAGTGCTTATCATAAGTCCTTTTTTTAGAATCTTTGGCATTTTCAACATTCGAAGGACAGCCGTGTACAATAATCGCATTTACGTTATTTTCTTTGGCAAAACATGTTGGGCAAAATACGACAGGAATCGGCTCGCCCCAATAATGCTGGCGCGAAAAAACCCAGTCGCGGAGTTTATACTTTGTCACCTTTTTGCCGCCAACCGCTTCGGCAATCTTCCATTTCGCCTCTTCCGAACTCATACCATCAAATTTACTCGAATTGATAATTACGCCCGCATCCAGATAAGGCCCGATTTTTCCGGTCTGAATTCGTTTTATTAAAACCTGATCTACCAAAGTCGCATTAAATATTGAATCGGATTCACTAAATGGAACCCATTCGGCAAAATGTTTGGCCTGCTCTATTTCAGAAACCTCTTTTCTTTCGTCGTTCTTTAATTTAAAAAGCAAACCCTGCTGAATATCTGCTCGATTCTGTTTTTTGCCTGGCGCATAAAATAAAGCTCGAATCGGTCCGCCAATTTCCCCGACAAATTCTGCGTTTGTATATCCAGTTTCTTCCAAAATCTCTCGCCGCGCCGCTTCAACGGAACTCTCGCCGTTTTCAATTCCACCGGATATAAAAGTTCTCCAATCATCATTACTCCATTTTAGAACAAGGTATTTATCCTCAGACCAATGCTGAACAACCGCTCTGATAACATTACGTTCTATAACCGGTTCGTTCTCTCTAAAAGCAATGTTGGTTGTAGTTGCCTTGCGTTCTTCCGCAACTACATAATGGATTGGTAAATTATATTTATTGGCAAATTGAAAATCCCGTTCGTCATGGGCCGGCACAGCCATAATCGCGCCAGTGCCATATTCAGCCAAAACATAGTCGGCGATCCAAATTGAAATCTCCTCGCCATTCGCCGGATTTATCGCTTTTAGACCTTTTAATTCAACCCCGGTCTTTTCCCTTCCCTCTTCGCTCCGTTCCATTTCCGTTTTCTTTTTCGCCTTTTTGATATATTCTTCAACTTCTTTGTTGTTGGTTGTTAGTTGTAGGTTGTTGGTTACAAACGGGTGTTCCGGCGCCAACACAAGATAAGTGCAGCCAAAAAGCGTATCCGGCCTAGTCGTAAAGACTTTTACTTTATTTTCTTTTATTATTTTTGGAACAAAGACATCCCTAAATAATTTTGTGACTTTGGCATAACGGACTTCGTTCTTCTGCTCCGATTTAAAAACTCCGGTCTCAACATCTTTAAGCATTGACTCGATAGGATAACCCGGCCAGAAATCTTTTGAACGTTCGGTTTGTAAAATATACTCGCTTGGTATTTCATTGTCGACTATCGTTCCTGACTGATCGGTATAAGCAACCGCATAGACAAAATGAGATTTTGAGCTGTCGCCGTTTTTGTTCAAAAATCGAAGCAGAAAATCTATCACCTCTTCATCGGTCGCCTTATTTTTAGGATTGGCGAGTTCTCGGATATGATGGATAATTCCATTGTCTTTAGGCCATTTTTCTATCCAAAGGATGTGATCAGTGGAAATTGTAGGAATGCCGGTCTTTTTAAAGTAAAACTCGGATTTGCGCTTGGCGTTTTCGATGCAATCATTGCCTTCTTTTAGTTCAGAATCATCTATCGCCGGCAAATCCTTTAGCGAAACAAGCTCAATTCCGGAAATGCCTTCAAAGCAAGATTTGATCATTAAAATCTTTGCCTCATTCCTCGTCCCAATCAAAACTTTTTTCTTTTCTGCACCTTCTCCTTTGAACTTTGAACTTTGAACTTTGAACTCAATCTCCGCTCCTTCCGACTTCCCTATCCAATTTCTCTGCTGGATTTTTATTTTTTCAAGAAAATCCACAGTGTCCAAATCTTTATCCAGCCGGTCGGCATATTTGGTAATGGCGAGCATCCACTGCTCTTTGTCGCGTTTTTCAACCGGCGTGCCACAGCGTTCGCAGCAACCGTCCACCACTTCTTCATTCGCAAGACCGATTTTGTCTTTCGGACACCAATTTATCGGCATTTTCTTTTTGTAAGCCAGGCCGTGATTTAAAAGCTGTAAGAAAATCCACTGAGTCCATTTGTAGTATTTTGGATCGGTCGTATTGATTTCCCTGTCCCAATCAAAACCAAAACCGAGTTCTTTTAATTGACGACGGAAAGTGTCAGTATTCTGCTTCGTGACAATTGTCGGGTGAATACCGGTCTTAATGGCGTAATTTTCTGTTGGAAGGCCGAAGGCGTCCCAGCCGATCGGATAAAGAACATTGAAGCCTTCCATCCTTCTCTTACGAGTAATTGCGTCCATGGCTGTATTTGAGCGGATATGGCCCACATGAAGACCGTCGCCGGACGGATACGGAAATTCAATCAAGCCGTAAAATTTCGGTTTTTTATCGTTATTTTTGGCTTGAAAGACTTTCGCCTTTTCCCAGGCGCGTTGCCATTTTTTTTCAATTTTACTATGGTCGTAATCTTGCATAGGTTTTAGAGGTCAGACCTCAAATCCTAAGAGAGGTCTGACCTCTTTCAGGATTCTGACTTTAAGATAAATCATACAGCGTTCTGGCCTTTTTGCCAAAAAGGATTATGCTTATAAAAGCAGAAAAGCGCACAAAAACAAAAAGGGTGATTATGCACATACTCATTAAAACCAAACCTATCGCTGAAATCAAAGAAAAACTGATTGTGGGACAATCTGTCCTATTAGTCCAGGATAATTTGGGATTGATGGGAACACAACGTGTCGGCGTCTTTCACGGGTTGAAAAACGGCGAGCTCGTATTAGGCGACGAATACCCGCATAAGAAAATCCTCATTCCTACTAAGAGAATCGAGGGAGTGGCACTAATAGGGGCCAACGAGCTAAGAGATATAATTTGCGCCCTCAAAGAGGCACTCCGGTTTTTGGGTTTTGGTCTTAAAGTGAAAAGGAAATGCAAACCGACCCCAAGAGCCCAAGTCAAAGCTCTGTACACTGTCGATTTAGCGCTGACCTTTTGAAGATTTTCAATCTTAGCCGCCAAGCCAGCGGCTTTTTTATTGTAATATTTCAGCTAACACAAAAATTTACGATATATCGTAAATTTTGTGTTTAAAATACTTTTTACTTTACGCCTTCTACTTTTTGCTTAATTTTCCCTAGTATTTCATTATCGTCTCCCGGACCGGATAGATCTGATCATCAATCGTCTTGTCGAAACAGTCCTCCCCTTTATCATGAGTCCAATTATCTCCGCCACCGTAGCCTATCGGCTGTTTTACGATCGCCTTATTGTCGGCCGTAGCCAAATTAAAGTCGGCGCAAAGTTGGAAAGTTTTAGCTCCTGTGACTTTATAGACATAAGCTTTTTGCGTCTGCGGATCGGTCGGCGCGCTGTAACCGGAAATACTGTCGGAAAGAGCTGCCAAATCCGCGGGCAATTTTCCTTTCATCTGCCAATAATTGATTATTTGATATTGGATATTCTGCAAGTCGTTAGCTTTTTGAGTATCGTATTTAATCAGTCTTTGAGTGCGAGGCGAACCGAGAACCGAAAAGCCCCAGATGATTGAACCTAGAATAATCACGACTGCCACCGAAAGCCAGACTTTGCGTGATGCGCTCGTCAATTTTCCGCGAATGTCGGTTATGTAATACATAAAGACTACGAAAATAACCACGAGCACAGAAAGGGCTTTCAGCAAGAACCCAGCGGTTAATTCTTGGCCATCAATCCAATAATAAATCACTGTGACCAAATCCCCCGCCAAAACAAGTCCGGCGATGAATAAGGTGATATATGTAAGCCACCTCCGGACAGGCAAATTTCGCTTCTCCGGCAGGGAGGAATAGCCCTTTTCCAAAAGCCACATAAGCAAGATGAAAATCGGAAAGAATATTATTAGGGTAGATACGGGTAAGCTTATCGATTGGCTTCCATAATAGTAATAGCTTGTGACTTTGGGATAAGCGACATTTATCACAGTAAAAAGAAGGTTGAGCAGGGTCACAACGACCGTGTAAAGCGCCACAATCGCGCCGAGATTTATAAAAAAGTCTTTCGGTGTAGTCCTTGGTTTCTGCGACATATTATCTATGTTTTCCATTTTATTACTGACTCCGACAGAAATTACTGAAATAATTACTACCAGAGCAATTACTAATATTAATAAAACCGTTATCATTACCACTATTAAATTATACGATATTTAACTGGAATTTCAAAAATAGTGTACATTAATCAAGCGTTAGTTACACTTTTCTTTAATTCTTTAATCTCCGCCTTGGTCTCATCAATGTATTTCTTGAGGAAAGCAAAAGGAGAAATTCCTCCTAAGGATTGGTGCGGCCGGAGGTGATTGTAGTAGCGGACAATGGCATAGAGGATACGTCGTCTCTCCTCTCTTCCACTCAAGTGGTGCTTGCGGAGCATTTGTTTGATGATTTTGATGACTCTCTCGGCTTTGCCGTTGGTTTGGGGACGATACGGTTTGGTGAACTGCTGAGGAATGTTTTTCTGTCTACAGAATTCTTTGAAAGCACCTTTGAACTCCTTGCCGTTGTCCGAGTACATACTCTCAACTTCAAACGGCAACATGGTGAGCGCCTCGTCCAAGGCGATAGCCGCGCTGTAGCTGGTCTGATCCGGCAGGATGTCGGCAAACAAGACTCTCGAGCAATCGTCCACAAATACATACAGGTACTCCCTGGGCGTCACCAAAGCTTCTCCGGGGATGAGCGGCATGACCGAAGTATCGGTGTGGACCATCTCTCCCGGATATTTCTTTACATACCGGTTTAACCTCTTTTCTCTTTTAGCCAGCTTCTTTCCAAGCTTCTTCTCGACCTTGAGAAGCTTTCTTAGTCCGTGATCGAGTGTCCGGTACCGCAAATTTTTAGATGAGTAATTGCCAAACACCTCCAACTTCGCTTTATGGAAGGCTTGATACAGAGTTTTTCTCGATACCCTGTAATATTTTGAGAGATCGGTGACCCGGTCTCCGTTTCGCCAACGACGATACGCTTCCCGTCGCTGATACGGCAACAATTTGGTATTCTTGTGCATACAAAAAGTGCGTTAGCTATTAATGGTTTGAACACCAAAATGCTACCGCACTTTTTGCTTTCTCAAAGAACGAAAGTGTTACTAACCCGTATTATATGTACAATAGTTTTTGATTATGGAAATTTTTCTAATTCTAAAATTCCAATTCAGTATTTGATTAATAAGATTATTTCAACATACGCCACTTTTTGGCTATAGCCAAAAAGTGGCGTATGTTGATTTTGGAAAAATTTTAGTGATCGTAGTTTTAAGAAAAGAAAAAAGCAAGGGGTGACCTTGCTGTGTTTTGAAAGTTTCGACTATCTCTGCTCGATAAGAACTTGGATAGAAGCGTCAGGAAAATTCCTGCTGCCTAAGTCAGAAAGCTCTTCGAGCAAATCGCTCTGTAATTTGGCGATCACATCGGCCGGAGCTTTTATCCCGAAAAGCTTGATGTCGAGAACGCAGTCTTCAATTGCCATCTCGCCCTCAATATCAATCCGCGGGAAAAAGATTGCAATCTCCGTAGTATTGTTGATTTTGAACTCGGGGGGCCAAGAAACTGCTTCCCTGATCATCCTTCGAAACCAACCTCGGAGCAATCCTTTTTCATCTTCAGTTTCAGCAATCCCCCAGACCCAAACAACGGCCTTTAGTTCTTTCATCTTCATTTTTACCTTCGTCTTTCTTTAGTTTAAGGCTTATTTCTGCAGACAACTATGACAAAAACCTAAAAAATGTCAACTCTTTCTTTTTTAGTAATTATTCTGTTATTATTGCGACACAGACAAAAAGTCCTTGATGGACTTGCGTAATCACCTAAAAGGTGTAGATTTTGAGCAAGTCCACAACTTAAAAACTTATTAACTTTATAACTTATAAACTAAATCATATGCCCCAAATAACACCGGAAGTAGAATCATTCGCCAGAATCAAAGTATTCGGCGTAGGAGGCTCAGGAAAACACGCTCTTAATCATATGGTCAATGCCAAAGTTAAAGGTGTTGAATTTGTCGCTGTAAATACCGATGCTCAGGACCTCCACAACACAATGTCCAAGAAAAAAATCCATATCGGAAAGAACGTCACCAAAGGACTCGGCGCCGGTATGAATCCGGAACTCGGCCGACGCGCCGCCGAGGAGACGAAAGAAGAATTGCAAGAAGCAATAAAGGGCTCTGATATGGTGTTCATCGCCGGAGGCATGGGCGGAGGCACCTGCACAGGCGCCGGACCGATTGTCGCCAAAATCGCTAAAGAAATGGGCGCGCTCACCGTCGGCGTGGTTACCAGACCTTTTTTCTTTGAAGGCGCTCAACGCTCTCGCTTGGCTGACCAAGGCATTCTTGATATGAAAGAAAATGTCGACGCTTTAATCGTTATCCCGAACGACCGCTTACTCGCCGCCGTCTCAAAAGAAACGACCGCCAAAGAAGCTTTCGCGATGTGCGACGAGGTTTTGAAACAAGCGGTTGAAGGCATTTCAGATCTGATCACCACCCCAGGAGAAATCGCCAATATCGACTTTGCCGATGTTCGCGCCGTTCTCGAAAATGCCGGTCAAGCTCTTATGGGCGTCGGATTCGCTAGTGGCGAAAAACGCGCCGAGGAAGCCGCGAAAATGGCTATCAATTCCCCACTTCTCGATGTTTCGGTCGCTGGCGCCAAAGGCGTCCTATTCTCGATCGCCGGCGGAGATGATTTGACTCTCTTTGAAATCCAAGATGCCGCCAAGGTCATCACGGAATCCATCGATCCTGAGGCTAAAGTTATCTTTGGCACAATCCGCGATGAAAAGCTTAAGAAAAATGAAATCAAAATTACGGTCATCGCTTCCGGCTTTCCGGAAAACGGCAACAAGAAAACCCTCTTTCCTCTAGGCATGGTTGACTCTTCGAAAGTTAAACCGACAACTCCTCAGACAACATCTACTCCTTCAATTCATCAAACGGAAGTCCCCAAAGCTGCCCCAAAACCGGCTTCGACTGAAGAAGAGGATGACTGGAGCGCAGTGCCGGCATTCCTAAGGAGAACAAAAAAATAATAGAAGAAGACTAAGAAAAAATCCCGTTCTGACGGGATTTTTTCTTTTCCATTTTTTTGCTATAATCCTTTTACTTTTCTTTATTATTAGTATCATTAGTAAAATTTGTATATTGGCATCGATACTTTTATGATTTATGACCTTATCATTCTCGGAGGTGGACCAGGGGGCGTTGCCGCCGGTGTTTATGCCGCACGAAAAAGACTTAAAACCCTTGTTATCGCTAAAGAAATCGGCGGGCAATCTATCGTTTCCGATAATATCCAAAACTGGATTGGCACAGTTTCAATTCCTGGACCCAAGCTTCAAAAATCTCTTAAAGAGCATCTTTTGGCCTACGCCGATGACGTCCTCACTCTCAAAGAAAAAGAGTGGATTAATAAACTTGAAAAAAGCGGCGATGGTTTTGCCGTGACCACCGACAAAGACCGCTATGAATCGAAAGCTGTCTTAATCACGACCGGAAGCAGCCGAAAAAAACTTACAGCAAAAGGCGCAAAAGAATTCGAAAATAAAGGGGTAGTTTATTGCGCTTCTTGCGACGGACCGCTATTTGCCGATATGGACGTAGTGGTAGTTGGCGGCGGCAATGCCGGTTTTGAAACAGCGGCCCAGTTGCTCGCCTATTGTAAAAGCGTCACGCTCCTTGAATATGGCAACGCATTTAAAGCCGATAAAATCACGGTTGATAAGGTAACCGCCAATCCAAAAATGAAAGCGCTCTTGAATGTTGAAATAAAAGAAATTAAAGGTGAAAAATTTGTAAACGGTATCACCTATCAAGATAAAAATTCCGGCGAGACAAAAGAGTTGTCTGTTTCCGGCGTGTTTGTGGAAATCGGCGCTATCCCAGGAACAGAATATGTAAAAGGCTTAGTTGAAGTTGATAAAATCGGCCAAGTTGTGGTTAATCCGCGAAATCAACGCGCTAGACTTTTAACTCCGCCAGAAATTGCTTCAGATGCGAGGCGCGGAGAAAGCGACACGCGAAGCGTAGGAGAGTCTACGATGAGCGCGGCGCCGAGGCTCCGCAACGAAGCAGATGAGGTAATTTCTGGCGGAGTTTGGGCCGCCGGTGATTGCACAGATGGCTTATATCATCAAAACAACATCGCTATGGGCGACGCTGTAAAAGCCCTGGAGGATATTTACATGTGGCTAACTCAAAAATAGAGTTACTGCTTCGGCTTATCTAATTTGTCCAACTTGAGCCACTTTACGCCAAAGTAAACCACTAGAGCGATAACTATAAAATTAATCAAAACATTGATAAAGTCGCCTATTTTTATTGAAGCATCGCCGATCTGAATAACAAGGTCAGTCAAAGATTTAACACGGCTTAGAGCGAGGCCGAGAATCGGACTGATAATATCGTCAACTAGAGATTTTACAAGACCCGAAACCGCGCCACCCAAAATGAAACCGACGGCCAGCCCGACCACTCCTTTATCGCGAATAAATTCTATAAATCCTTTCATAGATTTATATACTGAATTAATAAACTAAGTTGTGCGCGCTGAGGGCTACGATCCCCCTACCTCCTCGACGTCAACGAGGCGCTCTACCAATTGAGCTAAGCGCGCAATATATTTTTCTTTATCCAATCTCTTCCAACCCCAGTTTTTAAATACCTTTCTCGCTTTATTGATTCTTGCCGAGTGACAAACGCCTCGCTCCACAATAAAAGCCATGGGCGATATTTAGAAGTGTATCCTTTGCCAGTTTTATTGTGCTCTTGTAGCCTTTTGGACAAGTCAATCGTCTGGCCAATATACAACTTTCCAGTCTCATTTTTTAAAACGTAAACAGTATACATAGATATCCTTTTCGACGTCAATCCGCCGCGGCGGACTCTACCAATTGAGCTAACCGCGCATTATTAAATTTCAAAAATAACTTTCTGAAAAAACTCTTTATCTTTTGGATGGGTCAATAAATCAGCAACTTGCTCTTTTTCTACCCATCTCGCTTCAGGATTATTCGGATCTGAAGGTTTTAAATCCCCAACATAATTCGTCCGAAACAAAAACATCTCGATTTCCTTCATTTCCGATTTATCGTCTCCGCCCCTCAATCCTATCCTAAAACGCTCATACGTCAATAATGATTTTACCAAAATCAAATCCTTTACGCCAGATTCTTCGGCGACCTCCCTCTTGGCCGCCTGAAGTGCAGTTTCGCCGTCATCAATATGGCCCTTAGGAAGAGACCAGGAATCGCCATTTTGATTTACGACCAAAACTTTCCCTTCGGGATTTACCACCACCCCACCCGCCGATTTTGTCCTTCGAGGATTCATAGGTAATAATCATCTCTCCAGAGAGAGTTTTTTGTAATACTCGACTGGCGCAAAATCATCCGTCAATATCGGCAAATCATTCTTAACGGGTTTTTCCCAAAGATGTCCGAGTTGTTGATTAAATTGCCCGTCGGAACTTTTTAAAACCGGAACTTTGTCTGATTTCAAAGCGACAATCATTATATTCTGAACATTTTTCCCATCATCGAGATTATTAATTGCGAAAACATAAACTTGGGGGAAAAAATTTTTATAAGTGGCATATTCGGCGCGGAAGAATTTCCCACGATCGCCCTCCAAATCTGAAATTATATTGACCAAAACCACACCATTTACATCCAAACTGTCGTAAATTTTCTGAATCGCTTCTACGGTCGTCAGCTGAAAAGGAATCGACGAGGCAGAATTGAAAGCGTCCAAGAAAATAGCATCGTATTTTTTCAGGTTTTCATTCAAAAATATCCTACCGTCTTCATGAATAATCGATAAGCGCGGAGAGTCTTTAAGGCCGAAATACTTTCGGGCAATATCAGTCATTCCCGGGTCAATTTCGACTACATCCATATTGGCATTTGGAAAATTTTTTAAAAAATCTATTGGATAAGTATAGGCCGCGCCACCTATCATGAGAGAGGCCTTGATCGCCGGATTGAAAAAACCAGCCAATCGGTAAAATTTTGTATAGTTAAAAACCAAGTCATCGGTACCGTCGGTAAAAATCGCCGCCTGAGTACCGAAAGGATCTGTCGCTAAATTCAATGTTGGTTTTTTTGTTTTTTCGTCAATACCTTTATAGACCAATATCTTGCTATATAAAGTATCGATATCGGCGATTACGTTGGTTTTTAAAAAATTACCAGAAAAGCCGACGAAAAACGAGAAGGAAATAAAGAATACGATTGGTATAATAAAAAAAAACTTGAACCAATTACTAAAAATGGCTCTGCCGAGAAGCAGGGCCGACGTAATAACTAAAATAATAGAAAGCGAGAGAAGCGAGGCGTTCGAGCCAAAATTAGGAATCAAATAGAAACCACCTAAAAATGTCCCGAAAATACTACCGAGGGTGGAAATGGCATACAAATTCCCGGCAGTTCTCCCGGCTTTTTCCGAGTCTTTTATTCGGAGACGCACCGCATAAGGAGAAACCATTCCTAAGAAAAAACTCGCCGGGGCGAAAAGCATCACTGAAATCAAAATGGACTTCAATTCAATAGAAAAAGGTATCAGGGTGATCAATGACGATATAATATCTTTCAAAAAAAACGTTATCAATATCGCAACGGCGGAAAGAAAAATAATAACGGCCAATGGTTTAGTTTCAGGCCTTTTATCGGCCACAAAACCGCCAATATAGTATCCTAGACTCAAACTGGCCAAAATCACTCCAATTAAGCTCGTCCAAGCATAAATTGAAGTGCCGACATAAGGACCGGCGATCCTTGAGCCGATAAGTTCAAAAATCATGACGACCGCCCCACAGATGAATACAGTAAATTCCAGAAGATAATTTTTGATTATTGAAAAAACCGCCATACGGAGAGGGTGGGATTTGAACCCACGATCCGCTTTCGCAGATGCCGGTTTTCGAAACCGGTGCCTTCAACCACTCAGCCACCTCTCCAATAAGAAACAAAAAAACTATATCACTTTTTGCGATTTTATCAAAAAATGCTATTCTCTTCTTGTTAACCGGCCCTATCGTCTATCGGCTAGGACACATCCTTCTCAAGGATGGAAGCGGGGTTCGATTCCCCGTAGGGCTATAAAAATGAAGATGACAATACGACAGTATTGGAATATTATATTTTTAAGCCCTACGGGAATCGAAAGACGGAGCGGGCATCCGTTCAGCAGAACGGGTCGCGAGTCGGGGTCGCGAAAATTTATTTGCGACGGCAAATAAATTATTTGTGACCGAAAGCGTAATCGCGTTTCCCCGTGGGGTCACATTCAGAAACTTGGTCGAAAGTGAGTGCGGTCACCTCTCCAGACTTTTTCTTTTTCGCGGTTGGATGCATTTTGGAATTGAATGGGCGGAAACAAGGCTCGGTCATATATCTACCACCAAATCGGATAAAGCTGTTATAATTTTTGTATGCGAGTCATATTAAAAAAATCTTCGCAATTCATTTTAATACTCGTAATATCTTTCGGCTGGATTTTTTCAGGCTGGCCGCAGGTTTGGCACAACCCGCCGTTTCCGCCAGAGGCTAAGATCGCATACGCAGATTCGACTACGAAGACATATTCATTCCCAGCTAACACCGAAGGTTGGAGCGCAACGGCCTGCGGGGCGGCGGGGGCCACTTGTATTTGGCAATCGAGCGCCGGAAGCCCGGCAAACGGCAGCCTTGAGGAGCCGGAAATAAGAAAAAATAAAGGGGGAACATGGACATGGCAACTTTCAGGAATCACCTGGGAGAGTTTAGGGGTACCGAGTGGAGCAACTGTAACCGCTATTGACGGATCATATAATCACACCATGGCCACATGTACAGACTGTCATATAACAGGGGGTAATACTTCAGGGACTCTTTCAATCCGTAATTCCGGCGATACATTAACAATTGCTGCCCTTGAAACTGCAGTATCATACACTGGAGCTGCCGCATGGACCAGTAGAAATGCTTCCGGAGCGCAGTCAATTGGAGCATCATACCAAGCAAGCGATACGAGCATAATTCTCCGGCTATCCGGCAGTATCCAAACAAACAATGTCAATAATGCTACCGCGATTATTAGGCAAGACGAGATTTCACTGACTATCACCTATACTCCTGAGATTAACACCCAACCCAACCAACCGACAAACTCAGCTCCAGCCGACACAGCTACGGATATCGGCGTAAATCCAACTTTGACCGGTTCAACATACGCCGATGATGACAGTGACCCGCACGCAAATACCGAATGGCGAGTTGATGACGATGTTGATTTTTCAACTCCAGTTTGGACTAGAACCGCCGGTAGCGCCGAGACTTCCACCACAGTCAATTCAGGCAACGGCACTTTTGCCAATGAGCTCTCCGGCGAGACACAATTGGCTTTCAACACGCAATACTACTGGCAGGTTCGTTATTCTGACGGTACAGATTGGTCAAGCTGGTCAGATGCGACCAGTTTTACCTCTGTAAATATTACGGTCTCTGTTACCGTTGACCCTGTAAATTTTGCCTACGGCAACGTGGGCCAAAACACCGCTTCCACCACCCTGACTCTTTTCGGAGGAAACGGAGTTATTATTGAAAATACCGGAAACGTTAATGTTGATATAGATATATTCAGTGCTAATACCGCCGACTGGACACTTACCGGAAGCACTGGAAGCAATCAATACGTTCACCAATTTTGCAACGATACTGCCGATGACTGTTCTTCTCCTCCCACAAATTACACCGCGCTGACAACCAGCCCTCAATCATTCGCGCTCGGCGTTCCGCCGAGTGGAACGGTTGCTTTCCAATTAAGACTCATCACTCCAAACCCAAGCTCGACTTTCTCGCCTCAATCATCAGTCGTGACAATTCAAGCGACGGCAGAATGACGAGGCTGTGGATAACTACTTGTGGTCAATAAAAAACTTGTTTGTTATAATTTGAAGAACAAAAGTATGATTACCCAAGAAAATTTAGGTGGAAAAATGATACAGTGGGTTGCTCTGGTTTCGGCAGTGTTTCTTTCTTCGCTTGTTTGGATTTCGGCGACCGCACAAACTGACGATGCGACAGTCACCGCCACGGTAACTGTGCAAAATATCGCCGTTTCGGTTAATCAGGCAAGTTTTGCATATGGCGCCATGTCGGCAAACACAGCTTCTTCCACTTTAACGCTCTTCAGCGGAGCAGGTATTGTTGCTACCAACGACGGTTCTCTTGCTGACTTCGATATATTCGGCGCTGACACCAATGATTGGACGTTGAATAGTGCCACATCTACCGCTGACAACTATATCCACAAATTCTGCAATGAAACAGCTAATAACTGCTCGGCTTCGGGAGTATTTGGCGCAGATTTTACCGCGCTTACCACAAGCCCACAAACGCTCTCAAGTAACGTGGCAGCAGATGGAACTGTTGCTTTTCAACTTTCCCTCCATACCCCCAATCCAAGCACAGTTTTCACTGAGCAAAGCGCCGTGGTAACCGTTCAAGCAAGCGCTCCGTAACCTTTTTAAATCTTTTTCGCCCCTTAAGGTCTCCCTTTGCGGAGACTTTTTTGCAAGTTCCATAATCCATGAATAGTTGCTATAATCTTGGTATTATGTTTTTAAAAACGACGCCAGCTATTCTTGTTTCTTTTTTGCTTGCATTCCTAATCTTGCCGATTTTCACAATGGCGAAAATCGGCGTTGGAGTGGGAACAGGAAGTATTAAAATAGACAGCCCATTAAAGGCAGGTAAAGAATATACTTTGCCCGCTTTTGTTGTATTGAACACCGGTGATGAATTCTCAGAGTATAGCGTGCGCACCGCTCATCGGGAAAATCAAAAGGAGATGAAGCCGGATGAAAAATGGTTTCGTTTTGAACCGTCCTCTTTTAATCTGGAACCGGGAGAATCGCAACTTGTACATGTTTTTTTAGATTTACCCGTGACAGACGTTTTGCCGGGAGATTATTTTACTTTCCTGCAAGCAAGGCCGGTTGTGACCACGAAAGTGGGTGCAGCAAGTGTTGGCGTAGCGGCGGCTTCCCAACTGCGCTTTACTATTGAACCGTCAAATATCTTTCAAGCTATGTATTATAAACTTAGCGATTTATATTCGCATTATCACCCATGGAATACTATTGTTTTAGTGATTATCGTGATTGCCACTTCGTTTACTTTTTTTAAGAAAAGATTCAAGATACAAATAGCCAGAAAATAAGGAGTGAATGTCAAAACAACTTTTTTATCTATCAACACTTGTGATTATCTACGCTCTTTTTGGCGGCGGCGCTATTTTTATTCGACAAATTTTTGCGGCAACAGCGACCGTTGAGGGAACAGCGACAATCGTTGGACAGCAGACATTCACATCTGACGATGGCGGTGAATTTTTGTTTGAGTCAAACGGACTTATCGCAGCCTTTACAATTCCAGAGTTTTTTTATAGCGAGAACCTTCAACTCCAAGTGATTTCAAACCCAAATGCGGAATTTGTGGTATCACATCCGCCTTTGCCGGGTCTAGATTTCGTAGGACGCGTGTATCATGTGGACTTTTTTACCTTATCCGGAAATTCTGTCCATATTTTAGATGAACCTGTAAACGTAGTGTTGCCGTATAGCGCCTCGCAAATCTCGGGATTTATTGAGTCGACTCTGGCACCGTATCATTGGACCGGCTTGGCCTGGTCGATCGTTTCAGGGTCCGTCTTAGACACGGACACTAAAACTATTACTTTTTCAACCTTAGAATTCGGCACTTTTGCGCTTTTTGCCGAGCCGGAACCTGAACCAGAGATACCACCGTCCAGTGGAAATGTAGAAGGTGGCGGAGGGGGTGGCGGAGGTGCACCTATTTCAATTCCATCAATAAACGAAATATCTCCAGATCAAGGTTTATATATCAACAGCTCCGTCAATTCAACGCCATTGCCCACGAACAACGAACAGGGAGTTATTATTCCTCCACATCTGGAGAGCTTTAAATATAGTTCAGAAAATACGGTGCCGGTGAAAGATATGGTGGAAATTATTGAAATTCCTTCCGCTGTTTATTCTGGTGACAACTTCTTAATACAAGGAAAAGCATTGCCTAATACAACAGTGCGGGTATGGATGGATGGATCCCCAGAACATCTAAAAATACTTACTGCGGAGCTCGGCGCTTTTATGACAGATAAGACAAGAAGCCATTTGAATCCTCATTATCACACAGCTATTGTCTCTACTGACGGAACCTTTACGCTGAACCATCCGCCTATTCCTAAGCGAGATTCGGGTCTGTATATGGTGTCGGTTGAAATGATAGATGAAGATGGAAACAGGGTCGCTCTTTCGGAGAAAAAATCCATATTGGTCCAAGAAAGGACCTCCAATGTGATGTCTAAAAACAGCAGTACGCTTCTTATCTTTTTGTTGCCTTTCGTTACATTTGGAATACTATGGCTGGGTAAGAAAAAATTCTTCGTTTATAAATAAAGTTTAGCCTCGTCCCTGCCTGCCGGCAGGCTATCCCCGCGGCAAGCCGTTTTGCGGAATTAAAAGAGATATTATGATAGAATATCAAGTAGTTTTGTGTTATTAATTTGTCGATTTCATTTTATAAGTATTAAATTTAATATGAAAAAAATTCACCAGAATTTACTCGATACCAATCCGTTTTATGCCTTGTGGCATGACCATCCAGCCCATAGAGTGGCTCACTGGGTTGTCTTTCTTGGTTTTTCTTTATTGCTAAGCGCAATCTCCTTGAGTGAAATAAATATCACTTACGGCCAACCAAATCCTTTTACCACTATTAATTATTCCGGCACCGAGTATCATAGCATAGATCTCCCTAAAACCGTTCCGATAAAAACCACGCAGGAACCCGCGGAAGATCGCATTCTCGTTAAATTCAAATCAAATATCGGTTCAGAAAAGGTTCGCGAAGTGCTCGCCCGAAATAAATTGAAGGAAAAAGAGGAAATAAGCCAAATTAAAGTAAAAATCATTGAACTCTCGCCTGATGATACGCCCGAGGAGGTCATTCAAAGGCTTCGAATCAACGAGAGATCCCATATTGAATTCGCCGAAGTGGATCAGATCGTCGCTCACGATCTGACGCCTAATGACCCTTACTACCCAAATGAGTGGCACTTACCCGTCATCTCTGCCCCGGCCGCTTGGGATATCACTCAAGGCGACAGTAACATCATTATCGCGATTCTGGACACCGGAGTAAACTCCGCTCATCCTGATTTATCTTCAAAAATAGTGCCGGGCTGGAATACCTACGACAACAATTCAAATACTAGCGATGTTTACGGTCATGGAACAAAAGTGGCGGGCACCGCAGCGGCCGCAGGCAATAACGCTATCGGGGTTGCCGGAATAGCCTTAAACAATAGCATCATGCCGGTCCGAATCAGCGATCTTCAAGGTTATGGCTATAGCTCGACTGTGGCAAAAGGCCTGACCTGGGCGGCTGACCATGGAGCGCGTGTGGCGAATATCAGTTATTCATTCTCGGGGGATTCCACAGTATCGACCGCAGCGAAATATTTTCAATCAAAAAATGGCGTAGTGACAATGTCGGCCGGAAACAACAGCGCTGTTTCGACCGCGCCCGATGATCCATATATTATGATTGTTAGCGCGACAAACCCAAACGACTATATAGCTTCTTGGTCTAACACGGGAAGCAATATCGATGTGTCGGCGCCGGGTGTCAGCATCTATACAACCACTGCCGGCGGAGGTTATAGCACCGTATCGGGAACTTCATTCTCCGCTCCGGCTACAGCCGGCGTCGCTGGCCTCATTCTGGCTGCCAATCCCCAACTCTCCGGAACAAAAGTCGTAAGTATTTTGAAACAAAATTCAGATGATTTGGGCCCGGCTGGTTGGGATCCTACTTACGGATTCGGCCGGATAAACGCTTATAAATCCGTTCAGACAGCGATCACCAACGTGGCAATCGTTGATACCGTACCCCCTTCAACCCCTTCAAACTTGATAGCCCAAGCTCCAGACAACACTAAGGTTAATCTTTCATGGAGAGCGGCGACGGATGATGTTGAAGTTGTCAATTATAAAGTAAATAGGAACGGAACGGTCATCGCGACTCTTTCAAATACCAGTTACACCGACACTGGCGTGCTTGCGTCAGTTTCTTACTCTTATACTGTCCAAGCGCTTGATGCCGCTGGAAATATATCTTCGCCGAGCAATGTCGTTTCTGTGACTGTGCCTGCGACCGCTCCTCTTTCAATCTTAAACTATTCGGTGTCAGACAAGAAAAACGTCTCAGCAACAATAAAATGGACGACAAACATACCCTCAACAGGAATAATCCGATATGGAACATCCTCATCGGATTTAAACTTGTCGGCCGGCGATTCGACCGTCGGCACTTCTCACGCTATCACCATTACAAACTTGAAGCCTTCCACAAAATACTATTATAGGATTATGGCTCAAAATATCGACGATGCGACTTCGGTAAATTCGCCGATCTCTAATTTCAGAACCAGCAGAAAATAAATTCGGACAGGTTGTATTGAATGTATTATGCCAAAAATCCCAATCGCTGAATTAAAAAAGGATATTGTGATAAAAGCCAAACTTCATGGTTCGGATTTTACTTTTAATACCACCTGGGGATTGTTTAGTCCGGAGAAAATCGACGAGGGTACGGAAATGTTAGTGAACGCCATTAACCCAAAAGAAAACGACACAATTCTCGATTTAGGCTGCGGCTACGGGGCAATCGGCATTCCCCTCGCCCGTCTTGCGCCACAAGGAAAAGTCCATATGACCGATAAAGATTTCGTAGCTGTCGAGTATACCAAGAAAAATGCCGAGCTAAACAAAACTCCTAACACTCTCACCTACCTATCAAATGGCTTTGACCAAATCCCGAAAGATGTAAAATTCGACATTATCGTTTCAAACCTGCCGGCCAAAATCAGTAAAGAATTTTTCTGGATATTATTTGCCGAAGCTAAAGAATTCCTTAAAACCGGCGGGTCTTTCTATGTCGTAACCATCGCCGGACTCAAACGCTTCACTGAAAACAATTTCCAAAAAATCTTCGGCAATTATGAGCTCTTGGATAGTAAAAAAACCTACTTTGTGGCAAAAACGACAAAAGAAATTTCTAATTGACCTAATTTCCCCGCCTGCCATCGCACCAAAGCACGATATACGGATAGTTATCATGTAGTAAGTATGTGTTTCTTTATCGGCATAATATTAAACGTTTGCTCTGGTTTTGGCGGGCAGGTAATTATCTAAAAAACTATACCGAGGTTGACTAAATGCTGATTAATCTGTAGTGTATATTTTAGTAACACAGTTCAACATCCGGAGAAAATCTATGTCAAATTCAGTTCGTCCGCAAAGAAACGCGATTGATGATTGTCTTTCCAGGCAGGGCAAAAAAGCTGAAGCGCAAGCGCAATTTATTGATTGGGTGCCAGCAAAAAGGGTTCGACTGATCAACGGCCTGAAGTATCTCAAACTGGTCGGGGTCAGCCAACCGAGCTCGACAGGTCCAGTCAACTCGATCACCAACCGGCAAGTCGCAGTTCTCATCGAAACAAACAAAGCTGTTCGAACAAAAATCCCTCCGAAGGTCAGACTGTTTGCTGTTGATGGACCAAGCCCTTCCGGCAGAAAAATTCAACTTTTGACACCCGTTACTTTAATGAACGCCGGCCGCCAGTTGGACTTTGATCTCCTGGGAAGGCCGAAAAGCTATCCATTGGTGGTCTAGCACTTATATTTACTCTCTATGCCCACTCTCCCCGGTGGGCTTTTTTCTTGCCAAAATTCTGTTAATATCTCACTTATGCGCATTTTAGGAATCGAAACCCCAGTACTAGAATTTTGATTACAAAATTCAGTACGGGGCATGCTTCTTGTGAAAACCCCGTGCCAGATCTTTAATCGCTTTGTAAAATTAATTAAAATGATAATCCTTGGGATAGAAACAAGTTGTGATGAAACTGCGATAAGCATCATTGAAACCGAAGGACAACTCGGTGGCGATTTTAAAGTAAAAATTTTAGCCAATGAGATAATGTCCCAAATCGCCATTCATCGCCAATACGGCGGAGTATATCCCTCGGTTGCCAAAAGAGAGCACGCCAAAAACCTCGTCCCGCTTCTAATTCAAGCCTTGAAACATTCTAGTGTTTTGCAAAACACTAGAATAGTAAAATCAGATGAAGTCACCACGGAGACGAAAAAATATTCTCAAATTCTGCAGGATTTGAGAATAGATGAAAAGCGAGAACCGGAAATGTGGGA
>Ga0209542_10004674_pt1 | contig 27947 bp, 24 predicted proteins | sample RifCSPhighO2_01_FD_184028 | JGI IMG/M metagenome (GOLD analysis project Ga0209542, IMG submission 184028) | Soil microbial communities from Rifle, Colorado - Rifle CSP2_plank highO2_0.1 (SPAdes) (version 2) | ecosystem: Environmental > Terrestrial > Deep subsurface > Rock core/Sediment ...
ACCAAACGGAGCGTAAAAATCGGTGAAATCGCTAAGGCGGAAAAAATTTCCGTTTCTTTTTTGCAGAAAGTTTTTCAAGCGTTAAGCCGCGGTAAAATAGTTAAAGCCAGTTTTGGCCCTAACGGCGGATTTGTTTTGGCCCGGCCGGCGGGAAAAATTACTTTATATCAAGTCATCAAAGTCATGAAGCCGGAAGAAGACAAAACGGCCAAAGCGTTGATGTGCGAAGTTTGCCGGCATCGCGACGGCAAATTGCTGTTACATTTTATGATGCATTTGCGCGATTACTTTTTGCAGTATTTAAAAAGCGTAAACTTAGAAGATTTGGCGGCGCACCCCTTAAATAAATCCAAACACCTTCGCCACCCCCAATCTTGAGGTAGGGGTATTCTGGAAGGTGTCTGGATAAACATACTTAATTAAAAAATATGGGTAACTTTTTGGAACAAGCATCCGTTCAAAATCAAAATCGGTTTAAAAGTTCATGGTTTATAATTCCGCTAGCGATTATTTTAATCGGCAGCATAATTTTTGTTTTCCAAAACTTCGTAAAAAATAACGGCCAAGTGCAGGGCGAAAAAGTCGCTAATGTCGCCCCGCAGGTTAAAACGATGGTATTAGGCGTTGACGGCAACGGGCAGGCAAACATTGCCACCGTCGGTACGGTTAAAGCCGACAGCAAAGTTGAGGTGGTGGCGATGGTTAACGGCACGGCGCGCGGCGTTTATTTTAAAACCGGCGATACGGTTACCGCCAAACAAGTTTTAATTTCCTTATACGACAGCACTTTGCTGGCTAATTTAAATAACGCCCAAACGAACGCCGGTAATATGCAGTTAAGCTACGACTCTAACCAGCGTACTTTAGACGAAAACATCCGCCAGGCGGAGTTAGGGATTAGGCGCGCGCAGGAATCCGTTGGCAGCGTTGCCATCGGGCTGCAGACCGCCGAAGATAATTTAGCCAATGCCAGAAATTTGCAGGAAAAAAACAAGGAAGACATAAAAAATAACGCGGTTATTTCTTACCATAATTACCTTAATGCCGTTAGCAGTGCGTTAGATCAGGTTAATTATTTGTTGGGCGAAGATAAAGACAGCGGGCAATTGCCGGGCATTAGCTCAACTTTAGGAGTAACCAATCTACAGACGGTAACTGACGCTAAAAATAAATATACGTTAACGCGAGCGGTTTACTTGGCACAAGACAAAGCCGGCGTTAACACGGACGATGTCCTCGCGGGCGTTAAGGCGGTAGCGCAACTGCTTAGCCAGACGAAAGATTTAATTGATTCGACCATTGCCGTTTTAAATCATACTATTGCTAATTCCAACTTCCCTGATTCTGCTTTAATGGCGCAAAGAAGCCTGTTTTCCAATTTGCGCTCCACTGTCATCAACGCGCAAGTAGCGGCGCAAGCGACTTTAAATAGTTTACAAAATGTTGATTTAGTAAATAAACAGCAGTTAGACGCTTTGCAAAATGCGGTTAACATTGCCCGCAGCCAGCTTACTTTAGCGCAAACCGGCTATGACACTGCCGTAGCGGCGTTAGCCAGCGCGCGTAAAGGCAAAGAACAAGCGCTGATTGGCGCTAAAGCCGCCTTAGACAACGCGCGCGGCCAGCTTAATATTATCCAAACGCAAGCCGCTGATTTATCGGTAGAAGCGCCGATTGCGGGCGTTGTTACTCAAAAATCGGTAGAGTTGGGCGGCGAGGTTCGCGCCGGGCAGAAACTAGCGGAAATTTCTCAAAATGACGCGGTCAAGATAATCGTCGGAATTTCTTCCGAAGATATTTATAAGATAAAGTTAGGGCAACCAGCGGCAATTAACGATAATTTAGCAGGGGCGGTAACGCGCATTGATCCGGCGGCGGACGCGATGACCAAAAAAGTCACGGTAGAAATTACCTATGACAACAAGGATAAAAAATTAATTGCCGAAACTTTTGTGGACGTTAAAATGCCGGTGCAAAGCCAAAGCGCGGGCCCGCTCGCCGGCAGTTTTTTTGTGCCGCTGCAGGCCGTATCCATCACGCCCAACGAAACATTCGTGTTTATCGTTAAAGACGGCAAGGCGGCAAAAATTCCCGTGGAGTTAGGCATAACCGAAGGGGAAAAAATAGAAGTTACCAGCGGTCTGCGCAACGGGGATGAAGTGATCACGGAAGGGAACAAGGAGCTGGAAGAGGGGCAAAATGTACAAACACAAAATTAAAATTTCTTAACATGAACGATGAAAATAAGCCACAACAAAACACCGAGTTATCCTCTGACTCCAAATACCTCGCTAAATTGGAGTTCAATCCGGCTTTGCGCAAAACTTGGCTGAATTTTTTCGTCAGCAATTTTCGGGTGGTTGTTTTATTGATTATTTTAATTTCCACTTGGGGAATTTACTCTTATCAAAAGTTACCGCGCGAATCAAATCCGGAGGTAAAAATTCCCATTGCCGTCGTCGCCACCGTCTACCCGGGCGTGTCGCCGGCAGACATTGAAGAATTGGTTACCAAAAAATTGGAAACCGGCATCTCCAGCGTTAAGGGCATTAATAAAATTACTTCCACTTCGGCTAATTCAATCTCGGCGATTACGGTTGAGTTTGAAGCCAAGCAGGATTTGGACGATTCTATCCGCAAACTGCGCGACAAAGTCTCTTCGCTAAAAGGGGAATTGCCGGCCGACGCGCAAGAGCCGCAGGTGAAAGAAATATCTTTAGACGACCAGCCGATTTGGACCGTCAGTTTGTCCGGGCCTTACGACGGTTTGGCTATGCGTCGGTACGCCGATGACATTGCGGATGAATTGGAAAAAATTCCCGGGGTGCGCGAAGTATTAGTGTCCGGCGGAGACGAAATTGAATATGAAGTCGCTTACGACCCGCAAAAACTAAATTTTTACCGCCTCTCGCCTGATTCAGCCAATCAAGCCGTTAAAGCGACGAATTTAGCCCTGCCCGCCGGCATTTTTACCGGCGATAAATTCAATTACACCATCCGCTCGGACGCGCGGCTTTTTTCCGCCGCGGCTATCGCCAATATCCCGATTACGCACGGCGACAGCGGCAGCTTGATTTACTTAAAAGATGTCGCCGCCGTTTCGGAAAAAACAATCAAAAAGACGACTTACTCACGCCAATCCGGAGACGGCCAAACGCCCACCGACGCCATTACTTTATCCATCGTAAAAAAAACCGGCGGCAACATCGTGGCCACGATTAACCAAAGCAAAACCGCGATTAACGATTTATTGAAGAAATTTCCGCCCGGCATCAATTATCACGTTAATATTGACATGGCGGAAATTATCGGCCGGCAATTTGAACAGTTAACGCACGATTTTATTTTGACTATTATTTTAGTCGGCGGCATTTTATTTCTGTTAGTTGGTTTAAAAGAAGCTTTGGTCGCGGGACTCGCCGTGCCGCTGACTTTTTTCGTCACTTTCGGCGTCATGGATTACGCCGGGCTTACTTTAAACTTTTTGTCGGTATTTTCTTTGTTGCTTTCGCTCGGGTTGCTGGTTGACGACGCGATTGTCGTAGTTTCGGCAACCAAGCAATATTTGCGCACCGGTAAATACACGCCGGAAGAAGCGGTACTCTTGGTATTAAACGATTTTAAAGTAGTGTTAACCACTACCACTTTAACGACCGTCTGGGCGTTTTTGCCCATGCTTTTGTCTACCGGCATTATGGGCGAATTTATCAAATCCGTGCCCATTACCGTGTCCGTAACTTTAATTGCTTCGCTCTTAATCGCTTTAATGATCAACCATCCGCTGGCGGCGGTATTGGAACGCATTCGCTTAACGGGTAAATTTTTTTGGCTGATAATCATAGGTTTAGCAGTCGGCGGCGTTTATAGCGCGATTTTGGGCTCATGGTACGCATACCTCTCGGCGACGCTCTTAGTCGCGGCAGTTATTTTAATTCGCTGGTATCGGCGCGGCGGCCGGAATGTTTTAATCAATAATAAAGAGCTAATGGAGGCGGAAACGGAAGATGACGAATTAATCAAAAAGAAACTGCGCGCCCAAGGCACGCATGAAGACGATGATTGGTCCAGCCGCGCCATTCACGGCGTAATTCATTTTAATAAAATTTTGCCTTACTACGAAAAAGCGTTGCGGGTAATTTTAGCCACCAAAAAAACCCGCCGCCGGACCATCGCGGCCGTGTTAGTTTTATTCGCCGTTGCCGTCTCGTTTTTAGTTACGGGTATTGTGCCGACTGAATTTTTCCCCGCGTCCAACGAGGATTACATCACTATTTCCGTGCAGGCGCCGATTGGCTTAAGGATTGAAGAAACGGATAAAATCGTCAGACAGGTGGAAGCCAAATTATTAAAATATAAAGCGATTGATAATTTTTCCACCGTGGTCGGCCGCGCGGGCGCGTCTTTGAATACTATCGGCGGCGGCTCTTTTACCGACACTTCTAATTTGGCCGGCATTACCTTGCGTTTAGTTGACGCTCAAGAGCGCGACGTCACTTCTTACGATTTGGCTAAGCAAATCAGCGCCGACGTAAAAACAATCAACAACGCGACCATTATCGTGGAATCTCCGCGCGGCGGCCCGCCGGCCGGCTCGGCCTTTGAAGCGAGAATCGTCGGCGAAGATTTGCGGCAACTTGATAAAATCGCTCATGATTTAAAATCAGCGCTTGGTTCCGTCAAAGGCGTAGCCACTCCGGTTATTTCCCTTAAAGACGCGCCGGCGGAATATACTTTTAATTTAAACCCGGCGGCGCTTGAGCTGAATAATTTAAACGCGGCGCAAGTAGGCAGCGTATTGCGCTTAGCCATCACCGGCACGGAAGTCTCTAAAGTAATTCAAGGCGGCAAAGAAATAAAAATAACCGCGCGCTTTGACCCCAAAACCATTCCGAATTTGGAAAGCATCCAGAATTTGCAGTTGGTAAACCGGCTGGGAAACTCTGTTTTTTTGAAAGATGTGGCTAAAATTGAACTTCAGCCCTCGGTTGACGCCATTACGCGCATTGACCAAAGGCGCGCCGTGTTGCTTTCTTCCGGCGTGGAAGGAACAACCCGTCCCAACGCGGTTTTGGCTGAATTTCAAGCAAAAATAAAAGATTATAAAATGCCGGAAGGATACTCCATAGTTTACGGCGGTGAAAACGAACAGAACCAGGAATCGGTTTATTCAATCTTAGCCGCCATGGTGCTCGCCGGCATTTTGATTATTTCTACGCTCATCGTCCAATTTAATTCTTTCAAAAAAGCGCTGATAGTGCTGCTTACGATTCCGTTAGCGCTGATTGGCGTATTTTTTGGTCTGGCGATTTTTCGCATCTCTTTGAGTTTTCCGGGCCTGATCGGTTTGCTCGCGCTTTTCGGCATCGTGGTGAAAAACGCCATCATCTTGATTGACAAAATTAATCTTAACCTGCGTTTTGGCATTCCCTTTGAAGAGGCGATTATTGACGCGGGCAAGTCGCGGCTGGAAGCGATTTTCATCACTTCCATCTGCACGATTTTAGGCTTGATTCCGGTAACTTTATCCGAAGAAACCTGGACCGCTTTAGGCAGCGCCGTTATCTTCGGCTTAACGCTTTCTTCATTCTTGACTTTATTTATCGTGCCGACTATATTTAGGATGGTGATAGGGGAGAAGGAAAGGTTTTAAGAAGTTAAAAGGCAGAAGTAAGAAGTAAAATAATCTAACGTCATTGCGAGGAGGAGCCCGCCCGCTTCGCCTTAGCGAAAGCGAGGCGAGCGACGACGAAGCAATCCCGTAAAATTATACAATAGATATTAGGATATTGGATATTAAATATTGAACGAAAATTTAACAATTTTTGACAAAAAATAAATTTTTGTTTAAGATAATATCGTAAAGATTTTAAAAACTTGTTCTTTGGCACAATACAAAAGACGGCTTTTATGTCGTCTTTTTTCTTTTTACAAAATAATTGACTTTTTTTCCTCAAAATGCTACTATTTCTATGTAATTTGAACATTAAAATTCAGTATAAATGCTAAATGGAGCAAACAAATGGCCGCTCCGTCCCGATATGTCGGGGCGGGAAGGAAAGTCCGGACATCCCAAGTTAGAGTTTTAACTTTAATTTGCGACCAAGGCAATGGATAACGTCCATCATCCCGCCCCAGTTTTTATGAATAACTAAAATAATTACGATATTAAATTAGGGACCATTATTTTTTAATATCTGATAATTATTCACGAAAACTGGAGCGGGATAGGGAAACCCGCCAAGCAGTCCCGAAGTATCGGGACAGCTAGGCGGGCCCGCCACATTGCCGCTTTGCGGCTTTGGGCGGTGGTGCCACAGAGACAATACTACCCGCCTAATTGCGTAAGCTATTGGCGTGGGAAAGGTGAAAAGTGGCGCGATGTTGATATTCATTTTGAGGATATCCTAATGAATATTGGCTACGCGTTTTCCGCGTTGGCGACAACGCGCGATGGTAAACCCTGCCTGATGCAAGAGCAAATTTTTCCCGCAATACTGCGGGAGAAGGAACGTAGCTCGCTTGACCCCGATGGCAACATCGGGGCTAGATAAATGGCCATTCCAAAACCCGCCTAACCGCCTTAGCTGTTGGCGGGCCAGACAGAATCCGGCTTATCGTTTGCCCCATTTAGCATCTACACTATGAAAAAATCTGAATTAACTTTTACTTTTCTTTTGGTACCGCTTGATTTTTTAATGATTACGCTCGCGGCCGTTTCCGCCTATCAGCTTCGTTTCGCAGAATTTACCGCCGGCATCAGGCCGGTTATTTTTAATTTGCCGTTTGAATATTACCTGAAGATAGTGATTTTTGTCGCCGTGTTTTGGCTGATCATTTTTGCCTTGGCCGGACTTTACCATGTTAGCGTGGCGACGAGAATAACGAGCGAAATGTACCGCGTGATCTTAGCCTGCTCTACCGGACTGGTAGCGGTAATTATTTTTATGTTTTTTCGGCGTGAATTATTCTCTTCGCGCTTTATTATTTTAGCCGCTTGGGGGCTGGCGATTATTTACGTAGTTTGCGCCCGGATCATGATGCGTTGGCTGCAGCGCCGTTTATACGCCCAAGGCATCGGTGTCCATAAAATTATCGTCATCGGCAACACCCCGACGACCGAACGCGTCATCACGCTGATTAGCTCCAGCCACAAACTGGGCTACGAAATTTTTAGGAGATTTAAGGTTTTAGACGCGCCGGCCTTAAAGGAATTGCGCGAACTGGCGGAACGAAAAAAGATTGACGAAATCATCCAAATCGACCCCAATCTTTCCAAAAGCGACGTTTTAAATCTATTTTCCATTTGCGACGAATACCATTTAACCTTTAAATACGCGGCTGACTTGCTGGGAACCAAAATTTTGCAAACGGAGGTCATCATGATGGCCGGGCTGCCGATAGTGGAAATAAAAACCACCCCCTTGGACGGCTGGGGCAGAATTATCAAGAGAATTTTTGACGTCATCGCCGCTTTGATATCGCTGGCTACGGTTAGCCCGATCTTAATTTTAGTGGCGCTGCTGGTAAAGTTAGAATCACGCGGCCCGATAATTTATAAAAATGAACGGGTAAGCAAAAATGGAATCTTTACTACCTATAAATTTCGCTCCATGTATTTGCAATACTGCATTGGCGAGGAATATAAAAATAGTGAGGCGGCCTTAAAATTAGAAGCGGAACTGATTGCCAGGCAAAATACTAAGGAAGGGCCTGTTTATAAAATTGCCAACGACCCGCGCCTGACCAAAATAGGGCGGCTGATTCGCCGCTGGAGCCTTGACGAGTTGCCTCAATTGGTTAATGTTTTAGCCGGCACGATGAGCATGGTCGGACCGCGGCCGCATCAGCCGCGCGAAGTCGCCAAATACGCCAAGCACCACAAAAAAGTGCTGGCCATTAAGCCCGGGGTTACGGGTTTAGCCCAAATTTCCGGCCGGAGCGATTTAAGTTTTGAAGAGGAAGTGAGGCTGGACACTTACTACATTGAAAATTGGTCTTTGCGGTTTGACCTTAACATTATTTTTAAGACGCCGGTGGCTATTTTACGCAAAAGGAGAGTAGTTTAGTTTAAGTAGTTTTTAGTCCGTAGAATATAAATTGAATTATGAGGATAGCTTTAGTGCACGACCATTTCGCGCAAGAAGGAGGAGGAGAAAAAGTGTTCAAAGCGCTTACGGAAATGTATCCGCAAGCGCCTATTTATACTCTTTTGTATAATCCGGAGTACATCAATAGGCATTTTCCGCAGCGGCAAATATACGGCACCGTCATTCAAAAGTTGCCTTTCGGCGTTAGCAAGTATCAATGGTACATGCCCTTAATGCCCACGGCCATTGAATCCTTGAATTTAGAAGATTATGAGGTGGTGATTTCTTCCGCCTCTTCTTTTGCCAAGGGGGTGATCGTTCGCCCGGACGCGGCGCATTTTTGCTATTGCCATACGCCCACGCGGTATCTTTGGCATTACTCCCATCAGTATTTAGCCGAGTTGCGTTTGCCTCGTTTTTTAAAACAAATAGTCGGCTGGCAAGTCAGCCACATCCGCCAGTGGGACAAAATGGCCACGGAACGCGTTGACCATTTTATCGCTAATTCTCAAACAACCCAAGAGCGAATTAAAAAATATTACGGCCGGGAAAGCGCGGTAATTTATCCGCCGGTTGAAGTAAATAAGTTTAACATCAGCCAAAATATCGGCAACTATTTTTTAGCGGGCGGCCGTTTCATCCCCCACAAAAGATTAGATTTGGCAATTCAGGCGTTTAATAAGTTAAATATTTCCTTGAAAATTTTTGGCGACGGGCCGGATTGGAAACGGCTGCAAAAAATGGCGCGCGCTAACGTCCAATTCTTAGGCAAGATAACCGAAGAGGAAAAAGCGAATTTAATGTCCCGCTGCCTTGCTTTTATTCATCCGCAAGAAGAAGATTTCGGCATCACGGCGGTGGAGGTGCTCGCCAGCGGCCGGCCAGTGATAGCTTATGGGCGCGGCGGAGCGCTGGAAACGATCCGAGAAAATGTTTCCGGAATTTTTTTCCATCAGCAGACCTGGGAGGAGTTAGCTGGCGCAGTCTTGCGCTTTCTGTATCATAATTATAATTTTAATCCGCAAGTTATAAAGCAATCGGCAGAAAGATTCAATACAAATAGATTTAAACAAGAAATTCAGGATTACATAAAGGGCGTAATAATAAATAAATTTAACAATAATTGAACGGAAATTTAACAATAATTTTAAAATTACCGTTAAATTATTGCCTAATTATTGTAAAATTTCTGTTATGGTTATCGGCATAGACATCCGGCCCCTAATGGACGAGTATTACTCCGGCGTATCGGAATATACGCGCCTGTTATTAACGGCAATTTTTACCCAAGACAAAATAAATCATTACAAACTTTTTTATAATTCCTACCGTGACTTATCGGCTCGGGTCCCTAAATTCAATTTTCCTAACGTAACGGTAGTGAAATTTTCTTATCCCAACAAGATTTTAAATTATTTGCTCTTCAAAATTTTTCACCGGCCAAAAATAGACCTTAAGTTAGGCGCTGATGTTTTTTTTATGCCTAATTTTAATTTCCTGGCTTGCAGTAAGCGATGCCGCAGAGTAATCACCGTCCATGATTTGTCTTTTTTGCGTTATCCGCATTATTTTTCCACCCGCCATAATTTTTGGCAGAGAAGCATTAACGTTAAAAAAATGTTGCGCCAAGCGAGTCGCATCGTAGCCGTTTCTAACAATACTAAACAAGACGTCCAAAATCTATGCCGCGTTTCTCCGAAAAAAATCGTAACTATTTATCCCGGCGTCAGCTCTAAATATCGGCCGATCGACCCCGGCGAGCCGTATCTGGCGGAGGTTAAAAAAAAGTATCAACTGCCCGACAAGTTTATGCTGTTTTTAGGGACAATCGAGCCGCGGAAAAATGTGGAAGGAATCATTGAAGCGTACGAGCGTTTCCGGCAAGAACAACACGCTGATTTAGTGCATTGGGAAGGACAGGCGGAAACAGGCGATGAAACCGTAAGTTTAGTGATTGCCGGCCGGCCGGCCTGGGGGCAGAGAAGCGTTTACGAACAAGCGCGTAAAAATAAATTTGCCGGCGACATTATTTTTACCGATTATATCACCGACGAAGACCGGCCCTACTTATATAATTTAGCCGCCTTTTTTATTTATCCGAGCTTCTACGAAGGTTTCGGTTTTCCGCCGTTAGAGGCGGCGGCTTGCGGCACGCCGGCCATTGTCAGTAATGTTTCCAGCTTGCCCGAAATAATGGGCAACGCCGCTATTTTAGCCGACCCCTTCAACATTTCTGAATTGGCGCACGCGATGGCGAATTTAACGTATGACAAAAAATTACGCGCTGAATTAGCGCGAGTCGGCAGAGAGCGCGCCAAACAGTTTAGTTGGGAAAAAAGCGCGCGGGAAATAATTAAGGTGTTTGCCGAATTAGGATAATTATAAATTTAAAATATGTCGTTGGCTTTAAAGATACGCCTTGTTTCGCATAGCGCCTTGAGCTTGATGGTTTTATTTTTAATCTATCAAGCGGTTGCCCCGGCCGGCAAAATTATTTATTCTGTTACGCCCTGCGACAATTCTTTTTTTATCCAAAAATTAAAGCCAAAAGAGCGGGTAGGGGAAATAGAGCGGGCGAACTGCACGCAGCCAATTTTAGGCGAGCCGGTTTATTTTAACGTCAATACCCAGCGTACTTTTAACGAAGCAAGAGTAACTTTCGTTTACCGCGATAGCGGGCAAAATAATATTATAGAGGTCGGCTTGCAGGCGGATGAGCGGAAAAATTATGCATTAAAACCGTTGGAGAATAAAATTATTAATAGATTAAACTGGAGCACGCTTGAACAAGACGGCGTTATTTTATTGCAGCGCGAGCCAAAATTTAAAAATATTAATGAATTTTTAAATAATTTGCCAGCGCGTAATGAAATTTTGGCTTATCATTACGATTTACCGCAAATTAAATATATTGAAGGCTACCAAACATCAACGGGATTGCTTCTCCGCCAGCTGGCGGATCGCAATGACACCCCACCGTTACGCGGCGCGTACCAATTTTATACCTATATTAAAAACGAGCCGCTAAATTTTAAGTTTAATTTTAGCGATTTAAACATTAATAAAGATAAGGATGACGTTAAAATTATCGTTTATTACCGAAACGAGCCGATCGCCGAAAAATATTTAGCCGATGAGCGGAGCGGAGAAGAACAGAGGCAAAGAATGGCCGCCGGCGCTGTTAATTTAAATTTAAACGATTTGCCGGAAGGATTTTATAAAATCGCGGTTATTGCTGACGACGATATTATTACGGATGACATTAACACCGCGCAAACGGTCGTTTCTTTTATCAACAGGGTTTGGCTAGGGGGGCAAAACGACAAAAATAAAACGATAATTTACGCCGATGCGCCGGAAGTAACGGCCAGCACTTTGAACGCCGCGAGTTTGCAAACGATTTTAGTTAATAAACAAAAATTACCCCTAGCCGAAACTTATCGCCAGTTTTCTTTGCCTACTCGCCAAAATAAAACCATCGTCCAACTGGAAATAAGCGACGTTATTATTTCCGGCGCCGGCGTTTTTAGCTTTTCGGCCAATGCCTTAGCTAATCCAGATTACAAAAAGATGATAAAAATCAGCGATGTTGACGCGGAAAAAGTAAATTACCTCATTACAACTTATTCGCCGTGTGGAGAAAGCGACGCGTCGACGTGTCGCCCTCAAGGAGAATGGAAAACGAAAACCATCTCCTTTGATTTAACCAAAGCTTTCCGTTACCAGAATAATTACAGCTTTATAATCTCCGTACCCGGGTTAATCGCCGGCGACGAGGCAGACGATTATGTTGAAATCAAAAGCATTAATATTAAACTAACAGGTAAGAGTTTGTGGGATAAAATAAAAGAGATATTATGAAATTATATATAATCATCCGCGAAATCTTTTACGCTCTCACCATAACGCTATTTATTTTTATCGTCATGGAATTTTTTTTCCCCGACATCGTCCAGGCATATTTTAGCCTTAATTTTGTCTTGATTTTATGGATTTTGAGTGGTATAGTTTTATTATTAATAAAAAAGCATGATTGAAGGAGTAATAACAAAGAAAATAACGATCAGTAAAGATAAACGCGGCTGGCTCGCGGAATTTTGGCGCAGCGATGAAATGAAAAATTTTGTGCCAGTAATGGCTTATGTCAGTATGACTAAATCGGGGTTTGTGCGCGGACCGCATGAACATGTATATCAGTCGGACTGTTTTGTTTTTGTCGGGCCGGGGTCGTTCCATCTGCATTTATGGGACGCGCGTACGGCCACGCACCGGCACGGGCCTTCCCAAACCGCCAAGCAATATGAAATATTGCGAGTCGGCGAGAAAAATCCTACGCTGGTTATTGTGCCGCCCGGCGTGGTGCATGGCTACAAATGCATTTCCAAAACCGACGGCTACGTAATAAATATCCCGGACAAACTTTACGCCGGCGAAGGGAAAAAAGAAGAAGTGGATGAAATTCGCTGGGAAAGTAATCCGCAATCGCCGTATAAAATCACATAACGCTTATGGATTGCATCTTTTGCAAAATTGTCGCGGGCGAATTGCCAAGTTATAAAGTATACGAAGATGAAAAGGTCTTGGCGTTTTTAGATATTAATCCGGTTAATCCCGGGCATACTTTGCTGATACCCAAAGAGCATTACGAAACAACACTGGATACGCCGGATGAATTATTGCAGGCGATGGCCGCGGCAATGAAAAAAATCGCGCCGGCGGTTATGCGGGCGGTTAAAGCTGACGCCTGGAATTTGGGCGTAAACAACGGCGCCGCCGCCGGGCAAATAGTAATGCATACGCATTGGCACATCATACCGCGCTTTGCCCGCGACGAACACCGCTTATGGCGCGGGGAACCTTACGCAGAAGGAGAGGCGGCGAGAGTCGCGTGGCACATAACAGATAACATTAAAGCATAAAAACATTTTATATGAAGCTTCTCGTTACCGGCGGCGCCGGCTTTATCGGCTCAAATTTCATCCACTACTGGTTAAAAAAATATCCCGATGATAAAATTATTAATCTGGACGCTTTAACTTACGCCGGCAATGTGGACAACTTAAAAAATTTGCCTAACAAGGAAAATTACCAATTTGTTTTGGGTAATATTTGCGACCCGCAAATGGTTAATGAAGTAATGCAAGAGGTTGATTTAGTGGTGCATTTTGCCGCGGAAAGCCATGTGGACAATTCAATAATAGACAGTACGCCGTTTGTGCGCACAAACGTTTTAGGTACGCAGGTATTATTGGACGCCGCTTTAAAACAGGGGAAAAAAAGATTTCACCATATTTCTACCGATGAAGTTTTCGGTTCGTTAGGGCCTAATGAGCCGCCGTTTAACGAGCATACGCCCTATGACCCGCGCAGCCCTTACAGCGCTTCCAAAGCGGGAGCCGACCATTTAGTGCGCGCTTACTGGCATACCCATAACCTGCCTATAACTATTTCTAACTGTTCCAATAATTACGGTCCGCGCCAGCACCGGGAAAAACTCATCCCGCTTTTTATTACTAACTTACTGCAAAATAAACCAGTGCCGCTTTACGGCACGGGACAAAACATCCGCGACTGGCTGTATGTGGAAGACCACTGCCGCGCCATTGATTTTATCATTAAGAAAGGAAAAATAGGAGAAACTTATTTAATCGGCGGCAAAGGCAATAAAGAAAAAGAGGTTACTAATTTGGAATTAGCTAAAAAATTAATAAATTTATTAGGCAAAGACGCAAGTTTAATTGAATATGCGGAGGACAGAAAAGGCCATGATTTTCGCTACGCTATTGATGACAGTAAATTGCGGAGCGAATTAGGCTGGCAGCCGCAAGTTAATTTTGCAGAGGGGTTAAACAAAACTATAGAATGGCATAAGATATGAATAAAATTTTAATCATCGGCGCGCAAGGAATGTTAGGGCAAGAATTACTAAAGATATTTCCGCAGGCAGTTGGCTGGGACAGGGAAGAAATTGATATTACGGATGAAAAACAAGTTAAACAAAAAATATCTGATTTAAAACCAGCAGTTGTCATTAACGCGGCGGCTTATAACGCCGTTGACGCTTGCGGGCAAGACGCTGAATTTGAATTAGCTAAAAAAATAAACGGCTACGCGCTCGGCTACTTGGCTGATGTTTGTTTAGCGCTCAACGCTACTTTAGTGCACTATTCAACTAATTATGTTTTCGCCGGCGATAAAAAAGATGGCTACCAAGAAAGTGAGCCCCCTAATCCTGTTAATAAATACGGCCAATCAAAATTATTGGGCGAGCGGGAAATTTTACGCCGTTCTAATTTAAAATATTACTTAATTCGTACCTCTAAATTGTTTGGCGCCAAAGGGAAAAGTACAATGGCGAAAGAAAATTTTTTTGCCCAAATGCTTAGACTTTCTACCAAGCAAATTGAACTGCGCGTGGTTGATGATGAATTAAGCAACTTTACTTACGCGCCCGATTTAGTGCAAGCTACTAACATTCTTTGGCAAGAAAGCCATGCCAGCGGCATTTATCATCTGGTTAATGCCAACCCCCGCACTTGGTACGAAGGCGCGCGCGCCTTGTTTGACATCTTAGGCAAAAAAGTTAAACTAATTCCAGTGGCAGCAAATGAATTCCCCCGGCCGGCGAAAAGACCTAAATATGGAACTTTGTTAAATACAAAATTTCCGAAATTGCGCGATTACGAAGAGGCGCTGGAGGAATACTTAAAGGATAGAAATTAGTTATGAGGGGCATTATATTATCCGGCGGCTCGGGCACGCGCCTTGCGCCGCTGACTAAAATTACCAGCAAACAACTTCTGCCGGTTTATCACCGGCCGATGATTTATTATCCCTTAAATACTTTAATCAAAGCCGGCATTAAAGAAATTTTAATAATAATCGCGCCGGAGCGGGCCGGGGATTACCTGAATTTATTAGGCAGCGGCAAAGAATTTGGCTGCAAATTTACCTACGAAATTCAGGATAAGCCGCGTGGTTTAGCCGACGCTTATAGAATCGGGGAAAATTTTATTGATCAGGAAAACGTCTGCATGATTTTAGGCGACAACATCTTTGCGGACGATTTAAGCGCCGAAATAAAAAATTTTAAAACCGGCGGAAAGCTGTTCGCTAAAAAAGTGCCGGACCCGGAGCGTTTTGGCGTAGTTAAGTTTGACGAACGGATGAAAGCGGTTAAAATCGTGGAAAAGCCAAAAGAATGGTTGAGCGATTACGCCTTAACCGGGTTATACATTTTTGACAACCGCGTCGTGGGCATCGTTAAAAACATTCAGGCCAGCGCGCGCGGCGAAATGGAAATTACCGATATTCAAAATTGGTATCTGGAACGCGGCGAGCTGGAAGTAGCGATGGTAGCCGGCGAATGGATTGACGCCGGCACTTTTGACAGTTTATTGCGGGCGCAAAATTTAGCCCGTGAAAAATTAGCGGACAAACTCATCATTTAATTATAATTCCTATGCAAATAAAAAAAGCCATCATACCAGTAGCGGGGGCGGGGACAAGATTTCTCCCCGCGACCAAAGCCCAGCCCAAAGAAATGCTGCCCATCATTGATAAGCCGGTAGTGCAGTATATCGTGGAAGAGGCGGTAGCTAGCGGCATTGAAGAAATAATTTTAGTTACCGGCAGTTCCAAACGCTCCATTGAAGACCATTTTGACTATAATTTTGAATTGGCGGCATTGCTAAAAAAACAAGGAAAGAAAAAACTCTGGCGGGAAATAAAAGACATTGCGGATATGGCAAATTTCACTTATGTCCGCCAGAAAGGCCCTTACGGCAACGGCACGCCGGTTTTAAACTGCCGCCATTTGATCGGCGACGAGCCGTTCGCCGTTATCTGGGGCGATGATTTGTTTGTGGATAAAGAAAAGCCGCGGCTTAAGCAGTTAATGGAAGCATATAAAAAATATTCCGCCCCGATTTTGAGTTGCATTGAAGTTAATGACGAGGGCACGACTAAATACGGCGTCATTGACGGCGTGCAAGTAGATAAAGACGTAATCCAAGTAAAAAATATCGTGGAAAAGCCGGGACCGAAGCGAGCGCCGTCGCACTGGGCGAGTATCGGAGCTTACATTCTGACGCCGGATATTTTTGAGGTTTTAGCAAAAACTAAATTAGGCAAAGACGGGGAGTTGTGGCTCGTGGACGCTATTTTTGCTTTAGCGCAAAAACGCCCAATTTACGCGAAAAAAATTAAAGGAAAATTTTACGATACCGGCTCAAAACTCGGTTGGCTGAAAGCAAACATTGACTTTGCTTTGGAAAGGGACGATTTAAAAGATGAGCTGAAGAAATATTTGAAAGCTTTAAAATAACGGCAGCCGAAAGAAAATAAAAAAAACCGCGGGATTAGAACTCGCGGTTTTTTATTTTATGTCCAATCGGTACAGCCTTTGGTTTTGGCTAATACCGCCGACAAAATAAATATACCGGCCGTCAGGGCTTATTGCCGGCGCGCTGATGTCCGGCGCCTCTAAAATTTTAGTAACGTTAAAGTAATCTTTACTCAAAAACTCCACGGCATTGATCGCCGAACGCGTACTGTAAAAAAAATAATCGCTTGCGCCTGGATACGGCCAGACTTTACTAATCTGCTCGCTGGTTCTGGTAATAAGTAATTTTTCTTTTGTCTCCTGATTGTACTGCCAGATTTCAAAATCGTTCCAGTACAAAATTTTATGGCCGCCGTCGGTTAAATAAAAACTCTTAATATTAGTGATAACTTCGGGAGCGGGAAAAAACGACCAAGGGTCAACGATTATTAAGCCGTCACGCCGGTCATCATAAAGATAAATTAAATTATTTTCCGTTTCCCAAAAGGAGTAAGTTGGCGCGACTGGCAAAGCAATATTTCCCAGCCGTTCGCCGCCTAAAGCAGTCAGGTTCAGCAGCCAATTATTGTTTAGTTTGACGAGCGTTAACAAATTATTGTCGCGTATTAAGAAGTCTTCCGTAATGGTTTCGTTACTGGCCAGCGTCACTTTTTTTTGGACGAGATCAAATTGGTAAAGGCGATTTTTTTGCTCTAAATATAATTTATTATCGCTGAATGAATCCCATTTAATGTTGGAGATGGGATATTGGGCGTAAGCTCTAACCGCACCCTCGCGTATCCCGGTTTCAACATTAAAAATAGGGTAGCTGCCGCCGGCAATCAGCACTTTTTTGTCGCTCGGCGCCCAAAGAATTTTAACTGCCGCACCGCCAAATTTTTCCTCTCCTAAAGCAATCTGACTTTTTTGCCCCGTAGCTAACCGTAAGATAGTTAGCCAATCTTTAGTTAAAACGGCTAAGGATTGACCTTGGCGGGAGAGCTGGCCGCTAATTACCGGCTGCTCAAGGACGATTTCCGGCTGAGACTTACGGAATAAAATAATTTTATCCAGTAAAAATGTCTGGCCCGGGTTAACGGTTACTTTTCTTTGATAATTAAAATAGCCGTCTTTAGACAGACTTATTTCATACTCATCCGGCAGCAAATTTCTTAATTTCTGCGGAGTTTTGAGCTCGGTATTTTGATAAAACCAGCCATAAAGCCAGTTATATTTACGTTTGTCGCCCAAATTGATAATCGCGCCTTTGGGCGTGCTTTCCAAAATTAAAATTCCGGTGCGGCGCATCTCGCGGGAGACAAAATCAAATTCGTAGCCGGCGGCGTAAAAAGATACTATTGGCGTTAAAATAAAAAACAGAATAATTAAAAAAACATAAAGCAGGCGGCGATGCCAAAGAGTCATAATTATTATTCGGTTAGCGGCTTAATATCCGCCCCAATCGCCTGTAAGCGCGAGCAGATGTTTTCGTAGCCGCGGTCAATGGAATAGGAGTTGCGTAAAATTGAGCGGCCGCGGGTAGCCAGCATGCAGATTAAAATATTGATTGCCGGACGCAAAGCGGGCGGGCAGATTATTTCCGCCGCTTTTAATTTAGTCGGGCCCTGCACGGTAACGCGATGAGGGTCAAGTAAAGTAATTTTCGCCCCGAGCTTGTTAAGTTCGGTGTAGTAAATAGCTCGATTTTCATAGACCCAGTCATGCACGAGCGTCGTGCCTTTAGTTTGGGTAAGAATAGGAATAAAAAGCGGCAGGTTATCAATATTAAGCCCGGGGTAGGGCAGAGGGTGTATTTTATCCGCGGGGGCAAACAGCGGCGACGGCATGACCGTAACGTCAACTAAAGAAAAACGGCCGTTGGCTGACTTGCGGGGGCGGGAAATTTTAAATTTCTGCCCCATCACCCGCAGCCTTTCCAGTTCAATGCTTAAAAAATCAATCGGGCAGTGGGTAACGGTAAGCTTGGATTTGGCGGTAATCGCTAAAGCGATAAAAGCCATTGACTCTACCGGGTCTGGCATTAGGGAATAATTTTTTACCGGCTTTAATTGTTTTACTCCCTGAATTTGTAAAGTATTGGTGCCTATTCCTTTGATGTCAGCGCCGGCGCGGTTTAAAAAGTAACACAAATCCTGCACCATGTAATTTGAAGCCGCAAACTTAATCGTAGTTTTTCCGGGCAGAAGACAAGCGGCTAAAATCAAATTTTCCGTTCCCATGTCGCTCATTTCGTACATCGTAAAAGAAGCGGCGTGCGCCCGCGAACTAAAGATAGTAAAGTAGCTTGGCCGCTCTTTGACATTAACTCCTAAATGCTGGAAACCCAAAATATGCGGCTGAACCGTTCGCGCGCCGATTTTACACCCCCCTGGTTTATAGAAATTGAATTTGTTGAACTGTCGGGCAAGGGCGCCTACCAGCATAAACGAAGAGCGGGTATTTTCGCAAGCTTTTTTATTTAAATTGGTTAAGTTAATTTTGCCGCTATTTTCCACCGTCAGCTTGTTTTTGCCGCTCCAGTTAACTTTGATATTAACGCCGTTTAAAATTTCCATTATCCGTTTAACCTCTTCAATGGCTGGCACGTCCACGAGCGTTGTCGTCCCCTTGATCATAGCGGTGGCGCAAAGTATCGCTACGGCTGAATTTTTAGCCGAATTGGTTTTTATGGAACCGTGCAGTTTTTTACCGCCGTTGATAATAAAATTAGACATATTTTTTGATTTTAGTACCGCCACGGGGAATTGAACCCCGGTTACCAGGATGAGAACCTGGCGTCCTAACCACTAGACGATGGCGGCATTTCGGCAGACGGGGAACGATTGTGCCCTACCGATAGATGAAGAGACCGATCAGGTTGGATTAACTATATAATTTTTCACTCTCTAAGTCAATGTTTTTTATTTTTTTATATAAACTTTGACAAAGATAAGACGATATTTTCTTTAATTTTAGTAATATTTTAATTATCAACAATTTTTTGCAGAAAAAAAATTGACAGAGATTTCTATTCGCGATATACTTGTGGATAAGAGAGGCCTTATGATAGAAACCATACTAAAAAAAATAGGCTTGAGCGAAAAAGAAATTGCTATTTATTTAACCTGTTTGCAGTTGGGCCCGGCGCCGGTAAGAAAAATAGGGGAGCGAGCCGGCATCAATCGCGGCACCACCTACGACATTTTAAAGTCTTTGCAAGAGTTAGGTTTAATTTCTTACTACCATAAAGACAAACACCAATATTTTATTGCTGAAGACCCGGTAACTTTACATGACGCCTTAGAGCAAAAACAGCAAGCTTTAGAAAAAACTAAAAGCGAAATTGACGCCATTTTGCCGGAACTGCGGTCTTTGTATGACAAGGCCGCAACCAAACCGGTAGTTAAATACTACGAAAGCGAGCGCGGCGTCAAAACGATTTTAAAAGACGTTATTTCTTCCTGCCGGCAGGGGAGTAAGCATTACTACGTGTTTTCTTCCTCCACCATTAGGCCTTATCTTTATTCCGCTTATCGTAACTTCACGCTAGACAGAATCAAAGCCGGCGTGCGAGTACAGACGATTTCTATCGGTCCGGGCGGAGAAACCAAAGGGTTAGACGAGCGCAAATGGCTCAATAAAGAACAGGGGTCCCCGACTTATACTTTAATTTATGAAAATAAAGTCGCGATGATTTCCGTCAATATTAATAAAAATCAAATCGGCGTCATCATTGAAGATAAAAATATTTTTGCCACCCAAAAAATGCTCTTTGAATTTATTTGGAAAAAAGTTTAGAGGGGACATGCGAGTTTAATATAGACTCACATGTCCTTTTTAAAAATAATTCGGACGAAAGGAAAATTATCATGGCCAGAAACGGGTTGTGCGGAGCGATTTTGGCTGCCGGACACGGTACCATAACTCCCGGCAAATCAAAATTATTAGAGCCGCTAAATAATGGCTGTACCATCATTGAAGCGATAGTGCACTTGCTTGACCAAAGGATTGATATCAGCCGGTTAGCAGTAGTCATTAACCATGTTTATGGGGACAGTTTGCAAGGAATAATTGACAAAAGTTTCCCAAGCGTTACTTATGCCCATCAGCCAGAGCGTCGAGGTACGGCAGACGCGGCCAGATTATCTGTGGAAGCATTGCGGCAGGAGTATCCTAGTGAGCAATTTAATACTATTCTGATTCTGTATGGAGATATGCCTCTTTGGCGGCCGGAAAGTTTGGCGCTGTTAATTGACGGGCATCGCCGCCACGGCGCGACGATTAGCATGTTTTCTATAAATATTTCCAATCTTAACGGCGGCGAAACCGCTAGTAAGTTTGGTCGTATTTTGCGGGATGCCAAAGGACAAATCATCGGCGTAAAAGAGCCGCAACAGATGACGCCGGAGGACGTCCAACTTTGGTCTCGTTGCCGGCGAACTAATCCGTCGGCATGGGTATTGGATATAAACTGGTTAATGCAAAACGTCATATTTCTTGAGCCGCATGACAAAAAAGACGGTTTTCCGTCCGAAATATGGCTACCGGACTTAGTCAAAATTGCCGTTAGCAAAAATAGGTATATTTGGGAACTTGAACTCGCGGATCCCCGAGAGGCGCTTGGGGTTAATACCGAATACGACCTGCTTATCGCGCAAGCGTTATTTCAAAAAATGCATTGCCAAAGGTGATGCGTCTCGCTTGAATGGTTAAGTAAAACAAGGAGTCTTAAGCAATTGTCTAACAAGGACTCCTTTTTATTTTGACTCAAGCTTAATCATAAGCTAAAATAAACATACAAATAATTTCTGTCATTGCGAGGAGTCTCGAGTTGCTCGGGGCGACGAAGCAATCCCGTTGTGTTATCGCAAAAATTAATGACAAAAAAATTTCTATGCAATACATCGTCTACGATTTAGAAACTACCGGGCTTGATTATACAAAAGAACAGCCGATTGAAATTGGCATCATTAAGGTTGACGATAACGGCCAAGTGGAAGAGCATGACATTTTTGTTAAAACCAAAGAGCCGCTGTCTGAAGATACAAAGCGCATTACCAACATCACTGACGCTATGTTAGCGGCACAAGGCATCGGGCTTGCCGAAGCGCTGGAGAAAGCGTTTGCTGTTTTAGGCATTGGGCGGGATGGTTTTGACAATAATACTATAATTATTGGACATAATATTTTAGGGTTTGATAATTTGTTTTTGCAGCGCTTTGCCCGCGAACTCGGTTATTCTTTCCCGCTGAAAAAAAATTTTTACGATACCGCCGGCGAATTCCGCGCCCGACTTTTGGGCGAAAAAACGTACGTGTACGAAAGTAAAGCCGATTTTCACGAGCGCGTGTTGCGGCTGGAAAACAAAAGCGTGCGCTATAACTTAGCCGCCGCCTGCGCCCACTACGGCATTCCGATGAATGAAACCGCCCACCGCGCCAATGTTGACTGCCGCTATACGCTAAAAGTTTTTGAGAAACAAAACGGCTTAACTTTGCTTAAAGAAGATTCTTTATTGATTCCGGCGATTTCTCCCAGCCAACCAATAATGCCGACTATCAAAAATGACGCGAATGGGGGGCAGGGGGCGTTTAATTTCTAAATTATGAGAGTTCTTAAGTTTGGCGCCGTTTGGTGCCCGGGTTGTATTATCATGAAACCAATTTGGGAAGAGATGGAAGCGGAAATGTCGGAACTAAAAACCGAGTATTTTGACATTGACGAAAATTCCGACATGGCTAAGCAATGGGAAGTCAGCGACGAAATCCCAGTTTTTATTTTTTTAGACAAAGAAGGCCGGGAATTCGCGCGCAAAAAGGGGCAAATTAGCAAGCAAGAATTAGTTGAATTTATCCTAGAGAATTTAGAGAAATAAAAAAGGCGATGATTTTCCAGTCATCGCCCGAGTTTTTGTCTATCTGTCATTCCGCGTAGTAGTAGCGCCTTTTTTTCTTCTTAAAGAAATATGGCATTACTAATGAAAAAATCAAAAGGGCTGTTTTCGGAATAAATAAAAGCAATGATAACAACATTCGCCCCCACCTCCTTTTTTTAAGGGGAGGGCAAAACTTTCTTGCTTCAATCGCGCATCTCGGTAACGAATACATTTAGTACCTCCTAATTATAGGCGATGATTGTTTTTGGTAGATGAAGTATCCATTCTACCTCTGGATACTTATACTTATCATCACCCAATTTTTTCAGAGCTATTCTCTGATAATGAGCTAAAGAAACCAGAGTAAGCAGCTCTTCTTTTGGTGTTGTATTCATAATTTTTCACCTTAAAAAAAGGATGGTAAAACAACTATCTATTCCAAAACTTTCCTTAAACGGAAAGTAAATTATTTTTTACAAAGAGCTAATAAAGCTACTTTGTAGGATACAGAAAAAATAAAGAGTTGTCAACTTGCCGTTTACTTATTACTTAAATAGCACGGCCTACTTCTTCCTCCTTTCGACCCAAGACCATTAACTAAAGCTTTTGGTATAATCTCCTCATCGCGTTGCCGTTGCAGACGAGCGGCATTGTGATATTGCAGACAAGCAATACTCACTGGCAAAACTACAAAGACGACAACTGATATTGCAATAATTACTACCAACCAAGTATAGATTACATCTATCATGATTTTACCCTCCGGTTGCTTAAAAAAGATTGTAATGAACGAACATAACACTATAAACTACTTTTAATAATTTGTCAAGGGTTTAAAAATTAACGCTTGTGGAAGTACGATTTTTTTACTATAATAAAGACATTATGACTGCCAATGAACTGCGCCAAAAATATTTAGACTTTTTTAAAGCCAAAGGACACTCGGAAATTCCGAGCGCCTCTTTAATTCCGGAAAATGACCCGACGGTATTATTTACCACCGCAGGCATGCATCCGCTGGTGCCGTATTTAATGGGTGAGAAGCATCCGGCCGGGAATCGTTTAACCAGCGCGCAAAAATGCGTGCGCACCGGCGATATTGACGAAGTAGGGGACGCGACGCACCATACTTTTTTTGAGATGCTTGGTAATTGGTCTTTAGGCGACTACTTTAAAGAAGAGGCGATAAAAATGAGCTGGGAATTTTTAACTTCGCCTGAATGGTTGAATTTAGACAAAAATAAAATTGCCATCTCAATTTTTAAAGGCGACGGCGACTCGCCAAAAGACGAAGAGGCAAAAAAAATATGGCTTGAATTTGGTATTCCGGCCGCACGCATCGCCGAATTAGGCAAAGATGACAACTGGTGGGGTCCGGCCGGACAAACCGGACCGTGCGGCCCGGATACGGAAATGTTTTATTGGGCAGGCAAAGAAAAAGCGCCGGCAAAGTTTGACCCAAAAGACAAGCGCTGGGTGGAAAGCTGGAATGACGTATTTATGCAGTATGACAAAACTAAAGACGGGCGATTTAAACCTTTAGCCCAAAAAAATGTTGACACCGGCATGGGTCTGGAGCGCACCCTCGCCGTTATCAACGGTTTTGACGACAACTATCGCACGGAACTATTCTGGCCGATTATTGAGCAAATTAAAAAGCTTTCAGGCAAGGAGTATGAAGGGAACGAAAAACCGATGCGCATTATCGCCGATCATATTAAAGCCGCTACGATGATTTTAGGCGATGACAGGGGAGTGGCGCCGTCAAATACCGGCGCGGGCTATGTGCTACGCCGCCTGATTCGGCGCGCCGTGCGTTACGGGAAACAATTGGACATTACGCAAAACTTCACATCTGAATTGACAAAATCAATAATTAAAATTTATCAGGAAGTTTATCCGGAAGTTGAAGAAAATAAAAAATTTATTTTTGATGAATTAAACAAAGAGGAGGAAAAATTTAGACAAACTTTGGAAAAAGGAGAAAAGATGTTTGCCAAGTTTTCCCAAGACAGGCAAATTTCCGGCAGTGAAGCGTTTATTTTATTTTCCACTTATGGTTTCCCGCTGGAGTTGACGCAAGAACTTGCCCAAGAACAAGGTTATGAAGTGAAAGTAACTGAATTTGAAGAGGAAATGGAAAAGCATGCTGAACTATCCAAAACAGCTTCCGCCGGCATGTTCAAAGGCGGACTCGCTGACGCAAGCGAAGAAACCAAACGGCTGCACACGGCCGCGCATTTGATGCTGGAGGCCCTGCGGCGCGTTTTAGGGCCGCATATCCAGCAAAAAGGAAGCAACATCACGCCCGAGCGCCTGCGTTTTGACGTGTCGCATCCGGAAAAAATTACACCCGAACAGATTAAACAAATTGAAGAAATCGTCAACGAGCAGATTAAAGCAGATTTGCCGGTGCATTGGGAAGAAATGCCAGTTGCCAAAGCGAAAGAAATCGGCGCCACCGGCGTATTTGAACATAAATACGGCGAGCAAGTTAAAGTTTATTTTGTTGGTGACCCCGCATCAGGTACGGGACAAGTTTTCAGCAAGGAGATTTGCGGCGGCCCGCATGTTAGCCATACCGGCGAACTTGCCGGCAAGTTTAAAATTACTAAAGAAGAAAGCTCGTCAGCCGGAGTAAGGAGAATAAAAGCAATTCTACAATAACCTTCTGATTACAAATCATTTGCCAATGTACTAATTACGAATGCCAGCGGTATCTTTTTGCTTATTAGTATATTGGTAGGCGATTAGTAATTGGCAGGAAATTTATGCTTAAATTTTATAACACTCTAACCCGAAAAAAAGAAGTATTTAAACCCATCTCGGAAGATGAGGTAACTTTTTACCATTGCGGACCGACGGTATATTGGACGCAGCATATCGGCAACATGCGCGGAGTGGTAATGAATGATTTAATCGTGCGCACGCTTGAATATTTGGGCTATAAAGTAAAATTAGCGCGCAACTATACCGATGTCGGGCATTTGACGAGCGATGAAGACGAAGGCGAAGATAAGCTGGAAAAAGGCGCGAAACGCGAAGGCAAAACCCCTCAACAAATAGCGGATAAATATTTAAAAATATTTGAGCGGGATGTTACGGCCTTGAACACTCGGCCGGCAGACGTCAAGCCGCGGGCTACGGACAACATCAAAGAAATAATCGGCATGATCCGAATATTGCTGGATAAGGGCTATGCCTACCAAACGGATTTGGCGATTTATTTTACTGTTCTGAAAGCTAAGGACTACACGAAATTATCCGGTCAAAATTTAGCTAAAAATATTGCCGAGGCCGGGAAGGGCGAAGCCAGCGACCCGGATAAAAAAAATCCAGCCGACTTTGCTCTGTGGTTTTTTAAAACCGGCAAGCATAAAAACGCGATGCAAACCTGGGAGTCTCCTTGGGGAAAAGGCTTTCCCGGCTGGCACATTGAATGCTCGGCCATGGCGAAAAAATATTTAGGCGATACCGTAGATATCCACATGGGCGGGATTGAGCACGCCCCGGTCCATCATACGAACGAAATCGCCCAGTCGGAAGCGGCTAACGGCGTTAAATTCGTCAATTATTGGCTGCATAACGAACATTTGCTCGCTAATGACGTTAAAATGGCAAAGTCCGCCGGCACCGCTTACTCTTTAGCCGAAGTAAAAGCAAAAAAATACGAACCGCTCGCTTTGCGCTATTTCTTTTTAAGCGCGCATTATCGCTCCAAACAAAATTTCAGTTGGGAGGCGTTAGCCGCCGCCGCCGCTAGTTTAAAAAAAATGCAAAATAAAATTAGGGAATTAAAAGAAACGGTAAAATTATCGGCGGAAAAAATTGAAGCAACGGGCATCAACGAGCATTACCGCGGCCAATTTATCGCGGCGATTGAAGACGACAATAATATCCCGCAAGCGCTGGCGGTACTTTGGGAAACGCTAAAGGATGATAAATTAACGGCGGATGAAACTTTAGCCACGGTTTTTGATTTTGACAGCGTTTTAGGGTTAGAGTTAACGAAGGTAAAATTAGACAAAACCGCTGTTCCTAAAAAAATACAGGCGTTGATAGATAACCGCCAAAAATTTAGGGACGTGGGGGATTTTGCCGAAGCGGATAAAATCAGAGAGAAGATAGAGCAACTGGGCTATGAAATAAAAGATACTCCTAACGGAGTAGTGGTAAATAAATAATTCATGCTATAATATAGAAGCTTTTATTTTTTAATTTACGTCATGTTTACTTTAAAAATAAAAAAAATAGTTTGTTTGCTCTTGATAGCGGCTTTTTTACAGCCAACATCGGCTTTTGGCCAAACCAACAGCGACGCCAATCGGGAAATAGCCGACTTGCAAGCGCAAATTAACGCTAAACAGCAGGAATTAGAGGGCTACCAGCAACGGGAAGCGGAGTTAAGGAAAAAAATTCAGGAAAAACAAACCGAACAGGCGAGCTTAAAAAATCAGATATCAATTTTGGACAGCGGCATTGCTAAAACGGAAATTGAGATTAAATCGGCCCAGCTGGATATTGATAAAACCGCTTTAGAGATAAAGAAAGTAACTTTAGAGATTAAAGATACGGAAAGCGACATCCAGCGCAAAAAAGATTACTTGGCGTCGGTTTTGCGCCTGATCGCCCAAAATGACGATAAAAGCCAACTGGAAATAATTTTAGCGCACAAGTCATTATCGGAATTTCTCGATCAAGTTGAATACATTAAAAATTTAAACGCCAGTTTGGAAGAAACGCTGATAAAGGTAAAAGCGGTTAAAGCGGATTTAGAAAAACAAAACTCCGGCTTAGACAACAAAAAGAAAGATTTAGAAAATTTAAAGAAGAATCTGGAGGAAAAGAAAGGAGAGATTAACGACCAGAAGGTTAACAAGGAATATATTCTAGACGAGACCAGGCAATCAGAAAAAGAATACCAAAAAATACTTGCCGCCGCGGAAGCCGAACAAGAACGGGCAAACGCGGCGATTATTGAAGCCGAACGGCAAATCCGCCGCAAACTTGCGGAACAGCAGGGCATCGGCGGCTTAAAATTCAATGACAGCGGATTTATTTGGCCGGTGCCGCAAAATACCATCACCGCCTATTTTCACGATCCGGAGTATCCTTTTCGGCGAATTTTTGAACATCCGGCGATTGACATTCGCGCGGGGCAGGGAACGCCAATTCGTGCCGCCGCTTCCGGCTATGTCGCCAAAGCGAAAGACGGCGGCTATGGCTACAGCTATATTATGATTGTCCACGGCGACGGTCTCTCAACGGTTTATGGCCATGTTTCGCACATCAACGTTAAACCAGACGAATTCGTCGCCCAAGGCCAAGTTATTGGCGCTACCGGCGGCATGCCCGGCACTCCCGGAGCGGGTTATTTAACGACCGGTCCGCATTTACACCTTGAAGTGCGCTTAAACGGGATTCCGGTGAATCCGTTGGGGTATATGCCTTGACCTCACCCCTAACCCCTCTCCTTATCAAGGAGAGGGGCATTATTTTTTTATTATGCGAACGCAAGAAGAAATTATCAAAAATTTATTTCCGCATATTTGCAAAATCCTTAAAGTTGAAGGGTTGCATTTCCGCCCGATGCGCAGGGTAGGGGAGATTAACACGAAAAAAAGTTACGCGGTAGGCCGCATTAACTTAAAAACAAAAACAA
>Ga0209542_10004675_pt1 | contig 27942 bp, 27 predicted proteins | sample RifCSPhighO2_01_FD_184028 | JGI IMG/M metagenome (GOLD analysis project Ga0209542, IMG submission 184028) | Soil microbial communities from Rifle, Colorado - Rifle CSP2_plank highO2_0.1 (SPAdes) (version 2) | ecosystem: Environmental > Terrestrial > Deep subsurface > Rock core/Sediment ...
AAGACCATTTCATCCGATAATCTAGCCAAATCCAATCTATTCTGCAATGAGGGTATATATTCTCCCATCGATTGAATAATTTTATCCTCGTGGAGTTGGTAAGCGATTTGCGTGGCTAATTCATATGCATCCATTCCAAAATACCACGCCGCCACAATATCAATATTATTTTCTTTAAATGCAGTGGCCAATGAGGAATCGGTAAAGCAATTAATATGACCTAAAGGATCCAGATGCCTAACGATTGAATTCGAGAAAACGCTTTGAATGGTGGTACTCAAACAATTCCAGCGAGGAACTTCTGCAATAATTAATCCCTCCCGTCCTGATAAGGCCCGAGAAGCTGTCTGTAACATTCTCATAGGTTCAGGCACATGCTCTATAACGCCCCAAAATGTTATGATGTCGTAATCACAAAATTTTTCCCATTCTTTTAAAAAATTGTTATCCATTAAATCAAAACAAAATTGTTCTTTACAAAAATCCCTTCCCGATTCACTAATTTCTACTCCATCTGCCTTTATTCCCATTAGTTTGCAGGCTTGAACAAAATGGCCACTGCCTGCCCCTACGTCTAAAATCGAGTTAGGTTTTCTCTTATAAATTCTTTCAAATTGCTGAATTGCCCATTTTACTTTCGGGATCGCCACTTCCTGAACACGCTTTTCAGTTGTTTTTTTATCGGCATAATTGCTTTGATAATGAATATCTCTCGAATAGAATTTATCCAGCGCCTCTTTGGTAGGCCTTGCCTTAACATAATAATGATGACAATCCTGGCAAGCAACATAGTGTGCACCGTAAACAGAAAATACCTCTGGCATAGTTTCTGTTTTAGCCTTACAAATGGGGCACACATCAACATGCTGTAATGCAGAATTTTGATACAAAAAGGTTCTTGAATCTTTGATATGAGCAACACTTTTATTAAAATCATTGATGATGCTGAGCTTAAGAGACAAAATATCAATAGGTTTTCCTAATGTAACCTCAACCTCATAATTTTTTTGCTTTTCAGAATCCTTACACGTCCAAATTTCTTTCTGATTATTCTGAGACTCGAAAGGAATTGTCATGGTCCATTTATTCATTATGAATCTAGCCTATTGTCTTTAATGGGATTATATCTTACCATGTTGAAGAAATCTACCCAAGTAAAATCAAAGGATAGTCCAGGCATGGTAAAGAACATTAAAAATAAATTTCATTATTGGCTTTCTAGATTTGAGAAATTTTTTTGGTCTAAAAAAAATTATAAGTTTTTTATTAAGGACTGGGCATCTCTCCCAGATCTTCAGAGTTGTGCCGATGTTATTAAAACTATGCGCTTTAGCAACCAACTCACTCCCGTGCAATTAGAGGGTGTAAAAGCTAAGAAAATATTAGTGATTAGTCCACACCCTGATGATGAAATATTTGGTGCGGGCGGCGTTCTGATTAAAGCAATTCAAGAGGGGGCTCAAGTTAAAGTAGTATACTTAACCTCTGGGAAAACCAATACTCAATCGGAAAGAGAAGCCGAAACATTACTAGCTGCTCAATTAATTGGCTATGAAACAGAATTTTTTAGGCAACCTGTTCATGCTATCTCCATCGAAAACCCTATGCTTAAAAAATTTTCTCATCTTGTTAATACCTGGCAGCCTGATGCATGTTTTGTATCAGCCCTATTCGATGATCATCCCGATCATCGACGAGCAAGCGAATTACTGTATCGAGCTTACCAATCAGGCTATCTTTCTCGAAATATGATGATTTGGGCCTACCAAATTTATTCTATGATTATACCTAATGTGATTGTCGATATTACTGATTTTGTTGAATTAAAGAAAAAAGCCATGCACACCTGGGCCACCCAGCTTAAAATCAGAAACTATGCGCATTACATTATAGGTCTCAATGCCTTTAATACACGCTTTTTAAACACCACAGGAACGCGCTATGCAGAAACATTTTTTGTGCTACCTTCTGACGAGTATTTGAAATTATGCCAAATTTATTTTTCAGGGAAAAATGCTACCGTTTATGAGTCATCTTTGGAATCCAGAGAAAAAGAGCTAATTAATTAGACCAATTTAAAATCACCGTAGGAAAACAAACCAGGAAACTTTTCCTCAAAAATTTTTCTTTCACTGGAAACAATAAGGTATTGTTGATAAGTTTTTTTTGTCAATTCAAATTTATTTTGACTCCATAGCGACTCAAGAGAACTTGAAATAATTTTTGTATTCAGATAAACGCAATATATTTTTTTGGCCAGGACAATAGCAGCGGAAAGCAATTGTTTCTGAGCAAGAATATCATCAGGAGTAACAATAAATTCACAGATTCTAGCAGAAGATTGAATTTTCTGAATAATCGCTAATCCAAGCAGTTTTCCTCCTTGTCTTATCTCAATATAAAAATAATGGGATGAAAAGGGGGAATCCAAATAACGCCATTTTAAATAATTAAATTTCTTTTCTATACTACAAAAAGATACCTTACATTGAGAAAGAAAAATTTTTTCAATACTTATTATGTCATCAAAACTAATTTCTGAAAGAAAGTTAATTTTTCCAAATTTAACAAAAAAATCCTGTCTCTTTAATTGATAAGATGTGAAATTATTCAACCGGGGTTTTATTATTTTTTGAAAAATTTTGTTCTTAAGGCTAACACATTTTTGAAATGTCTTTTCACTATCCTGCATGAAAGAAGCCCCATAACGCGCCCACAGGGCATGTACTGCTTCTGAAGCATGAGGTGTAATTAAAAGTTCAGTGGGCGCATTTTTAATGCAATAATTTGAAAAAAATAAAGTGTTTTTGAGCGAGCACCCTACAAAGGCACAAAAATCTGAACCGGATGCAACAATGATTCTTTTATCTCTAAAAATAAAAGGTAAATAGGTAAAAATAATGGAGGCCATTAATTTCGAATTTTGATACAAACCATAACCAATAGGCTGACCCTCTCTAAAGGGATTATTCAACAAATTCCATCGCATGAACTGAAGCCAATTATCATACCCCCATTGCAAATACAGCTTTTTCTCTTGCAAACTGGCTAATAGTGAAGGCGATAATTGTTCGAATACTAGGGGTTTGATTTCTGTAGTCATAGGGTTAATTGCATTTTAATTTTTCCCCGTATTATATTATGATAGGGGGAATTGTGAAGAGGTTAACGCCATTGATTGTATCCCCAATATCTAACATTATTTTTGAGAAATATCCCTGGCTATCCTTTTACTTGGATAAAATAACCTCCCTTGATTGGAAATATGGCAACCTTCAGATCAATATCACGCAAACTCAAACCATCATACAAGCCTGCTGTCAGGATAACCAATGGCTAAGAGCAGACCCTATTCCCTATGATTCAGACGAAGATCATTATTGGTTGCATGCAGGGAAAGAGGGTGAACCCATTGTGCTATTAATTGTATGGGCACCAAGGACCGTAGGGATACCTCACAATCATAAAACCTGGGCGGTAGTAGGCTGTATAAAGGGCTGTGAGAAGCATGTCTTCTGGAATCGGCTAGACGACAGGACAAAACAAGGCTATGCCAAATTAGCCCGCGGCCCAGAAATAGTGTGCTCTCCTAACAGGGTGATTACCATGCAATCTGATGACATTCATCATGTGGAAAATCAGGCGGGCCCTGGAAAAATCACTCTATCGCTTCATGTATATGGAACCGATATCACACAAACCGGAAGAGAACAGTTTAATATAGAAAAACAAACGGTCAGTTTAATGACAGGGTTAAAATAATGCAGAAAATTATGCCCTTTTTAGGGAAGCCAGTGTATCATAGCGCGCACAGGGAAGGTCTAACAAAATCAGAGGGGGAAAAGTTGACTTATGAAAACAGGCAGTTAGCTCAATGAGGAAGCTACAGTAATGAAAAGGAAGGCGATTATATGATTTCTTATTTGTCCCGCTGGATTATCCTGGAATCTTTGTTAAAAAAGGCACACGTGGCAGCTATTAACTTTCATCCTGGATCTCCACATTATCCCAGCATTGGTTGCAATAATTTTGCACTCTATGAAAAAGCAGAACAATATGGAGTAACTTGCCACCCTAGGGTAGGAAAAGTAGATACTGGCGACATTATTACCACCAAACAGTTTCCTATTTTTCCCATTGATAAAGTTTATTCTTTACTTTCAAGAACTTATGATTTTCAACTTACACTTTTCTACAAAATCATGGACTTAATTTTAAACGATCAAGCATTACCACAGTCTTCAGAAAAATAGCATAGAAAACCATTTACAAGAAAAGAATTCAAGGAGCTGACTAAAGTCTCTAGCAATATGAGCAAAAACGAAGTGATGAAGAGAGTGAAAGCGACTCGTTATGGGGCATGGAAATCTATTATAGAAGACTAGAGTTCACTGCTAATTAAATAATTTATTCTAGCACCTCTTCTTTCTCATAGTTTCGATTCGCCCGAGTATGCAATATATTCCAATAATCCATAGGCGATCTTCCATTATCAGGTCTTTTAGCTATAATGTTGTTTTCGGTAAATCTCGAATTCTTTTGAATTTTCTTTACCGTCATTAAGCTTTTTCGCGCTATATTCCTATTCCCCATTTCTGAAGAATACACAACTTTTCGAGGAGTACCCAAGCTCTCTTCTACTTGTCGAATAGTAGTAATCATCGCTTTAAGTTCATGGGGTTCTAAAGATGCTGCATGATCAGGGCCTTCCATAGAACGAGCCAAAGTAAAATGCTTTTCGATGATCGTTGCTCCTCGTGCCACAGCTGCAATAGGCACAGCTATGCCTAAGGTATGGTCCGACAATCCAACGTCTAAGCCAAATGCATTATGCATAGTATCCATAGCTAATAAATTAACGTCCCGATAGTTTGTTGGATAACTAGTAGTACATTGCAATAATGTCACTTTGTTTTTAACGATTTCATAACCTGCCATAGAACAATACGCTTCTTGAAAAGATTTTTTAGAAGGAAATTGATTTGCATGCAAATAACCAAAGGCTAATACTGACAAAGCTTGTTCTATTTCTGCTAAGGTGGACATGCCAGTGGACAATATTACATAGGCACCTGAGCGAGCAGCACACAGTAATAATAAACCATGTGTTATTTCTCCCGACGGGATTTTAATAATATTTAAATTCAAATCACGTATTAAAAAATCAACAGAGTTCGTGTCAAAAGGAGAGGCTAAAAATGCTACGCCCTTTTTCTGACAATAATTAGATAATAAATGGAATTCTGAGGCCTTAAGTTCCAATCGTTTCAACATATCGTATTGACTTTCTTTGATAAGATCATTTCTAATCTGATATTCAGCTTTAGGAGCATTAACACTCGCTAATGCTTCTGCATTAATAATCTGAAATTTAACAAAATCTGCCCCGGCCTCAGCTGCCACATCCACCATTTCGATGGCAAGATCAATAGAACCATTATGATTGACGCCGGCTTCAGCTATGATGCGAGTTCGTTTTCTTTCCATGGTGTATAAAACCTTTTCTGAATAATATTATCTAAACTTATTTCTTTTAAAACTTTTTTTATCTTTTGAGAAACGTCCCCATTCCCATAAGGAGAATAAATATTTGATAGTACTTCTTTAAAGTCTTTTGATTGAGAAGTTTTAAGAGCACATAATATTGCTTCACATTTTTCTTCACAGTTAATTACGGAACTGGCTTGTAATCTATTTTTTTGACGATCTCCTATATTAATAGTCGGCGTACCTACAAATGGAACCTCAATCAATCCACTAGAAGAATTTCCCAAAACTACATCCACGATTTTAGCCAAGCTCAAATAATAAGTCAGTCCTAAAGCAGTAAATGAAAATCGATGAATTTCATCTTTAGAAACAAACTGTTTTATTAATTTAGTTATTTTTCTTCCAGCCTCATCAGCATTTGACTCGGTAAAAATGATAGAGGCATTAGGATAATGCTCTAATGCTTTAAATATTTCTTTTATTCCTTCGTCGAGATTTTTGTTTTTTGCCGTAGGCGGATGGTAAGTTACTAATATATTAAATTCAAAAAATTGGAGGCTTAAAGCGGAACTCAATTCAGAGTGAGTTAGAAAACGAGTTCTTTTAATATGATCCAGCCCAGGGGCACCGAAATTGTATACAAAATCAGGAGATTCGCCTAATTGCAAAATCCTCTCATAATATTTTTGAGCAACTGGAAAGTGTATGTGTGATAATTTTGTTATAGCATGGCGAATAGAATCATCCAGAGCGCCTTCTGTAATTTCTCCTCCATGAATATGAGCAACAGGTATTTTTAGAATAAAAGATGTCTGTGCCACAGAAAGTGTTTCAAATCGATCTCCCAGTACTACTACTATATCAGGCGACAATCGCTCTAGTGCATCTGCAAACGCTATATTTGCTAAGCCCATTGACTTAACAACACCTACAGAAGAATCACTGGATAATAGTATTTCAACCTTAGCATCAATTTCAAAGCCATCTTGTTCAATCATACGATAGGTTAGCCCAAATTCGGGGGACATATGCATACCTGTCGCAATAACTTGTAATTGCAAATGGAGATCATCCGCTATTTCTCGCATAAGCCAAAAAAGTAGGCCATAATCGGCCCTACTACTGGTTACAACAGCTATTTTTCTTTTCACTTTACTAACCTATTTTTTCTTGAAAAAAATTCAAGAAGCCTCTGGTAGAAAAACGGTGATAAGGCTTGTTGTTAATTTCCCAGGGTTCTGCACGCAACCATTGTCGAGAATATCTTTTTATGCGATAGCCTGCCCTGAGAGAAAAATACCCAGGCGCAGTATGGCCTCTCAATATTTTTCGTTCATTGCCTTTGGAAAGAAATCCAGCCCGATGAAAAATATCCGTTCCAAATATAATCAGTGTTCCCGCTGGCGCAAAAATATCTATGCATTCAGGCAAATCAGTAGGAATAATATCATTCCCCATTTGATAATAAGCTGGGGAACCTACTTCAACAACATTATTAATACCACACCGATCAAACCATTTTCTAAAAATCTCTCTGCCTAACGATTGTGTTCCAGGATGAACACCAAAAGCTCCCCACCCTATTTCTGTAATGTCATGAAGATAAATCATGAACTTCAAATTCCATGTCTTATCAAAATGTGAAGCAGCTATCTCACTGTCCCGACCTATATCGTAGGTGGCGTAAACCTCTTCATTTAGGCAATAAGGATGGCCGACCACTCGATTAGCTAACCTAAAAAAATTTCTATCTGAAAATATTTTATTGATAAATGGAAATTGTTCATTGCCCAATTTTCTTCTGTTCAATAAAACGTAATCAGCAACATCCCCACCCACCCGCGTAAGGTATTCTATGCCTTCTTGAGTTCGTTGATGATAAATCGCTTCCCATTCTTCTTGGAGTTTACAAAGATGATCAACATTTATGTAAGAAGGAATAACAACAGCGCCGTATTTTCGCAATGTGTTTTCCACTTCAGGCAATATAAATTTAGATGAGACAATTAGATCTTTTAACTTCACTACTTATTCCACTATTTCGCGAATATTTTTCCCACTATGAGTGAGGATATTATTTAATGGCTTTGGCTTTTCATGGCAGCCCCGAATACAATTCGCACACAATGTTCCACCTAAATCATTATTGATATGCTTTCTACGAAATTCTCTAAAAATATTACTTTCCCATGCTTCTTTTAAAGGGGTATGATTCAAATCAACCAAAGCTAATAAATTTTCATAATCATTACAGCAGGCTTTCAAATAACCTTCTCGACTAATATGTAATTTATTGAAGGGGAGGCTGCAATCTCGATAAGGGGGCGCTGGCAATTCTGGCATTTGTCCTGATTGATTAGAAGCCTCGTAATAAATAATTTCATCAACATATTCGTCTAGCAAATGAATTAGATCCTGAAAAGTATGTCTGGTTTTATCTGTCCCTACAAAAGACACTCCTAAATAAACTTTTTGAGACACTTTCTTTCGATAGGCACTTACAAATTTAATATTGTCAATAATTCGGTCAAAATGATCCTTTCCATGAACCTCCAAATAAGTTTCCCGATTACCACCATTAACTGAAAATTTAATAGAAGATAATCCCGCTTCTAGGATTTGTCGAAATTTTTCTTGATTAGGGAGAGAGCCATTGGTAGAAATATACATGTATTCATAGCCTATTTCCCGACAAAAATAAACATAATCGACAATCCATTTACATGTTAAAGGTTCTGCTCCTGCAAATAGCCCAATTTCACGTGCCCCACAGTCGTAGGCCTCTTGAACTAGTCGCCTAAATAAGTTAGGGTCCATATGCCGTCTTGGACGTTCCATAGTAATATACGCACAAAAATTACAATTATGATTGCAGATATTAGTGGTCTCAATTTGTATCTGCCTAGGAAAAGAGGGCAACTCTATTCGTTGGGCCCCCTCAATCATGTTGATTAATCGAATACCAACATAACTATTCTCTGCCTTATGTTGGGAAAAAATTTCGGATAAATGAGAAATAATAGCTTTATTGTTCTTGTTCATAGTAAATATTCTATTGTATACTTCTCAGAAAGGAAAAGCAATATAAATGAAAAATATGACTATCCTATTTATTATCTCCTCAGCAACCAATCTACATCTATTAGAACGCTTATCACTTGATTTATCGAAATGGAATAATACTGTTTTTATTTGTTACGATGGAACAGATGCTGATTTATTAAAAAAAATTATCTGTATTTTTTATTCTGAAAGAGTAATAGTGTTTCATAACTATATACTGGAAGATAATAAAAAATACATTAAAAAATTAAATCGTATTTATAAAAACAAGCAAGTTCTATTAGCCCATGCGAAAAATCACTATCAAAAATTAGCTATTTCTAATCACATACTTTCTAAAACAAACCCTGATTTACTCATTACTAGCGAAGACGGTATATCAGGTAATTACTGGCTAATTGGGGCAGCTAAAAAACGCCATATACCTTGTATAACAACTCCTTTTGGATTTGGAACTTCTAGAGACCTAGAAAATGTTTTGTCTGTAAAGAAACAAAACAATAATCTTATTACAGTTTCCGGAAAATATGGAAAAATCCTCCAAAAAAAATATCCCCACTGGATTAAGACTGGCGACTATGCAGGCGCCTTATTGTTTCCACCCGAATATATTATTCCACTTGAGAAATTGGGTATTACTATCCCTCAACCATGGATCATTCAAGGAGGGGTCAGTCATAAAATCGCCGTTGAAAGTAAAAAAATGTATCAGCATTATCTTAACGAAAATATTTCTTCAACCAAATTAAGTCTGACAGGTACCGTCTACTGCGATATTATTTATGATATCATCCATTCATGCCAAAAATTACAAGAATCCTTTCAAACATCAATGCCTATTCAGCCGGCTAATCGGTCTATTTTAATTAACTGGCCACCTAATTATGATCCAGAAAAAGGCCAATATTCTGAATTCAAAGATTATGAAGAAGCAACCTTAGCAGTGATGAACTTTTTAAAAAGTCTTCCTAATACAACACTTACTATCTGCCCTCATCCGGCCGTTGATAAAAAAGTAAATGATTTATTGGAGCACCTAGGTTTCTCAGTTAACGTTCATCATATTATTGAATTGATACCGAAACATGATCTTTATATTTCCAGTTTTTCCAGCAGCATTCGGTATGCTATCGCGTGTGGCAAACCCGTTGTGAATTATGATTTCTATCATTTTTCTCTTAAGGATTATGAAGGGGAACCAGGTGTAATTACTCTACACTCATTTCATGCCTTGAAAAATGAAATAACAAAGCTACTAAAAAAAGATGCCTACATAGAGGCTGCTAAACTTCAGAAAACATCAGCCCCTGAATGGGGGATCATCGATGGGAATAATTTTTCCCGTATTAATACACTTATCGATACAGTGCTCTATAGACACTCTCGATTACCTACTCGGCTACGGACTCTTCTAGCCAATTAACCCGCGCCTGTATTTCTTCCATAATATTTTTGGCAATATTACTCCAATCAAAATGTTTTTCTGCGTATTGGCGAGCAATAATTTTCATATTCTCTAATTCCGCTTTTTTAGGGGCTAAATTTAATATAATGTCTGCTAATGCTTCACTATCCTCAGGAGGATGACAAATAAGCCATTGATGCTTAGCTAATTCACTCACACCAGGAATATCGGCTGCAATGGTAGGTAACCCCGTGGCTGCATAATCTCGAATTTTTAGAGGGGATAGGCCAATGCGTGTATTTCGTTTGATAATAAAAGGTGCGAGGGCTATATCAAAAGCATTCAGTATATACTTAAGATCAGGATAAGTGATGTGTCCTAAAAAAATAACACAATCTTCGAGACCCCTATTTTTTGCGGCCATTTTAAGAGAGGTCAATTCAGGCCCATCTCCCGCAATAATCAGCTTAATTTTTTGATTCACTGTTCTTATTTTATCTAATGCTTTTAAAGCGAATATAACACCTTGCCAAGCATGCAAAGTTCCAATAAAACCACAGTAAAAATAATTTGGATCCAAATTTAGGTGTCTTAAAGCCTGATTACGTGGAAAAGGTCTGATTGCCTGTGTATCGGTTCCATTACCCACATAAAATATTTTTTGTTTCTTGACGCCTTTCTCCTCAAACAATGTTCCTAATTTTAATGTAACCACTCGAACAGAATGGGAAAACTTTGCACTAAGTATTTGTGCTTGTTCCCCTATCCAACTTAATATAGAGGGGCATTTTCTTAATAGTAATTCGTCTGATATCCAACCATTATGCTCTGAAACAATATGTACCTTTGTCAAACGAAGCAAGGCTATAAGAAAAAAACTAAAATTATAGTTTCTAATATAGACAATATCAAAATGATTTCTGCATACATGAAAAAAAATCCATGGTATTTGTAAAATTCCAATGATAAAATTTGGCAACTTAAGAAAACCCACTTTTAATACCATATGGATTTTAAAACCTTGTGTAGCGATAGCAATGGCTTTCTTATAAGGCTTAAGTATTACTGCCTCAACATAATTACAGAGAGAAAACTGTTTTGCTACAGAAAAAAAATGTAATGTGCTGGCATTGCATAAGCCAGCATCAATTACTCCAATCATTAATATTTTTTTCATAAAGGTAATTATTAAGTTACAGAATGTCCCTTGAATCCAATAAAAGCCTGTGAAGCACCCACATCATAAGCATAATTCACCAATATATTATTTAAGATATTTACCCTAGATTCTTCTCCACACCAAATAGCGTAAGATTGGCCTACTGGAATAGTATTATTTAATAATTGATTGTTTTCAACTAAACAATTTTTAGATCCTATACCAATCAAAATACCAACATATTCCAATTTTAAATCGGAATTTTCATTTGAAATAAAGAGATTTTTTATAATATTGTGTTTTATGATTACTTTATCAGCATTAATATTCATTCCTATAAGATAATTATCTTCGGCTTTTCTATTTTGAAAGGCCATGTTAGAAATTATGTTATTTTCAATATAAATATTTTCTCCCGCCGCACAGATTCCAATATAACGCGAGGCTTCAAAGTTGCAATTTTCCACATGAAGAATTTTACTTTTTATTGCGTGTAAACCGTAATAAAAACCTATCACTTTGGCATTGATAATTTTTACATTTTTAGATACTTTAATAAAAATTCCAAAATTAACCGTTTCTTTTCCTCCCGTAAAATGAAGGCCATTTCCCTGGAAATCGAGCACCACATTATCGGATATAATCCTGATACCATAAGGTTTTTTTTTAAATGATTTGTCGTCTAGATAAATATCTTTATCTAAATAATAATGCCCAGGTTTTGATATTTTTCGATTAGTAGAAATCAATAATTTCTTTTTGCCACAAACTTCAGTCATGCTATCACCCTTGCTGGTATTCCAAAAGCACGTTTTTTCTCTGGGATATTATGGATAACTACGGCACCTGCTCCAATAACTGCATGACAAGCTATTCTTTTATTGGGGACTACTGTGGAACTCATACCCATCATCACTAATTCTTCTACAATCACCCCACCTCCTAAAGTAACATTCGGAGAAATATTAACAAAATCTTTAATACAACAATCATGCTCAATTGTGGCATGAGTATTAATAATACAGTGATCTCCTATAACAGCTGATGCATTCACAACAGCACCCGGCATAACCACAGTACCTTCCCCAATACGAGCTGTGCTGGCAACATAAGCACTAGGATGTATGGCTTGGATAAAGGAAAAGTAAGGAAACCTTCTTTTAATATCATTCACTAACCGATATCGTTGGTGGCAATCACCTATCGCTACCATTCCTTTTGCTTCTTTATATTTCGTGATTATTTTTTCTAATTCATAATCACTGCCCAACACTTCAATAGCATGAAATAACGAGCCTGTCTTTAATGCAATATCAACAATTCCAACCACGCGAAATAATGCAGCTTGGCTGTTTAAAATATCAATCACTACCTTAGCCTGTCCACCTGAACCAAAAAGTAATACAGGAATGGCTGACGCAGATTGTATATCAAAGGGCATAATTTCCTTCCGTCATTAAAGCATTTAATAATCTCAACCCTGATTTTCCGCTTTTTTCAGGGTGAAATTGAAGGCCATAAATATTTTGCTTTCTTACCATCGCTGTTATACGTAGACCATTATACCAACAATATGCTACTTCATCTTGTTGATTTTCACATGCAAATGCATAGGAATGCATAAAATAATAACTGCTATCATTGACTCTTTCTGAGTGGCCTTGACTATCTTGATAGAGCATTTGCCAAGCCATATGGGGAATTTTTAGTGAAATAGAGTTAAAATGTCTCAAATGCTGTACACGTCCTGGAATTAAGCCAAGCCCTTTATGGCTTCCAAATTCGTGTCCCTCATTTGCCAATAAATGCATGCCTAAACAAATGCCCATTAACATTTTCTGGTTATTCACGTGGCTTAAAATAGCTGGAATAAAGCCGCGCTGCGCCAACGCATGCATACTATCTCCAAAAGCTCCTACACCCGGTAAAACAATACAGTGGGCATTTTCAAGTTGCTTAGGTTGATGACACACCGTTACGGTCACGCCTATGTGTTGAAGCGCCTGAGTTAAGCTAAAAAAATTACCCATTCCATAATCAATAATGTGTGCTGTTTTCATACGCCACTTCTCTGACTAAATAACCTTGTTGAATCAAATGGTGTTTAACATCTATCACGGATAAAACGTTATAATGGAATCGGTGAGCAATCGCAACCCCATCAGCATCCCCTTGTTGAATAACATCGGACGCATCGCTTAAGGAGCCCATACCTCCACTGGCAATCACAGGAATACTCACAACCTGGGTAACTGCTTTTACGAGCTCGATATCAAATCCCTGACAGAGTCCCTCTCGATCAACGGAGGTTAATAAAATTTCTCCCGCGCCTAAGGATTCCGCTTCTTTTGCCCATTCTACTACATCACGTCCCGTTTTATTACGTCCTCCGTCGGTATAGACCTCCCATTGCCTATCTCCTTTTTGTTTCGCTTCAATGGATAACACCGTGCTTTGCGAACCAAATCGCTTTGCAACCTCTGCAATAAAGGCGGGTGATTGTATTGCAGCGGTATTAATAGCCACTTTATCAGCGCCTGCACGCAATATACTGTCTACATCCTCTAAAGATCGGATACCACCACCTACTGTTATGGGTACAAATATAGCTTTGGCTGTTTCAGCAATTAAAGAGTTTAAACTGTTTCGACCATACAAAGTAGCCACAACATCCATATAAATAATTTCATCGATTCCCCTTTCATAATATCGCCTAGCAAATTCACGAGGGTCACCCACGACTCGAACACCTTCTAAATTCATAGGCTTAATTAAGTTAGGCACTTTAATATCTAAGCGTGCAATCACGCGAATATTTTTCATTATTTTTTATAATATTAATGAATTAAACACCAAACATATTGTGAATCAATTGCATTGTACGCATGCTCTCTTTTAGAGTAATCGCCCTGCTTTCTTGGCCCCGTATTTTATCAATCGCTTCTCTGGCTTGATGATAAAATCCAGGCTTAAATTGTTTATCACATTCATCCATGGGGATATCTACGCGCTGCCTTTCTCCTTTTTTCTGGAGAGAAGCAATCTCCAGTGGCTGTAACATCCACCGTTTTGTAGGCGTATTGACACTGCAAGCCCACGGACCTGGCCCTTGCCAATGGCCCTCATATAAAGCATGGTCTCCACTATCAAACTCAATGTGCACAAGCATTACATCCGTTTGCTCGCCTTTCCAAGGTTTAATAGGTTCTATTCGGCTGATTTGACCTCGAGCAAATGCCAGAATCAGATCAATCGTGTGAATAGAATTAGCATACATAAATTTTTCAACCACACACGCAGGATGTCCATACTGATAAGCTTCAGAAAAATTTTGTTGATCCTGTATGTGAATATAACGCGATCCTGCTGAAGAATTTAAATCTTCCATTATCGATCTCACACTTGAATAAAAACGTCGATTAAGTCCTACATATACTTGGGCGTTGGATCGAAGGGCTGCTGCTGCAATATCCATGGCATCTACATAATCATAACCTGCAGGTTTTTCCATTAGAACCAACCAGGGGTATTGAAAACATTGTTTGGCCACACAATTCGCTTCTACTTCAGGAACAGCGATAATAACAACATCAGCTCTCGTTCGATGATATAATTCTTCAATAGAATTGTACACATGTTCAACTTCAAATATTTTCTGCAACGCAAGGGAACGTTCTTTGGTGCGGCTGTGAATACCCGCTATTTTAACATCCTCCAGTGCAGAAAAAGCTTTTAGATGCTCTTTTCCCATAGAGCCTGCGCCCACTAATGCTACTTTTACATTTTTCATAGAATACCTTATTAAACAGCTGTTCTTTTTACTTTCTTCAAGTTACACAGTTTTTGAACCAAATGATTAATGCGTTCTGATGATTTTCCATCCAAATATCCCCACTTATTTTTTTCTTTATGGGCCAATGCCTGCAGCTCTCTCAATTTTACTTCATTTTTTATAGAATAAACAGCCAAAATAAATTCCTCTTTTGTATTGGCGTGCAACACGCTTGGCACATTTTTATAGTCTGTGTATTGGTAATAAAAAACATCATAGTTAATAACAGGCAATCCGCATGCAATAGCCCAGCGTATGGTGGCGGAAGCAAAAGCTAAATACACATCGGCTACACTTACCAGAAGATCTGTCGGCATTAATGTGGGAAGAATACCCTGCTTTTCAAAAAGTTTACTTAATTCCAGGTAATTCGGGTGAGGACGAAAAATAATATGGTATTGCTCTTTTAAACAAGAAAGTGTTTCCACAATAAAACTGACAAAACCAAAAATATCTTGGAAATCAAATCGAGGAACTATAGCTGATAACTGGTTAGGAAATCCACCTATAAAAAAAAGAGGTTTGTCGGGAGGAAGATTTAATTGATAATAAATTTTTTCTCGTTCGCGGATTTTATTCAAAGAATAGCGGGCTAAATAATCATCATAGAGAGCCCCTACCACTTGCATTTTGGATTTAGGAATTCCTGCCTTTAAATAATATTCATACATCTTTTCACTTTCGACAGCAATGAGATTAGCATATCCACTATTCATCATCCAAGGATCAGGTGGAACGGTACGCGTGAGGAGGTGGCCATATACATACGGTGCCGGCAATCTTAACACAGAATGCCCTTCTTTTTTCATTATCCATTTACGAAAAATAAAACCAGTTAATTTATTGGAAAATAATTGCAGGCTGTAATGAGGTTGGTTTTTTAAAGATTGGAACGCTTCTTCTTGATTGGCAATAGTATAAGGCAAGATTAAACTGGGAATATTATAATGATGGCCAGCAGCTATCATTACTGGCGTAACCAATCCAACAATGTCTTCAGGGAGGATAATAATATTAATGTTTAAATGAGAGAGTAATTTCCTGTAATTTTTTCTATTTTTAAAAAATAATGCGATAATGAAAAATAAAGATTTTATTAATCTAACTCTTTTCTTAATTATATTCTTAATTCTATATTTAAATTTTTCTAAAGCAGAAATAAAAACGATCATTTTAAAGCGTTTCAAGAAAAAATATAATTTTGAATTTTTTATAAAAAAACGTTTATTTTTCTTTTTATTTTTCTGGGTTTTAAAATAATTTTTTTCCGAAAATTCTTCTATAAATCCATCTATTTGGATAAAAATTTTTATTAGTGATTTTTCTATTAATATCTTTTTTAATACTAGCGAAAAAACATTATCATTATAGGGACTGAAAACGCAAAGCATAAAACATTCATATCCTTCGGAAGTAAAAAATTCTACAGCCCTTTTGATTTCATAAAAATCAGAAGGCCTCTGCGTAACAAATAAGATTCTTTTTCGATTAAACACTATAAAATGATTCCGAGATTTCGCGCAAATTTTCTTGCAATGCCAAATAACGTTGTTCTTGGGCTAAGTACTTTAAATAGTCATATAGTGCAATAGGATCACAAAAATGGGGTATCCATTTTTTTAATTGTTCTAAATGATATATCTCACAAAATCCACCATCCTCTTTTTCTCCAATACTAATTGCTGGTATTTGTAACGCTACGGCTTCTATCATCATAAGCGAGCTAAAACCTATCACAATATGGGCATCTAATAAAGATAAATAGGAATTAGCTTTAAGAGGCAACACATAACAACTTCTAGGAAAATCAACTGATAATTTTTCATAACAAGACGACATTCTCCATTCGGTCGGATGAATTTTAATTATTACTTTGAATAAATTTTCCTTCTTTTTTGCCTGATAGTCTAACAAGGCTTTTAAAAAGTAGATGCCTTTACTTCTTACATGATTTTGAGTCGGGAACAATAAAATGATAGGTTGATATAAACGAGAAGGACGATTTTTTAATCGTCTATAAAAATTTATTTCTGAATGTGCAATGACTTTTATTTCACTTTCATGCCAGAATCCATTCGAAAGAAGAATGTCCTTCCAGGCACTTCCATAAACTAGAATTTGATCTGAAACGGGCATGTAAGACTTTAGTTTTCTAGCTGTTGATTTCCATGAATAATCGACATCATCAGGTCCAAACATGCCATGTTGTATCTCCACTACTGGTATTTTTAATAATTTTGCTGCGGCTACTTCTCCTGGCTTTGCATCAGGATCTTGAATGAATAATTTTATTGCCTGCGTACGTCTAAAAAGATATTTGTAAAAATTATATTTTAGAAAAAAAATGGATAAATTAATGGAGCATTTTTTAAATATAGGGCCCATCAAATCCTCTGGAAAATAATTTTTAATTTCTTGGCACAACTTAAAAGTTGTATCTCGAATAGGCTTATTTTTTGATATTAAAATCGAAAAAAGAAAAAAAACATTTCCTACATAAGACTCATATAAGGTATTCTTTTTCAATTTCTTATTTTTTACATCCCCCCATTCATAGAGAATCTTCAAAGCCTCATTCTCATATTCGTTTAACAATACTTCGAAAATCCTATCAATTTTTTCCCTTCCGTTTCCATCTTTTGGCGAATAAACAAAAATATACTTGGATTTTGAACAAAAGAAAATAAAAAGGAGGTTAACACATCCTTTGAAGCATCCAATAAATTTATTTAATAAATTACTTCTTTTTTTATATTCATTTCTGGTTTTATAAGTAAGAAGAAAAGACCATAATTCACCCTTTATTATCGGCCACGCTAGCCATGAGTCAAAATAAGTATTCAAAATCTTTTCATTTCTATCTAAAGACAGAAATATGTCATTTAAACGTCTGTGTGTTAATTGCTCCATAGAAATCAAGAATTAAACCTTTTGAGTTATTTTTTCATGAATGAAATTAACTATTTTTTCGGATGCCTTAGTTGGGTCCATAAGTTGCTTACTAGCCTTCCACACTTGATCACGTCCTTCTGATGACATGGCAAAATCCAATACAGTCTCTAACACCTCTTTTTTGTTTACATGTAACGCCAAACCTAATTTTACATAAGGTGTTGTATCAATATGGGCTACATTCTCACAATAAATATGGATTTCTGAATTAAATAACAAATTAATTGGTACAACGAAAGGGGTTTTAGAAAAATAATTTATGTAACTTGCATCATAGCTACAATTTGAAAAAGGACTACAGATAACATCACACATAGAAAAAGCATCTTCTGGTGTAATATCTTTCAAAAAAATAGGATTTATGTCTTGTTCCTCAAACCATTTTTTTGTGCAATTAGCATCTGATATGGATTCTCTTGGATGAGGACGATAAGCAATATTTATTGCATTAGTGCTAATTTTTTTAAAAGTTTGAATTAAACTTTTTACCGTGTCCTCATATCCTTTTAAATTGTGTAATGCCTGCCCAAAATACCCAATGACAGGTTTTTTTTCATCTAATTTCAGAGCAATTCTGTTATTTTTTCTACGGTTGGCGAAATCAATCGTACTATATTTGAAATATTTTGGAGCACCTAGAGCAAATGATTTTACTTGGTATCTAGAAGCAATTAAATCAGCAGATAAGGAATCAATACAAAAATAATAATCTGCTTTAGAACCATAAGCAGAATTAATATCGCCCCAAGAATCTTGCATAACAGATGTTGGAATTTTTCCGTGAGCCGAATATATTATATACTCGTCTATTCCACTGTCTCTAGCAGTAGAGTAGCCGGATAAAATAAAATCTGGTATTACTGTATTGATAATTTCTAGACAAAGATTTAACCATTCTTGATCTTGATTTTTACTATTTCTCGAAGGAACAGCATCAATCAAGTTAGATATCAATCCATTTTTTTGAAAAAAAGAGAAGGCGGGTTCTTGAGCATAGATACAAACCTCATCTTTTCCAATTAATTTAATATATTTAACAATCTCAATAATATGAAGCGCAGAACCTACATCTCGAGAAGTCACTAGCAATTTCATGATGATAATATTCGTTTTAATAAATAATTTTTATCTTTAGCTCTATTCAATAAATACAAAAATTTATTCCACTCTTTTGGTTCCGTTCCAATGTTATTCAAATAACAATATGTTAAAACACAAAATGCTTTCAGAGCTAATAAATCTAAGATGGAAGAATGCCATTTCAAATACTGATAATACCCACCCGCTTCACGATAAATTTTCAAAAATTCTCTTCCTTTTTGCACAATGATTTCTTTATCAGTGCATAGAATCATTATAAAACGTTCAATAATATACCCTAACTCTACTATCACAGGTAAATAACTATGGGCCGTATCTTCAAAGTCAAAAAAAACAAGGCTGTTTTCAACAAGAAGAACATTACCTGGGTTCAGATCCCCATGTAATGATTGGGCTTGGGCAGTATCTATCCAGCAATCAAAATTATATTGCTTTGCTAAGGCGATAACAGCTGGCATATTTTCTCTAAAATGGCATTCACCTTTTATTATTTTTTTTCGAATATATTCTAATTCTTTATAGCGTTGCTCTGTTTTTTCCTGCCATTTTTTCGTTTCAGGATGATTCTTCAAAGTGAGATGCAACTGCGCTATTGATTTAGCCAATACGCTAAGATCATTGTTCGATGAAGAAACACGCACTCCTTCCCAGTAAGGATATACCATAACTAGATAATTTTCTCCTTCGTGCTGAAAAAGTTTTTTTACAATACATGCGCATGCATTGATATTATATTCTTGCAGCCACTGGGCAATAACATCATGTTCAAGATAGCTGTGGCTATTTTTTTCAGGTATCAGCTTAATATAATGCAGAACATGATTACTATTTTTTAATACCAAATGAGCATTATTCGGGAAACTAAATTCTACAGAATAGAGTTGCCCATTAGCATCTAATGCCTTCAACAATGCATTGGATTTTGGAGTATTGACAGCCCATAATTTAGGCAAGCCAGGATTTAACTCAATCCACGCAGGATAATTTGCTAGCATGAGAGTGATAAAGGTGATCCCAAGTTAAAGGCTGATTAGCTTTTATCGGTTTATTGATACGACATCCTTCGATCATATCCCATTTTTCGACAGGAATACCTAAGCAGGGAAACGCAAAGCGTATGGTCTCATAATTAATTTTATCACCGGATTTTAAATCTTTTTTAGCTACCAAACACTGACGTTGGGAAGAGCCTATTACTCCTTTGATGGGTTGACTCATATCACGATGATAATTTCCCAATGCTTGCCACACATCGTATACTTTATGCAGCACGGACTCGAGTTGATCAATGCCCATCGCATGCACAATATCCTGGTCTAATTCATTAGGATCCGTATAAATGCCTTTTTCCAAGACAACTGCGCCTAGCGCAATGGCTGCATATAACATTTCTACACCTTTATAATGATCAGACAAACCGACGGGAACACCAAAACACTGTTGGTAAGTTTCCAGAATCCGAAGATTGTGGGCCTCAGGTAAGGCGGGATGACCATCCGGGCTATGCTGCACGATAATTGCCTGACAGCCTGCTTTTCTAGCTGTATCCACCGCTGTAAACACTTCTGCCAAGGTAGCACGTCCTGTATCAATCACCATCGGAAGGCCCAGTCTCGCCACGTGACGTATTAAAGGAATATGGACCACATTCGCTGAAGCAATTTTCAAGCTACTGGCTCCTTGTGCTTTAGCAAAATCAGCTGCTTCAAAATCATAGACAGATACAATAAAAGGAACTTTTGATTGCCTTAGGAGTTCAAATAATTGTGCATAATGCTCAAGGCTCATGCATTTCCGTTCTATTAATGCCCGATAATTTTCGACCTTGATATGGCCTTCCTTATCACAATAGGTTTCATTTAATGCGCTTGGAATACAAATATCCGAGTTGCTGAGAATTTCGGTTTTTAGTACGGCAGGCTGATGCGATACTTGCGAGAAAATTGCAATAATACGCTGTACCAAATCCTTGGCTAACTTTAAATCCCCATTAAAATAACTACCTACTTCTGCAAAAACTAAAGGGGGATGAGCTTCTCCTACTAGAAATTGTCCGAATGTTATTTCATTTTTCATAGTATTGACCTTAACCCAATTTGGTAACCTTAATAAAGTAATGATCGATTAATAATTTCAATCCATTGGTAAGTTGTCGCGAACGAGAAGCTGTGGTCATAGTCCACGTCCGGACAGGATCCTCTCGTCTAGGCAAATCCAGTGTGACTTCGAATTTTTCAAAGGCGAAGGCACATGAATAACTAGAAAGGATATCGTGCATTGTTTCTAAGCTATATATATTCCAACCTTTTTCCCATGACCCTACTCTTGCATTGATCCGTTTTCTATGAATAGTAATGAGGTCCACGCCGTATTCATTTAAGGGGGAAAAAATATATATCTTTCCACCCGGTTTGGCAGCAGACAGTATATTTTCCCAGAAGGTAACTAATTCTTTTTCATCAAAAATAGACATAACGCCTACAGCCGTTATCAAATCAAATTTTTCTGTCATTTCCAATGGAAAATTTAAAACAGATTGATTTAAAAAAGTATGCTTTGGCAAAACATTTTTTGCCTTATCCAGTAAGGCATCAAAAATATCTACTCCAGTGAAATGAAAATTAGAATAGTGATTAGATAAGAAATGAATTAACTCCCCCGTTGCACACCCAATATCTAAACAATGGCTATTGTTCGGCAATTTATCTTGCTCAACCATATGCAAAAGTCGAAGAAAGGACTGCTTTGGTTGAGAAGACCACTCTTCTTGAATATAATGATAATAATTTTTATAACGTGCTTCGTTTTTCTGATTGATCATTGCAATGTTCTTTCATTATTAATTCGGCTAATTGAAAATTGATCTGATTATCAATATCAATACTCTCTTCTTTTTTCATAAAATAAGCCATACAAGGCCGCTGATAAAAATTAAATGTTTTTAGAAATCCTTTTACTGTAACCGCATAAATAGCACCATTTTGTTGATATACCTTGGGCAATTGCTGCATTTGAGCTTCCATAGCCACATCATCTACAAACGGTTCAATAGCATCTTGATTGATCATTACTGCTTTAGCAGGATGAGTCTCCACCTCGCAGACACTCATTCCACTAGCCCATTCACCTTGCAAAAAAGTGTGCAAACATGCCGTAAGATGATACTCTGTCCTTAAAGGGGAAGTAGGCTGTAACAAAACGATTGTGTTAAACTGTTGATTAAGCGCTGCATAATGTTGCAGAACGTGCAGAACTACATCGTTGTTTCGAATCTTATCTTTTGATAAATCTGAGGGGCGATCCACTACCTCAGCACCTTCCCTAAGTGCCACCTGTTTAATGAAGAGATCGTCTGTAGAAACCACCACTTTATCAATCAATCGACAATTCAGCGCTGCCATTATTGTATAAGAAACCATGGGTTTTCCTGCTAGTAATAGTTTATTTTTTTGAGGGAGACGCCTAGAAAAACCTTTAGCAGGAATAATCGCTAAAATAGGCTGTCGATTTTTTTGCAGACAGGATTCACGTGAAGGCATATTTTTTTATTAACCCTTGAAATAAACCTTCTGTATTACACAGTATTTCAAATTTTCCTTCCGTAATAATCTTGCCCTGTTCAAGCACATATATCCAATCACAGTTCTTTAAAGTATGTAAACGATGTGATACAAAAACAATAGTTTTTTTAGGCCTGAGCGACATGACTCGATTTAAGATATTTTCTTCTAATTCTAAATCTAAATTTGCCGTTGCCTCATCCAAAATTAAAACATCCGGATTTAAATACAAAGCGCGAGCAATGCCAATTCGTTGTCGCTGCCCACCGGATAGCGTTAAACCATTCTCACCAATAGGCTGATATAAATAATCCTCTCCTCGTAATGCACAATCCTCCAATTCTACTAAAAGCATTAACTCTCGCACCCTAGAAATATCAATATCGTTAGGTTCTATCCCATATGCAACATTACTGATGATGGAATCTGGAAGAATATAGGTGCTTTGTGGAACATAGCCTACATTATTAAGCCATTTCTTTTTTATCGCGATAGAACTTAAATTCATGCCATCTATTACAATTTGCCCATCAGAAGGATCTATCAACCCAGTCAATAAATTGACCAGTGTCGATTTTCCAGCCGCTGATTTTCCTGCAAGACCAACGAACTGGCCTGCATGGATGACAATATTAATATTTGAAAAAATCTTCGGGCTATCTTTTTTGTACTGATAACATACATTAGAAAAAACAATCTTCTCTTGAAAAAGAAGCCTATCTTGAGTAGCAAAAGAAGAACAAATATCAGATTCCTTTTCATATTTTGATAAATCTGTGGCAATAATGTTTAAATATTCAAGGCCACCACCTAATAGCTGCATTCCTGAAAAAATTCTATTAATCTGAGGAAGCATCCTAAACATAATCATGAGTAAAACTGTTAGCACGGAAAAAGCATGAGCGTGGTCATTTCTATGTAAATAAAATAATATTAAAACCAATATACCCACCATAACTCCTGCTTCCAAAACGAGAGGAGGGAAAAAAGAAAGAAATTGCCCTATATGTTTATGAGAATAATTCTTTTCTTCCAAAAATGAAAATATATTAATAAAAAAATCTTCTTTCCCAAATATTTTTATTTCTCGTATCGAACTAAAGGATTTAGATAAGGTTTTTTGCTTTTCCTGGTGAACTTCCTGAGCTTCCTTTTGTAGTTTTTTATTTTTATCTTTAAAAAGAAAATAAAAAAATGCTAAAGGGATTAATAAAGCGGACATTAACAATGCCCCTTGTGGAAAAACCATACAAAGCAACACAACAAGCCCTGTCATAATTGAACTTGCAACAATAATATTAAAAATGGGCATCACATAGTGATCAAAAACTAATCCTGCTGTTGAAATGTTTCGAATACCATCTGCTGAACCTTGTTCTATATGAAACTGATAATTTGCGTAAAGATACATTTTCATCAGTCGATTACTTAATTTCGTTTTCCAATCAATCAATAACTTCATTTGAAAATAACGAAATGAAATCATATAGCCTATTCTGAATAAAATTAAAGCTACAATAGATGAAAGAAAAACAGCACTCAGTGTATGCTCGTTCGTAATATGCATTACCCTGATGACCCATGCTAATGATCTAAAATTATGGATGGCTTCTGGCTTTATCAAGAGATAAATAAAAGGAAAAATCAGGGCAATACCAACAGCTTCTATAATGCCTGAAAATATACTCATGCATACCAGGCCAATGACTTTGACTTTTTTGCTTTTGAACTCGTTTACTAAAAAACGGCTTGCTGCTTTATTGAGAATCATACAGTTTTATAGACAGCGTGGCGTAATGTCCATCTATTTTCCGTCCATCGCCACAAATGAGGAGATCTAAATCGATTAGTGAGTGCTTCAAGATATTTTCGATCAAAAGGAGGATGTTCCAGTTTTTTATAAGCTATAGGGAATTCTTTTTCTGGAATGCTCAAATAGGAAAAATTTTCGGACTCAAACCGGTCCGAATACTCCCCATCAAATCGTTTAACCAACGCAATGCCTTCTTCACGCGTAATTTCTCCGCATCGAATTTCTTGGGAAGAGTCATACGTAGCACGCCCAATACCAAATTTAATGAATGTGGTGTAATAATGTAAATCATCCATTTTATCATCGATACTGCTGTATTTGCTGTAGGTCCCTGCTGTTCGTTCAGGCGCTGGTTTAAATCCCCCTTTTTCCATGGCATAATAATAACAGCCTTGTGGATGCCAAGGTAAATAATATCCCAAGTAATGCACTTCGATTTTTTTAGCGTTCAATGTCTCTGGGTGAGTAGGTAAATAAGGTTCAAGATCTATTAAGGTTAATCCAAAATCTCGCTGAAGTTCCTGTACATGGACGCCAGCCAAATAAGTCTCGAAGATATTTGAGGAAGTAAAATAACGAAAATCTTTGGTAGGCTTTTCCCCTTCTTCAATAGCATTTCCATATTCCATCGGGTTTTCACCATAGAATACAAGTGGAATATTTAATTGAGCGGCTAGTTTAGGTGGAAAATACATTTGGCCCACAATAAAAGGCTGGAAGGGATGAAATAATTTTTCCAACGCTAATCGGGTCAATAAACGATGCACACGCCCATTGGGTGTAAACAAATAATTATCAAATCCCGCGTGAATCCAAGCCTGAAAATTTTTCCATCCCCATTCTGTGTAAATATGAGGAGCCCACGTCACCGTGAGAGGATTCATTCCATATTCATATTTTAATTTATGAGCTGCATAAAAACTGTCTTTTCCTCCCGAGCCTGGCACTAAACAATCATAGTGGCCATCCGTTCGACGATATCGGTCACATAATTCTCGCAATAATTTTTTCCTCGCTACCCAATCAGTGGACTTTTTTCTCTCTGCTACCGAACACGCAGAACAAACACCTTCGTTATTAAAATTCACGGTGGGTTTTTTAGTTTGAATAGTATGCTTAAATTCTCGCTCAGAATTCGGTTTTTGATTGCTATAGGTGCACCGTTTGCAAAATTGCACATGAGGAGGCAAGCCATACAAGGCTACTAAGCCATTTTCTTTCTGGTAATCCTGTACATTAATGTTTTCTGGATAACTAACCATCGACATTGCTTTTTCCTCAATCTTTCTTTACCAACAACTTAAACCACCGTCTACCACAATACGTTGCCCTGTTACATAACTTGATGCCTCAGAGGCTAAAAATAATAAAGCGCCTGTTAATTCGGAAGGTTCGGCCATTCTAGCCAGCGGTACCCGTGCCGCATAATTTTGCTGGAACCGATTGTTTTGACCACTGGCCACCCCTCCTGGCACTAACGTATTTACACGAATACGATGAGGAGCCCAATAAGTGGCTAAGTATTGTGTTAACCCTATTACACCTGCTTTCGAGGCTGAATACACCGCCGGTGTATTAATTTCCATGCCTAAATAACAAGAGCCTTCATAAATGCGCTGATCAGGCGCCACCATACCATAAATAGAAGCGGTTTGAATAATGCTGCCGCCCAAATCCTGTTTCAGCATTTGTTTTCCTACCGCTTGTGCAACCAGAAACATGCCGTCTAGATTAACCGACATGATGTCTCTCCACGTTTCCAAAGAATATTCTTCAAACGGTGTAAAAAATGCTTCTAAATCATTGCCTTTTGTAGCAGCATTGTTATGCAAGATATGAATAGCACCAAAATGATCGGCCACTTCGCCAACCATATTTTTCACACTCTTTGAATCCGCTACGTTACAAGCCATGGCTTTCAAGGTTGCATGAGGGAATTCCCGCAAGAGCGTGGTGACACATTCTTCCGCTCGTGTTCCATCAATGTCCACCACCGCCACCTTGACAGAAGCACTCACTAGTGCCCGACAAAATTCCTGTCCTAGAACCCCACCTCCTCCTGTCACAATGGCACATTTATCTTTCAAATCAGGATAGCACACAAGAAAGCTCCGCCGTTTGTCCTGGTATTAAAGAGTGACCTACTCTTAACACTTCTATGATTTGCGAAACTTGTTTCGGATCAATGGGAGGTTGCCGATCCTTTACCATCTGAAAAAACCGAATCAATAAACGTTTAAAGGCAGAAAAATTATCGGTCAATTGGCATTCAAATAAACCTTTTCTACCGTAAATAGATAAATGGAATACTTTGGCCACTGCGCCTAAACACGATAAATTAAACACCAAACCACTTTCAAGCTGCATTGAAAAACAGTCATAAGGCGCCTGCAATTTTGTAATGCTTTTTAATGGCCCCCCATGGAAAGCCGCTACAGCATCTAACATATGGACACCGTATTTTAGAAAATCATTGGCGACAACTGCTTGAATTAAGTAAGGGTCTCCAATACATTCCGGTGATTGTTTAAAAGAATCCAGCTCTTTAGCATAACGAAACGCAGACGTTGACATGCACAGGCCTTTTTCCAGATAAGGCATAAGATAATGTAATTCTTGCTCATTAATCGTAAGCGGCTTATCAATAAAAACGGGTAATCCTGCTTGTAAAAAAGGCTTGGCCAAACTAACATGAGATTCATAATCATCCCGCGCTATAATAACCGCATCTACTTGAAACACCATCTCTTCTAAAGAATCAACCGCATGAGGAATATAACAGGCTCGGCATAAAAGTTCCGTCTGAGTTTTATCTTGCGTCCAAGCATGTGTAACGCGAACATCAGGGATACCTATCTCAGAGGGGTTCCGTACATTTAAATAATCTAAAATAACTGCCCAACCCGTTTTAGAAAATTCGAGAGGATCATAGCCATTAATAATGGCAGAGAAAGAGAAGGGGTGGCCATTTTGCGGGCTATAACCAATGAGGCCTATTTTCATTACCATATGCCCCATCCTCCATCCACGCAAATATTTTGACCTGTAATATAAGCTCCGGCTTCTGAACACAGCAGTGCAACCACACCTTTAAGCTCATACGGTTTCCCAATGCGGTTTAGCGGGTTTTTTTCGCTTAATCGTCGAATAAATGCGGGGTTTTCTTTCTGAGTGCTCTCGTAGGGAAAAGGCCCAGGGCTCACACAATTGACCCGAATAGGGTGCACTGATAAAAAACTCGCTAAATATTTTGTCAGCTGAATGATGCCGGCTTTAGCAGCCCCATAACTGGGTGGATTGGAAAATTGTTCACTGTCATATAATCGATAATCCGGCGCCACATGTCCATACATAGACGCAATGTTCACGATATTACCTTTTCTTAAGATCAACAAAGGAACAAATGTTTTAATAGAACGAAACACTCCGTTTAAACACACTTCTATGTCGTCATTCCAATTTTCATCGGTAATCGACTCAAATGTATTTTTTCGCCCAGACCATCCACTGTTAATCAGAATATCCAATCCCTCCGGCACTATTTCTCGAACTGCCTGAAAATTGGAA
>Ga0209542_10004677_pt1 | contig 27934 bp, 36 predicted proteins | sample RifCSPhighO2_01_FD_184028 | JGI IMG/M metagenome (GOLD analysis project Ga0209542, IMG submission 184028) | Soil microbial communities from Rifle, Colorado - Rifle CSP2_plank highO2_0.1 (SPAdes) (version 2) | ecosystem: Environmental > Terrestrial > Deep subsurface > Rock core/Sediment ...
CCACATTCCCCGATTTTGAACAAGGTTGAAAAATTCTTTTGGAAAGCATTGTTGATAGAACCATTACACCCGTAGCATTGAGGTTCAGTATTGCTTCCCCCATTGGATTTTGCCACTCCGACATGACCTTCGGTAATCGGGCCAGACGAACCACATATGGAACAATTTCCTAAACGAATTGCCACTTTCCCCACCTCACTATAACGCAACCGGTTCTTTCCGGCTTTAGTATACTGTCACGAAGTATCCTATTAATCTTTCCCACCATTTCTCATTCTTTTGGCCTCTCGAGCCGGCTTAGGCACACCCGAGCCGCCCCAGAAACCGGTACCATAGTAAAATGATGGAACCATGACCGGAAAAGGGGTTTATGCCGGATTTTTTGGTTATAGCACTTTGAAACGCTGGAATGTGGTTATAGAGAGATGTTATTTTACTCCCTTTCTAAAATACAAATGTTTTCAACGCATTTTGGAACCGTATATCTGCATACCATTTTACAAAAACTGCCATCACCCTCCTCCGGTGTAAATGGCTTAACATTATAGATATTTACTGGTCCGTAACAGCAGCTTGTTTGCTGCCTTGTACAATCCTCATCATTTTCGCAATAGAGTGGATCATTTAGGTATTTTGCATCAATTGTCGGTGAAGGCGTTGATTGTGGCGGATTTTGCGTTGTGCAGCCAAAAAGCAAAACAGATGCCAAAACTAAGAAAGCCATTTTCATCATGTCTCCCACCTTTTTTCAGTTCATATGTACGTGAACAAGCAACATTATTCAAAATCAACAAGAATACAGCTGTTTACCTGGCATTTTGGCCTCACAACCGGACAGACTCTCTTGCATTCAATGCATCCCTCCTGAGGGCAGGGGCTGGGCTTTTCAAAATTGTACCTATTTGTGGCTTTTTGAGAACAGCAGTTTGAGACTTGCAAAATGCAATCGGCATCCTTTTCGCAATAGAGAGGATCATCCAGATATTTCTGATCCGGCTTCCCGACCATGCTTTCGTTTTCCGAATAAACGCAGCCAATAAGGAAAAGGGAGCCGAGGGATAGGGTAAGCAATAAAAATTGGCCCATTTTCAACATTTCCCTCACCATTCTCAGTTCATACTTGTCTGAACCGGTTACTTTGCATAAAATCCAATCTTCTGTCGCATCAAATTAACATGGAAGATCGCATATACCACATCAGGACCAATATCAATTCCACTACCGCGATGACGGCTGCAGCTCCGGTTGCTAATTTCACTGCCCTATCAGGTATTTCGCCTTCCTTTCCAATCAGCAAAAATATGCCAAATCCGTAATTCCTGCGCAAGACTTCCAATAATGCGAAAACAAGCAGCCAGCCAACGATGAGAAGTCCGATGCCTAATATGGAAAACAAACTTTCCAGGGTATCCTTCAAAATAATAATTAATGCCAAACTGGCAATTGCCCCAAAATAAAGAATAATACGCTCTTTTAATTTTTCATCCATGTTTCACACCTTTATGCAGTTCGTACTTAAGTGAACCGTTTTTTAGACGCCTCCTTCGCGCTGCAGCCGTTCAAAATGCGTTTTTGCCCTAAGCAGGGGAGAAATCCAAGTGTGCCTGTAACCTTCAACATCCGGCTCAAAGTGCTGATCATCGGGGGGAAGGTCCCTTGTCATCGAATGAGGTCTTGGATCGATTGATGAAGGGCCTTGCTGATAATACCTTATTCCATGTTCGACTGCTGCCAACAGATCATCAAGGGATTCCACCCGTTCAATTCGATGCATTTCGGGCCTTTCCGAAAATCGCAGTTGATCGGATGCCCATCTCCCATATACTAATCCAACAATCCCCTGCCACGGCTGGCCTTCAAGGTGGAATTTCAACCTCTTGTAAAAATTGCTTTCGGTTTGTTCTGAATCCATTTCCCCCACCTTTTTTCAATTCATGCCCGTGTAAACTAAGTATGGTCCCTCATCTGCTGCACCAATTGCCGGATCTGGATTATCCGTTTTTCAGCTGCATCCATCTCATGGTTCGTTCCCCTTTGCCAAGGCCGGCCATTCCCCTTTGATGCCGGTTGCCCAGTTAGTATTCATTCAGGGCAGCAAGTATATTTGCAACATTGGTTTCCCTCCTTATATCGTGCAGTTGCGAAGCTCCCTCAGGCCGCTCTAATTTCGACCACACCCAATAATGGGATGCCACGATTGCCAATTCATCCGGGGTCAAATGCTTCTGAAGTCTTTGGTAAAGAGGTGTCACTTCCATTTTTCTATCCTTTTTTTAAGTTCATAACCACGTGAACCTTAATTCCTAAATTAAATTCCTTTCCCTTAAATCCTCCAAATGCGCCCTCAGGGACGCAAGCTGCTTTTGGCCATGGAGCCCGATCCGCCGGGTTGCATCCGCAGATTCAATTTGCTCATCCGCATTCCCTGCCGCAAAATGCGCACCTGTGTCGGCCAAGCGACGTTCACCATCATGCCTGACGGCCTTGGAATTGCCAATCCATGCATCAATTTTCCCAATCAAATCGTCGTACGAACCCAATTTTTCGGGCTTATCGGGCTGGCAGACCATTTTCAGGAAGGCAATGTGGGATTGGTCGGTTAAGTGGGGCCTTAATCGCTCAAAAAATGATTGTTCGGGCATTTTGCAATCACCTATTTTCCAGATCATGGGGATACGAACTAATAATCCCTATCTTAACAGTCAATTTTCAATTTTATCTAGCCTGCACGAATGCGCAGTGGTTGTAATAGCACATCGTGCCGTTGTAAAGGCCGCATTCCATCCTGCAGACGTATTTGCAAGAGGAGGTGTCGCAATCCTGGATGTGGTATTTGTTGATTGCATTCGGGCACCCGCAGCAGCTGCACGCCCTTTGCACGGCGCAATCCGAATCCTGCTCGCAATAGGAGATGTCGGAGAGGTATTTTTCGTTGGGGGGCTTGTTTTCAATAGCAATGCAGGCGTTATTTTCGCATTTTGCAATGAAGCTTTTCCTTTGGCATGTCTCTTCGCATGCGGCATAGGTGGGGAAGGGCGCCTTGCGGTTTGTGGCAATCGGGCAAAAGCAGGGCAAATTGACGCGGCAATCCGAATCCTGCTCGCAAAATTCAAAATTATCGGGGTTTGCCTTGCGGAACTGGTAATCCGCTTCGGCAGTGCCGTAAAGCACGGATGCGGTCCCTATTGCGAGGATTATGAGGATGATGGCGATGGTTTTCATATTACCACATGCGAAGTAATTGCATGCGCTTCTTATAATTTCATCCGCATCTCGAAGTGATGCTCCCGGAAGCCCAAATTCCGGTAGAGTTTGAATGCCTTATTGTTTTTGGTGTGCACGTTGATGCCAAGGAAGGGGAGCTTCCTTGTTTTGCCCCATTTTTTTGCCGCATCGAGAAGTTTGGTGCCAACGCCGAGGTTGCGGAATTGTTTTGCCACGAACATTTCCTCCACAAAGGCTTCCGAATCCTTTTGGTAGATGGGAAAATGCCTTTTTTCCACGAGTAGGATGTGACCAATTATTTTACCCTCGTAAACAGCAACGAATGCGGCGCTTTTTTTCCCGCGCATTATTTTGCGGATCAGGTTGCGGTAAATTCCAGCGTAATTTTCCTTGAAGCCGTAGATTTGCGGATCGTAAATTTTAAGGAATTTGGTGAGCTCGAGGCCCTCCTCGAGGATCGCTTCCGCGTCGGAAAATGCCGCCTTTCGAATGGTGAATTCCATCATTACCGCCATTTCCAATTGGGATCGAATGAATAATTATGCGCATTTATCGGGTATGCGATATTACACATTCCTCTCACTTTAATTGTGCATTTGAATGGGGGATCTCAAATCCTGTGGAGCACCATGGAAAGGCCGATCACGATGAGGAGCAATGGCCAGAATGGGAATGCCGCCGCCTTGATCCAGCCGAATTCGCGGGCGATCTCGAAGAGCCCCCATATCAGCAGGAACAGGCCCACCCAAAGACCAAAGCCAAACCGGCTTTTCCTGCACCACCATCCGTGCTGCCAGTCCATCTCCACGTCCTTTTCCTTCATGCTTATCGCCTTTTTTGTTGGAAATTACCATTTATCCCATAGCCGATTTCGGCGGCTCATTCGCATTCCCGAACAATTTCCCGACGTAATATGCAATCGTGACCGCAAGCGCCGTAACAATGAGCGCGTAGAGGAATTTTCCCATAAGCGCATCGGTTGTGCTCAGGTATTGCCGGAATGCCGCCTGGATCGCCTCGTTCCAGGCAAGCGCGGCCACAAGCCCCAGGGCGGAGGTGATCATCAGGGCCATTTTTTCCCATATTTCCTTCTGGACGCGCTTTTGCTCCCTGAACATTTCAATTATTCTTTGCTCCTTTTTCCCCATCAGCCTCGACTGTAATTCCTCACGGTTGACTGCCATTCCGGACCACAATAAGAAAACCAGGAGGGAATATATAAAACGATTGCAGAAGAAGGAGAATTGTAAAATGATGGATGGCAGGCATTTTTTGTAGCTGTAGGAAAAAATTCAAATCATTTGCGGGCCCATCCCCATCCCAGTTACTATATTGCCCGTCAATTAATTTTTTGCATATTAGAAAACAATAAAAACAATCGTACTGTTCCATTCTATTGAAATATTCAAGTGATGGAAAATATTTTGGGGGGAATGAATGGAAGGGCATTCGGCACACGGGCATACTGGTCAGCGGAAGGATCGGAAGGCGATTGGCGCAGACAAGCTAGGGACAGGCTACTCCCACCATTTGAAACCTTTGCATCCAATAGACCTCCATAAGGTGCATTCCGTAAATGACATGGTGCTCCAGATGAAAGGGGCAAGCTTCGGTGCGCGCTCGCTGGGCGAGGCCGCGGATGTGCTGGAAGCGATGGTCAAGGACAAAGACTGCTATAAAGTGCTCACGCTTTCGGGGGCGATGACCATTGCAAAGATGGGCCTTATTGTTTGCGACATGATTGATGATGGGATGGTGGATGCCATTGTCTCCACCGGCGCACTGATGGCGCACGGCTTTGTCGAATCAGTCGGAAAATTGCATTTCAAATACGAATGGAACATGAATGACACCGACCTTTACTATGCGGGATATGACCGCGTGTATGATACGATAGAGTTGGAAAGGAACCTGGACGATATTGCGGTGATTATGGCAAAAGTCCTCAACGAGCACCCAAAGGATGTCCCACTGACGAGCTGGACATTGCACAATAAGGTCGGGAAGCATCTGCATGAGAATACCGAGGGCAGGGGGATATTGAAATCGGCATATGAGAAAAATGTGCCGGTTTATGTGCCCGCATTCACCGATTCGGAACTCGGGCTTGATGTTGCGCTTTACAATATCGAGCAAAGGCTCCAAGGTAAGGAGCCGATACGGTTCGATCCCTTTGAGGACCTCGACCATTATACCGATAATGTTAAGAAAGCAAAAAAACTGGGCATTTTCACCATAGGCGGCGGGGTACCGAGGAATTGGGCGCAGCAGGTCGGCCCGTATTTGGACCTGATACGCTACCGGGTGAAGGAGCATTCAAATGCCCACAAATACTGGAACCAGGATGATGACTGGTATAAGCGGTTCAACTATGCGGTTAGGGTTTGCCCGGAGCCGGTGCATTGGGGGGGGCTTTCAGGCTGCACGTACACGGAAGGGGTATCATGGGGAAAATTCGTCCCACGGGAGGAGGGCGGGATGTGGGCGGAAGTATTGGAGGATGCCACCATAGCCTGGCCGCTGATTGTGAAGGCGGTGCAGGAAAGGATGAAAAAATAACCGCCCACACGCAGGCTGTAGGACTGATTTTCAAATCAAATTAGAAGGGGAACGAGCAGTCTGGTTAATGTCGGGTTTACAAAAAACCCAGACATGCCAAGACTCAAAGTCTTGCAGCAGGGGAAACCGGTTTCCCCGCCGCGGACGGTTGCTGCTGGGTCATGCAATGGATGCCGCCGTACCCATATACGAGCTCATTGCTCCGGATCTGCACAATGTCCCTTCCCGGGAAGAAGGATTGCAGCAAAGCGGCCGCATCCTTGTCTGCCGGATCGCCAAAGGAGGGGACCAGCACCGTTTTGTTTGAGATGTAGAAATTGGCATAGCTTGCGGGAAGGGTGCGGCCATCATCGCTTGCGTGGAGGGCGGAAGGCATGGGAAGCTTTTCCACTTCTATTTCCGGATCTTCGTCCAAAATACGGTAATTTTCGCGCAGGGCAATCCCATCCTCATCATCCTTTTTGCTAAATGCGCAAATAACGCCCTTTTTTGAGACGAACCTTGCAAAGTCGTCAATGTGGCCGTCGGTATCATCGCCCTGGATGCCTTTTTTCAGCCAGATGATCTCATCCACGGCAAGGTTTTCCTTCAATTTTTCCTCAATCCCATTTTTTGAGAGCCGGGGGTTCCGATTCTTGTTCAGGAGGCACTGCTCGGAAGTGAGGAGGCCGCCTGCGCCATTCACATCTATTGAGCCCCCCTCGAGTACGATCCCAGGTTCGAATACCCGGCTGCCCGAGCGCTTTCCAACAGCCATTCCCGCCGCGTTATCCGGGAGGAGGTCCTGCCACTTGTTCCCCCACGCATTGAAAATCCATTTGACTGCGCCTTTTGCCTTGGATGAGTTATTAACAAGGAATGTGGGGCCATAGTCCCGAATCCATACATCAATTGTGGGAATATCCTCGAACGCCACATTGCCCATGCTTGCGCCGCACTTTTCGAGCATTTTTTCCGCACGGGCCTTTGTTTTTGCGTCTTGCACGAGGATGCGGGCCATTTCCCCACGCGCAATTGCTTCAACCATTGAGCAATAGGAGGCCTCCACTTTGGGAAGGTAGGCGCCAGGGAAGGTTTCAGAGTTGGATGGCCATGAAAGCCATGTTGCGGAATGGGGCTCCCATTCGGCGGGCATGTGGAAGCCAAATTCGCGGGGGCTGGATTTCATCTTACCATTTCACCAGCTGGGAATAATCGATGGGCCGGCGGTTTTGGAAAAATTTCCACCCTTCCCTGATTTGCCTCCCATGGTCGAGGCTGATTTGGCGAACCAAAACACCCTCATTCCTGCCCATCCTGCCAAGGGTTTTCCCGAAGGCATCGCATATGAATGAGCCGCCCCAGAATGTGGTCTTGCCTTCATTGCCGGCCCTATTGGCTGCAGCAACAACGACGTTATTTGCAATTGCATGGCCCCGCATCACGTTTTCCCAGGCAGCATGCCAATTGCCTTCGGACTGTGAGACGCCCCTAACCGTGCCAATTGCGGTCGGGTAAAATATTATTTGCGCGCCCTTGAGCGCAAGGATGCGCGCTGCCTCGGGGAACCATTGGTCATAGCAGATCAGTGCCCCGATGGCAGCATTCCTTGTTTTGAATACCGAAAATCCGCGGTTGCCGGGGGAAAAATACTCCTTCTCGAAAAAATACTCATCCTGGGGAACATGCATCTTGCGGTAACTCCCAAGCATCCTGCCTCTTTCGTCGAATACCATGGAGGTATTGTATAATTCCCTGCCCGCCTTCTCGAAAACCGAGCCCCCGATTATGGAAACTCCGCACTCCCTTGCCGCTTTTGAGAGGGCATTGGAGGCCAATCCGGGAAGGGTTTCAAAATAGGTTTTCGGGAACGCCACTTTAGTTGGCGGCTCCCTTGGAAAATACGGCGTCATGAAAAGTTCGGGGAGGCAGACGATGTCTGCGCCCTTGCCGGCCGCTTTTTTTATGAGTGCAATTGCCTTCCCCAAATTCCTTTCCGGTTCATCCGACATGCGCATCTGCACAAGGCCAATGGCAATTGACCCCATTTTCTTCCCCATCAAATGAGGATATTGCCCTTAATTTATTAAGGTTATCTGCGTTGGATTGCAATGGTTTTGCACATCGTTCCGCAAGGATCTTATTTCCGGGAAATATTTGCGATGGAAATGGCCTGGACTCAAACAAAAGCCAGGGCCAAGTGCAAAATGGGGATGGCAATAGGGAAAATTTAACCCTTGCGGATTTTGAAAAAAGGAAAAAAGGGCGCATATTTGGCCAAAATCTCCATTCCGGAATTCTTGGCGTAAAAAAATGCCAAAATTTACGAGGGAAAAAAAATTTACGGAAAAAATTGGAAAACCAAACGATATGTTTAAATATAAGTTATTGATATTGTATAACGTTCTTTGTGCGGATTCCGCAAAAAAAATAAAAAAAAAGATTTCGGGTGATCGGCTGACAAATGCACGGACCACATTTGATGTTAGACTGTTATGGTTGCGACAAAAAGGCGCTTGCGGACATGAACACTGTCTTCAAATGCCTCGACGAGCTTCCTGACAAGATAAAAATGCACAAGATGACTTTGCCATATTGCGTTTATTGGCCGGGTGGCACTCCCAATGATGACGGTGGCATTAGCGGTTTTGTGCTAATCGCGGAATCGCACATCAGCATACATACCTTCCCGCAAATCGGATACCTCACGTTTGACATATATTCGTGCAAGGAATTCGACAAGCGGAAGGTAATTGCGTTCCTGAACGAGCTGTTCAAGGCAACAAAGATTGAAGAGCAGTTCGCCCATAGGGGCCAGATGCATGTTGAGAACGTGATTACGCCAACGCGCCAGAAAGCTTGATTTTCTTTTTTTTCCCTTTTTCTGTGTTTTTCTTGCAGCCAGCGCAAGCCTTGAACGGTGCTGCTCAGCAACCATGCAAGCGCCCAAATTTGCCGCTCGTTTTTCAGGATAGCCAACAGCATGTTTTTTATATTGAAATGAGCTAATCAATTCCATGGTGAAAGGAAGCAAAAAGGCCGCACGGAAGCATTCGCCAAAGCCAGCGGAGGATTTCCGCTTGATGAGCGATCCCCAGATGGAGCTCCTAAGGGGAATTGTGATGAAGCGGCATAAGGAATGGAAAAAGCCCCACGACCACAGCCATTGGTTTTACCTCATCCATGCGCTGCTTATACTTTCTGGGCTTTATATGATAGCAAATGCAGCGGGCTTTGGCCTATCTCCCATTGCCACCAATTTGCTCATCCTTATTGTTGCCCTGATGCTGATAATTTTTCTCCTGCTTTTGCAGCACAATATCCGGCGCAATTCCCCGGAAGGGATATCCGAGATGGTTGAGAGGGAAATCCACATGTTCAACTCAGAGAGGCTTTCAAAGAGATGAGATCGGGAATATCCGTCTTTATGCTGATTTTGTTGCTTCCCCTATTTGTCGGGGTGAACGCCGAGGACCCTGAAATTTCAACAGTGAGCGCCCAACCTGTAAGTTCCACAAGTGAGACCATAATATGGCATACCTCAATTGGGGCGGATTCGAGGGTCGACTATGGGATAACGGAGAGCCTTGGAAGCAACTCTTTCCTGAATGACAATGTGGCTGACCATTCAGTTACGCTCACGGGGCTATCCCCGGCAACGCAGTATTATTATAACGTCACCTCGTGCAGCGGGAATTGCTCCATTGCAGGGCCGTTCAATTTCATTACCCAATCTGCGCCCAGCATCCCTGCTCCCCTCATAAATATGGCCTCAATAAACTCGACCGTAACCAACGAATCCGCCTGGATTGGCTGGACAACAGATATCGCATCCGACTCTGCAGTCCATTATGGGATTTCGGCATCATATGGGAATTCCAATTCCTCAACGGACAACTCAACAGCGCACCTGCTGTTCCTTTCCGGGCTAGTACCCGGCACGGCCTACCACTATTATGTCAGCAGCTGCAATTCTGGGAATTGCTCCAATTCCGAGGATAGGTTTTTTTCAACAGCTGCAAATCCAACCCCGACGCCTTCGCCCATCCCAACACCAACTCCAGCGCCGCAAACAGGATATTGCGCGGACAGCGATGGCGGCAAGGAATACTATGTTGCGGGCCATATCATAACGGATACTGCAGGCGCGGATGATGTTTGCGAGAGCGCAACAGTGCTCAATGAATACTTGTGCAATGATGAAAGGACGCTTGCCGGCAATATCCGGTATTCCTGCCCGTTTGGCTGCAGTGAAGGGAAATGCCTAAAGGAGACCGAGACTGCTCCAGGGGCGGGGGAAAACACGACCCAGGAAAATGAATTCGAACAAAGAGCCGGCTTTAGGACTGATGTCTTGGCAAAGAATGAGGACGGGTACGTTTCCTATACGATCACCCACATTTTTGATGCCGATTTTTCCGGGGAGGCGCATTTTATGCTCCCATTCCAATTCTCGGATTACAATTCGGGAAAAGTAAAGCTTTCTCCAAGGCCCGTCCTCGCAAAGAATGATGGCACTGGCAAACTGGAGGCAATTTACGAGGATGAATTCGGGGCAGGGAAGTTCATTCTGCAAATCACTTCTCCCGGAAAGGTAGATTCCAAAACGATGGACTCTTTTTCCTCGCCAATCCTGGTTGAAAGCAAAAAATTGCAGCCAACCCCGGAGGTAGCCCTTGCAAGCACGGTGCCCCAACAAAAGTCAAACCAGACCAATTCTTCTGCAAAGGCGGTAACTGGCCTAACCTCCGGAACAGGGGGTTCATCGCCAGATTCAGGCAATTGGCTTACTCCGATGGTCCAGCTATTATTGCTCATATTGGGAATTGGCGCAGTGCATTACTTCGAGGGCGACATGCATCTTAGCACGGAACAGACCTCGAACATTTTAGAAGAGCTGGAAGGCGGGCCAAAAGGGAAGATGGGGAGCTGAACTTGGTTAATTTATTTGGCTGCAGGGGTTGAAGGCGATTGTGAATGGGCAATCGTGTAATTCCGCTTGTTGTATTTTTTGGCATTTTGGCACCCATCTTGATGGGTTGCACGGCAAAATCCATCGCCGATGGGGGTCGGGAGGCCCAATCCAGCGAAGTTCCGGGGAATGCATTGGCACAAGGTGAGAACATGGAGCTGAGAACCTCTGATGGAATTAAAATTTCCGCAACTTATTACAAATCCCAAAGCGGTACCCGGAACGCAATCATACTGCTGCACATGCTTGCAAGGAGCAAGGCAGACTGGCCTGATTTTGCCAGGAAGCTCCAGCCGGATTACGACGTGATGGCAATTGATTTCAGGGGGCACGGGGAAAGTGACGGGGAGCTTGGCGGGTTCCAGCCAGCGGATTTCCAGAAATTCATCCTGGATTTGCAGGCGGCGGTGGAATATCTCGGAAAGAGCGGGAAGAAAACGTATGCGATCATCGGCGGGAGCATAGGCGCTAACGTGGCATTGAATTATGGGGCGGATAAGGATGTGGAAAGGCTGGTGCTCCTATCCCCGGGCCTGGATTACCGGGGCGTCAAGACCGAGGAAGCTGGCCGGAAATACGTGGGCAAGCTGCTCCTTATTGCAAGCGAGGATGACCCGGTTTCTGCCCAAGCAGTAAGGAAAATCTACAATATCAGCCTGGCAAAAAAGCAGCTTAAAATTTACCAGAACGCAGGCCATGGCACCAGGATGTTTGCAAGCACTGACCTTGAGGAGCTTGTCTTGAATTGGCTAAAAAGCTAACAGAACGAGGATGGAGGGAGAAGTTCGGTCAGTTTGATATTTCGTGAGAGCACCGGACAACATTTTTTCCTCAAGCAAAATTGCAGCCAATTTTTACACCATAGGTGGCTCAATGGAATGAATAGGAAAACAATTTTGATCGGGATTGCCATTGCGCTCCTAGTCGTTTTGATCCTGCATTTTGCGTACAAGCCCGAAAAATTCTATTTTGACCCGGGCGGCAGGGCGCATTATCCCGCAAGCCGGGGGCAGGTGGAATTTTCAGAGGAGAGAATATCGGAGGATGCGGATTATTCGGTTTTTAGGGTAATTTATTCGGCTAACGGGACGGATGTCTACTCCAAATTATGGCTCCCGAAAACAGCCGGGAAGCACGGGGCAGTGCTATTCCTTCCAGGCGCAGGGGGGACCAAGGATGCAGGGATAGACTATGCGGAGATGTTCCGTGGGAAAGGCATTGCAGTTATGGCAATTGACCAGCGCGGCTTTGGCGAAAGCAAGGAGGTATTTGCCGAAAGCATCGATGCCGAATACGATAAATTTATGCGTGGCGCCGAACCCATGGCAACGCTCATGGTCTTCGATGCGCTTAGGGCATTTGATTACCTGAACCAGAAAGGGACCATTGATCGGGCCAAAATAGTGGTGCTGGGGGAAAGCATGGGCGGGAGAAATGCAATAATTGCGGCCGCGATCGAACCCCGGTTCAAGATGGCAATTGGCATTTCAACCGGCGGGTACGGGCTTCCAGATGCGGGAAATGCGAACACCACCCGATTCCTCCGCACATTTGACCCGGACAATTATATTGCGCTAATTTCGCCACGTAAGGTGGTGATTTTCCACTCCGAGAATGACAAGACGCAACCGTTTGAGATCGGCCTCAAATCATTCAATCTGGCAAGGGAGCCAAAGAGCTTCTATCGGGTAACGGAAGCTACGCATGGGCTTTCCCAGAGCATGAAACCGAACGTAATCAAGGAGGTTGAGGAAGCGGTCAAATAGAAATGCATCCGGTGCCTGGTTTTGAAAATGAAGTGAAATTAGTAACAATATGCAACTTTACAATCCCAATCAAATCCCCACCCTAATGCCTCTCAAAGAGATGGGGGGCCTTCCTTTTTGCAACAGCGAGCGCAAGGATGAAGGATTGCGGGTTGGCGTTGAAATACCTTGCAATCATTTCGGCCTGGGCTTTAGGAACGGGAGAGACTGGCAAAGCAACACCCATCCTAGTTGCACGGACGGCCAAACGGCGATAAATGTCTGGCCTCCACATGGATTCGGCAAAGTGAGTACTAAATTCAAACCCTACCTGCGGATCTATCTTTGCGAGGCCATCGGAAATGGCATCAACACTAGTCGGAACCTTCCATCCAGTTGCCATGATGGGTTTTGGCGCGTCCCTTTCTGAAGCAATATGCCTTAAGGCTGCAATTATCGCACCTTTATGTTGTTTGAACACTCGCTCAACAACGCTAAAATCGGCGGATTCCTTCCTTTCCCTTTGTTTAAATCGGTGATGGTCGTGAAGAGCCATAATCCCTTCGGCGTAGAGATCGGGCTGCAGATGGCCAAGTACGAGCAGCATCGAAGCACGGGCGCTCACCAGTGCATTGGTGCGCCCCCCTTCGGAAAATTTATTTGCGAGTTCGCGAAAATTGTCCATGTACTGATTGCTTAAACAAGGGATTTTAATCCATCGGTCTAAGGATTTTAGGGCGGCGGCCCCTGCCTTTTCGCAAATAGCCTGAAAGCGCATCAATGGGCATTTCTCCAACCTTTTCAGGCAAAGTTCCGCCTCATATTCCGGATCGCCAGCATGGCGGCAAGGAAAAAGGCCGCAGCCACGAATCCAAGCACTGCAATTGTAAGGGCAAGCTCCATCCCCAAATGGCTGCTTGAGACCCTTGCCATTATTACGGTTGGGAAGAAGGGGGAAAAAATGCTGTATGGGAGGATGCCAAGCATCGGGATTGCCATCCCGGCAAGGGATGAGATCGCATTTGCCTCCTTAACCGATGACGCGGTGCAGGAGATGATCGTGCTGAGTGAAACGGTTATGATTGAGAACATCGCCGCAACAGCTGCAAGGGCCCAGATGTTGAGGACTTCGACCCGGCTGGAAATGAATAGGAGCCATATGACGGATAGCAGGGTGGAAACGGCCATGTACGGGAGCACTTTTATCTGGGCGATCTGGAAATCACTGATTGGTGAAACGAGCAGCAGCTCAATTGCCTTGGTTTTCCTCTCCACCAAGATGCCTTGGAGCGTGAAGCCCATGACGATGAACGCGGGAAGGATGATCGCGATCGGGACGATCAAGCCGTAATTGAGCGGAAGGAAAGCGAAATCGCCGTCCATGGTGCCCGAAATCTCATAGGCGACGCCCTCTTTTTCCAGGGCCTGCTCAAAGGACACGAGCTCGGCGGCATCCCTTATTTTGGAGATGGCGTACCCTGAAAAAACGTTTGCAACGTCGCTTTTTACCTCATTGCTGGAGGTGTTGAAGGCAACCCGGATTGACCCAAGCCGCCTTGCCGGCTGCACACCCGATTGGTAAGTCGTAAGCCCCTCCGGAGTCCTTACCTGCACATTTACGCCATTTTCCTGCAGCCGGCCAACAAGGTCGGCATTGTAGGAATCCAGCTCAACTGTCACGGGAAAGTTGGTGTTGTTTATTGACGAGTAGAATTGGTAGAGGAAAAGGAGTGCGGAGATGATCGTGAATTGGAGGAGGATGCTGATAAGGAATACCTTGTCGGTAACCAGGTCAGTTGCCTCCTTTTTTGCGAATTCCCCTATGCCCATGTCAGATCAGCCTGCTCAGAACGGTTTCATTGTACACGAAATGCAGAATTATTGCAATGGAAAGGCCCAAATAAGGCCGCCTTGCCCCGTAGCCCGCGCCCATTATGAGGGTAAAGAGGGAATGGGCGGCAATTGGAATCGCGCGCAATGGGATGAACTCTAGGTGCGGCGCGAAAAGGACGCTTTCGCAGATCCCAAAGGAAAGCCCGATGATCGCGCCCCAAAGCGCGCCCTCACTCCAATTGCTTGGCTTCATGACCCCCAATGGAATGAATTTGAGCGATTCTTCCATTGCAGCGAGGAGGAAAATAACAATCCAGTAGCTGGAGCTTATGAATAGGAGGATGCCAAGGGAGATTACCTGCACCGGCAAGGTGAGGCAGAATGCAACAAAGCCCATTGCGAATGCAGAGTATGCCGGTTTCCCCAGGAGTTCTTGCATCCCCTCATAGAGCTGCGCGATGCCGGGGTTCAGTGAGAACGCGAATTTTTCCGTTGAGAAGGCGGCTACGCTTAGGAGGTTTGCCGAAATGATTGCCAGCAGAAGCAAAAGGAGCGTTTCCAGCGGGAAGGGGGTTAGGATGCCAGATACCTGATAGCTTATGTACGTTACTGGCGAAACGGAGGAAAATTCCGCAAGGTAGGGGTTTATCCTAAGGAGGGAAATGATGAAGAGGAATGAAAAGACGATGGTTGAGACGATCCCGGACGCAAGAGTGGCATTCTTCACATTCGAGCTTATTGTCGAGACCAGCCCATTGAGGGAAATTATCAGGAGGGAAATTGCGGAAAGCATCACCAATCCTCCAAGGAAATTTACGAAATTTAGGCCGAATGCCCCCAAAACAAGCATCCATACGAAGGAGGCAAAAATTGCAAACGCAAGGTTCGCAAACACCTTGGCCAGGAATATCTTCCTCCGGTCAATCGGAAGGGAGAAGAGCGCCTCGAGCATCTTGTTTTCCCGGTCGTAGGAAATGCTCTGGATTATGGGCAGGCACCAAAGGAGCAAGGGCGAAAAAATTATGAACGGGGAGATTATGCCTTTTACGAAAGGCTCGATGGAATGCTCCTGTATCACTTTTACGTCCGGATTTGAACCGGCCTTCACAACCTTGTCCAGCGCTTCCCTCACCTGAAGCTCAGCAAGTGACGAGAGCGGATTGCCGTTTCCCACAAACTTGACGGACCTTCCGGAAACTGCCAAAAAGCCGTTCAACTCGCCGTTTGCAAGCAGGCGCCGGGCATTTTCCTCATCATCCAAATGGATGACTGAGAGTAGGGTATTCCCTTCAAGGATGCCAACCAGTGCGGGGTATTCCCCAACCACGCCAATTGTGATGATTTTGTACACGAACGGCAGGTTGGGGGTGTTGACATTTGTGGCAAATGATGAAAGCGAGTTGAGGAGGAAGGGGAGAAGCAGGAGGGAAATGCCCATCCCTATTATGATTTTTGCGATGAATCCCCTGTCGAGGAAAATCTGCGAAAGCTCCCATTTGAAAAGCTGGAGTGCGGGATCCATTCAATGGCCCCTCGTAAACTCGATGAAGGCATCATCGAGGCTGGGTTCGACATTCCGTATGGAAAGCATCCTCACGCCGCACGCTTTCGAGGCATCGTGGATGCGTTTTATGGCAAGGCCAGTGTCGGCAGCCTCAACGAGGATGGCGCGGCCGCGCTGTCTTGCTTTCAGGAGGCGCACAAACTTCCTTTCCCGATCCCCTGCTGTTTCCTCAAGCACAACTGAAACATACCTCTTTTTGCCAACCCTCGCCTTCAACGCCTCGGGTTTGCCTATCGCGGCAATTTTGCCCTGGTTCAGGATGGCAAGCTTGTCGCAAAGGAAATCCGCCTCGTCCATGTAATGGGTGCAGATGAGGATGGTTTTCCCCTCGTCGCGAAGGCCCAGCACCTTTTCCCGCAGCTCCCTTGCCGATGCGGGGTCAAGGCCCATGGTGGGCTCGTCCAATATGAGCACCTCCGGGTCATGGAGGAGCGCCCTTGCAATCGATATCCGCTGCTTCATCCCTTTCGAATAGTCGCCGATTTTCCTGCCGGCATGCTCGAGCAGTCCTACGAATTTGAGCATCTCTTGGATCCTGCGATCCGTGTCCCTGATGCCGTATATGTTTGCAAAAAAACGCAGGAAACTCCTTCCCGAAAGGTAATCGTATACCCGCGGCTCTTCGGGCAGGTAGCCTATGATCCTTCGGATCTCCTGCGCGTCCCTGCGGATATCGAGGCCGTTTATTTCCGCTTCCCCGCTTGAAGGCGAAAGGATGGTTGAGAGCATCTTCACGATGGTGCTTTTCCCGGCGCCATTTGGGCCCGCAATGCCGAAAATCTCCCCCTCGTTGGCCGTGAATGATACGCCCTTTACCGCCTGGAAGCCGCCGAAATTTTTCGCCAGCCCCTCTACCCTGATCATATCTGTGAATAAGCAAGCCTATTTTATAATTATGGGGTTTAATGTGGGTTACATTGGGCTTCTGACTTTGAAGGATTAAGGCGATTGCAAAGTGGATTTCTTTTCGCATCTGGCATGGGCATACCTGCTATTATTCCATGGGAGGCCGGACCTTTTGGCCGGGCTTTTCTTTGGGGTATTCCCGGACCTGATTTTTGTGGGCGCAGCGCTCCTCATGTCGATCAACATGTTTGCCAGGAGCAGGGAAATCTCAAGGCAAAGGCTCTTTCCGGTTGTGAGGAGGGTGTATGCGGTCTCGCACAGCCTCATCACTGTTGCAGTATTCGGAATCATAACGGCGATAGTTACGGGCGGGTTCTATTTCCCCATTCTCGGCTGGTTGCTGCACATACTGCTTGACATCTACACCCACAAGGGCTCGCCAGTTGAGCCGCAATTTCCGCTATATCCACTCACTTATCCTGCAATCAAGGGCTATATCTGGTGGAGGAACCCCTATTTCCTGGTTGTGAACTGGGCGGCCATAATTGCCCTCTATTTGCTGATGAACGGGCCCAAACTCCCCATAATCTCCTGGGGCTGAAAAGTCCCTCTACGCATATTTTTGGATGGATGGGCTCAAAATCCCATTATCACTTTGGTTTGGGGGTTTACTGCCACGCCTACTATCTGATGAACGGGTTTACGCTGCCCATAATTCCCCAAGGATATACGGCAGCTGTGCGAAAAAAAGGGAAAACCATCAAATTGCCCCAAGCCATATAGTTTGCCCCTTCCACCCCAAAAAGCGCAAAAAAGCGGGTTTTTATTCGTTTCTTCCCCAATAACTCCACTGATTCTGATGGAGTTTGATGCAGAGGCAATAGAGATTAGGGACTACCGGGACGAGGACAAGGTGCAGATGCTTACGGTAAAGCTTAGGGTGCCCTTGGACCAAAAATTCGAATATAAGGCAGGCCAATACATGATGCTTGCAATGGATGGCTTCACACTAAGGTCAAATTCGAACGCCTTGAAATGGACTTCCTACAGCATCGCCTCCTCCCCCCACCAGACCGGAATGGTCGAATTCTGCCTGAAAATCAAGGAAACGGGGGGGTTCACGCAATTCGCAAGGGACAACCTCAAGCTTGGGACAAAACTCCACCTGAAGGGGCCTTTTGGAAATTTTGTCAATGAAAATCCAATGCCCGGGATCATCCTCGTGGCAGCGGGCAGCGGCATTGCGCCCATCATCGGGATGCTAAGGTGGCTTTTGAACAGCGGCTGCAAATCGGAAATACAGCTGGTTTACGGGTTCCGGAACATGAATTATTTCGTTTACAAGGAGGAACTGGAGCAATACAGCAAAAGCCAGCACAATTTCACACTAATCCCAACACTTAGCCGCCCCGATGCCAAATGGCAGGGCAGGAAGGGATACGTGCAGGATGCGCTCAAGGACTTGAGAATCGACGACCCCCATGATGCGCAGGCGTTCATCTGCGGGCTGCCGATCATGGTCGAGGAGGTAAGAAAGGTCCTCCATGAAAAAGGGCTGACAGCGCACAATGTCCACTCGGAGCAGTGGGCGGGAGCGTAAAAATATCAATTGGGGCTCTTTCCAGGGCTGGCTATGCTGGGGGGAAATTGCATTAGACCTACTGCCATCAAATCCCTTGGGCAAAATCGCGCCAGTCAATAGTCCTTCCTTCTTGAGGTTTTGGAGGTTTGGCGGAACTTGATTTTCCTAAGCTTCCTTGCTAGTTCCTTGCGCCTCCTTCTTGCCTTGCTCTTCAGCATAATCATTACCACCATCGAATTAATCCATTTAATTGCAGCGCCAAATTATTAAACCAGCCCCTTTTCCTTTGCGAGAAGTATTGCAGCCATATGGGGCATCACCTTGATCCTTCCCCTTAAAACCGCATCCGCCACTTTTAGGAATGGCATCAAGACCACATTAATTTCCTCGGTTTCATCAAGGTGCTGCTCTTGGGTCTTTTGGGCATCCTTGACAAAAAACAGGTATATTTTATTCGTCATGTCCGATGGGGAGGAGATGAATTTGCCAATTTGCGCCGCCTTTTTTGCTGTAAAGCCCGTTTCTTCCGCAAGTTCCCTAAGCGCCGCCCTTGCGGGCTTTTCGCCTTTTTCCATGAAGCCAATTGGCAATTGCAGCAAAACTTCGCCTGCGCCGTGCTTGTATTCGTTAACAAGGATAACCTGTTTTTTCTTGGTGAGCGCCAGGATCATCACGACGTCCTTTTTTTCAACCAGATAATACTTATCCGCGATCCTTCCGCTGGGCATCAGGCATTTTTGCTCCAGCAAGCTCATGTATTTGCTCCTGAAGACCCGCTTCGAGGAGAGCACTTTCCATTTTTTCATAAATGACCACCCAGATGGGGGCTCGGATAGGGGATTACAACATTTTGGGGCTGAAATTGGCCGGGTAGCTAGGGCAGCAATATCGGCCATCCCAACCGCTTACTTTTCCTCGGAGGAGTATACCTTCCATCTCGCCTTGATGAGTGCCGCTATGAAAAGGGGCCCGAAGATGCCGCCAAGAAGCACGTCGTTTTGGGTAACGATCCACGAAAACAGCAGGACGGCGCTTAATTTGACATAATTATGGGCGGCGGTGCTGAAATAGTAGTCTAGCGAGTAGAATATTTTCCCCTTCACCCTACCCGCTACTTGCTCCATCTCGCGCATGTGCGTGAGGTGCTCAAAATTGATGGCCAGGTACAGGAACAATGAGAACCCGGAAAAGAAATCGTACCAAAAATCCGAGCCGGAATAGAAGTACAGGGCGCTAAGTAGGACAATGAGGAAGGCCATGAAGGAGAAATGGCGCCAGTCCTTGAATCCATGCTCTACATCCTTTTGCCAGCGGGGATTGGCCTCATAGCTCTCCAGGACAATTGAACGGCGCGCATAATGCTTGTAATTATTGTATGCCCAAATCGTGAGGTACGAATCGAGGAATTTCAGGAAAATGATGATTGCGGCTATGAACATAAGGTCGATGAACATCAACTCACCCTTTTTGCCTAAGTTTCATGGTCAGCTTTTCTGCGTGCTGCTGCAGGTGCCGCCGGTATTTCCGGTGCTGGTGGGAGGCAAAGAAGAAGGCTGCAAACGAGGCGATTGCAACAGCGGCCACAACCTCGGCCGGAAAGTCGTTCCAGCGCATCACGGGCCTGCCCCCAAGCAGATTGTAGATGAAGATGAGCACATATGAGAGCAGGAGGACAAGCACCATCTTTGAGCCCGCGTCAAGCACGCGGTTTTCATACCAAACGCCAAATACCCTATCCATGCAATCCACCGGATTTATGACGCGAATGCGGCTTATAAATTTATCCATCGGGGCAATTGCATTTTTTGCATATGCGATGAATTGTTTAGGGATATGGGCGGCCTTGGCCTATGGCATTGTGCAATAGCTAATTCTGGCTGGCCCTTTGTGGGAGGTTATTGCGCAACGCTTTGCGCATATGGGAGGAATCAATTGCAGGGCAGTGCCGAGTTCGGGGCAGTGCGAAGATTTTGCCCATTACTCTTTCCTTCGGAACGGATATCCCAGTTCCCGTCCAATTAGTCTTCCTTGCCATCGCCCTCACGCAGGCGGGAGTAGGCCGAAAATACCACGATCAGGAAGACGAAAACGCCCGCTATTACAAGGAATATGGTGATGCGATAATCCTTTAATGCGCTATCCGCGGTGAATTGCTGGCTTGTGATCTTCAGCAGCTGGTCGCGATCGGTTTCGCTTACCCCGAGGCTAAACTTGTTCGTATCGAGGAGGGCGGAGGGCTTGAACACGATTGGCACGCGCCTTTCCTCGGAGAAGGATGCTATTGCCGTTGTGCATGCATTCCCGTCGGCAAAATCCGCGATGCGCTCGTAAGTGTAGAGCGGGGTGAACTTGACGCCGTATTTCTCAAGCCCCAAAACAAGCTCGTTTTGGGCATAGATGCCTTTTAGCAAGGCATCAGCGTCCGCTTCGGCTTCAAGGCAAGCATCCCTTACCGCCTCTGAAGGGGCAACTGCGGCGATGCACTTATCCCATTCCGCCACCGGGATATCCTCGTAGTTGGCATAATAGCTGGTTTTGCGGAACTGGTATATCTCGGGGCAATTCTCACGCACCAATTCCTTGCCTCCCCCAACAGCGTAATGTGCCTGGATCACAAGAAGCGGGTTTGTAACCAGAAGCGGAGTGCTTTTCAGGTCTATCCCGTAGGAGTAGAAATCGAACGTGAAAAATAGCACTACCAATAGGAGCACGAATCCGATGATGAAGCGGAATGCCATATTCAACAATAGCATTTGCCTTAGCCGGTATAAAAAGGTGAGGTAATGAGGGGAATAAAAAACATTTATTTGGGGGAAGGGAGGAATTGCGCCAAGTTAGGGAATGTGGAAAAAAGAGCCCATTCTAGGTGCGATAGTAATGGCAACTAAAATTCCTAGGATGTGCGCTTGCGCTTTTTCTCGGTTTCAAGGTGCGCCTGATGCAGATTATGGATGTGCGCCCCCAAGTCAGTTAGCATGTGGATATCCTTGGAGGAATCTTGGGCCAATTTTGCGGGCATCCCAACTTCCCCAAGCCAATTCAGGCCGGCTTGGTTGAACCCTTCGCCCATTGAAATGCCTATTTCAGCGCATCTTGCCTTGAATTTGCGGAAAATCGCAGAATCAATTTTCCTGAAGGTTACGTCCATCCGTTTCACCTGCAGGAATTACGACCGGAGCCTTTTTAAAGCATACTTTTTCAACTTTGCTGCAATATATGCTAACGCATACTTAGCATATAAAGCATACTTTATTTTCATGATATGTCACATTAAATTAACAGGTTTTGGATAGGCAACTAATATTGAGCCCAGCCAAGCTTATAGCATGAAAAAAAAATAAGGAAAAATGCTACCTCTTGGCTGTTGCGTCCTCCTTCATGATCATTTTCACGATCATGAATATCACAAAGGCGACTATTATGAAGTTTATAAGTACCCCCAGGAAATCGCCGTATTTTATCGCATTCGTGACCGTTCCGTCAGCGCCCTTAGAGAGGATGACCTGCCAGCCCTTCCAATCACCGCTTGGCGTGACCAGGGCAATTATTGGCATGATGAAATCGTTCACGAGGGCCGTTATAAGGCTGGAGGCAGCAGCGCCCATGATGAATGCAACGGCAAGGCCAATTACTTGGTATTTCTTCAAGAATTCCATAAATTCCTTCATTAATCCCACATCCACCACCCACCATTACTATAAAATGCCGTTATTTAAAGATTGCAGGTTACAAATAAAAGAAGTGCAATGCTTATCCCGGCTGGAATAAAGAATACGCTAACATAAGGGAAAGGCTAGCGGGCAAAATGGGCTTGCTTGTACTATTGACAAATTATTTGTCTGGTGGTTAAAATGGCAAAGGAAATTGTAATACCCGGCGAAGAGCTAGGGATTGAGGAGGAATTTTTCGGGAATGAGAAGACGTATGCGGAAAACGGCAATGTTTACTCGCTCGTGCTTGGTGAAAAGAAGCTAGTGGACAGGCAGGTACAGGTGCATACCCGCAAATTCGCGCGCATGCTCAGGAAGGGGGATGTTGTGATAGGCAAGGTCCACGACCTGTATGATTCGGTATCACTGATAATCATAGAAAATCCGGATAATTACAGGGGGTTCGAATCAGCCAGCCCGAACTCCGGGGGATTTGGCATGGCAAACGGCAATAAGCCGAAGGGAACGGATGATGGGGAAAGCGTGCCAGCGATTGCCTCATCCCAAGGTGCGGATACCAAAAAGCCTATTGAAAGGAAATCGATAGGTGCCACATACGCCTACATGCGCATCACCGAGCTTGTGCGGGGTGGAGGATATGTCAAGAATTTCAGGCAACACATCAAAATCGGGGATATCCTCAAGGCAAGGGTTATTGAGGTAAATCCACTGGGCACATACCTCTCCATTGCGGACGATAGTTTGGGAGTGCTAAAGGCGCGCTGCTCAACTTGCCACATTGATTTGGAGCAGCGGGGCCGCATCCTTGTTTGCCCGGAGTGCGGCGGGAAGGAGAGCAGGAAACTTGCAATTCTCTAAATGGCAGTGGTCAGGTTGGGATATTCATCAACGGAGCTTCTCAAATTATCTGCAAAGATAAGTGCCTGGCGTTATATTGGCAGGTGGGTGCAGCCGCCCCTTTTCAGCTCTTTTTGGCTAAATTGGTGCGGCCGGCAATCTTACCGGAAATTAGATCTCCCAAATATTACAGGAGCGCTCCTATATCTTGACGGCCATCACCTGATGCTCGAAGCGGAATTAAGGGAACTTGAAAGGACGGTAGGAAAAACATTAGGTGCGGGAAATACGGAGTTTTTCACCAATATCTTCAAGGTAACGGATAACGCCACTGAAAAATACTTAAATTATGCGGCGGGGCTGGGAAGGAAATCGGCCAAACCCATTGAAAATCAATGGAGGCAATTCATCCATGAAACCGATCTGCTCTTTTCACCCTGGATGGCGGTATTCCTGATGGGGCCGATGGTTAATCGAGTGTTAAGCGATGAGCTCAAGCGTGAAAGACTCACCCAAACCGGGCTGATCGCCCATTTCGATCTCCCAAAGCCCACCCTCCTCATTAAGCAGGACAGGGAGGCAGCGGGTATGCAGAAAATATTCATTAGGGAGGGTTTGGGCGACATGTTGAATGATGATCCTGCATACTTTATGCAATCCCTCCAAAAATATCACCCCCATCTTGCAAAAAAAATAAAGGACCACTTGGAGGAATACGAATGGGTGGGAACCCACCATTGCTGGGGCGATCCGCTTTCAATTGAAAGGCTAATGGCTCAAATAAAGGAAGCGCTTCCAGCATCCAAACCTCAGGGGAAGCGCCGGAAAATTTCAAAGCGCCTTTCTTACCTGATCGGGTTAGTGAACGAATTTGCATACTGGCGCCAGTTCTGCGCCGAGTGCTCGGTTGTGGGCTTATACAAGGCAAGGGGCATGCTTAGTGAGGCAGCAAGGCGATTTGGGATGGGGTATGATGATGTTATCTGGCTGACAAAACACGAAATACTGGCGGGATTGGGGGGAGGGAAAATGCCGACCATGAAGGAAATAAGCGGGCGCCGCAATATTTATGGCCATCTGCCCAATGGGGAAGGTGAAGAAATATTAGTAGGGAATTTGGTGCAAAAAATGGCGAGAATATTGGTGCCAAAATTCGACATGTCGATTAGGGAATTTGCAGGGACTGTGGGAAGCAAGGGCAAGGCGACCGGAAGGGCATTTGTGGCATTCACACCTAAGGATGCCCTGCCAATGCAGAAGGGGCAGATCCTGGTCGTGCCGCAAACAACACCAGATTATGTGGTTGTGATGAAAAAGGCGGCGGCAATAGTCACCGACGAGGGCGGCATCACCTGCCATGCCGCAATTGTAAGCAGGGAACTTGGGACCCCGTGCATCGTTGGGACTAAACAGGCAACCCATGTAATCAAGACTGGGGAAATGATTGAAGTCGACGCAAATAAAGGGATAATCCGCAGGTTAGGGAGGTAGCGGATAGGCTATGCTTTTTTAGGATAATCACCTCACATTTATCATTTAGCAAATAACAGGAAATAAAAAAGGGCCATTGCCAACATGGACACTAACAAATACTGGATTTTGAAGCGGCAAAAGCCGGTGATTTCCGCCTATTTCCACGCAAAGGCAAACATGACGGGCATTCCTGAAGCAAAGGACCTGCTGAAAATCCCCAGAATTTACTATTACATCCGCAGGAACATTGCGCAGATGATCCGGCTTGAGGAGGATCGTAGCGTTTATATGAAGGAGCTTGCACATTGGGTGCTGGAAAAACCAGAGGTTATAAATTCAATCATGAAGGAGGGTTTGAAATCAAATGGCCAAGTCCGGAAAATCATCGATAAAATAATGAAAAATGACCTTGGGAAGGTCTCCAAGGAAAGGCTAGCCGAACTGCTTTTCGAAATGGACGATGTGATACCGGGGAATTGGCTCCGGGCCACATTTATCCCGTATTATATAGGGGATGTGCCGGGCTTTGAAAAGAAAGTGGATCAAGCACTCATAAACAAGCTGCGTTTGAGAACGCTCGCAGATGAGGCAATGCCTGCCATGTACAGGCTTAGCGCTGAAATCCTGCGCAGGAACGGCATTAGGACTACGCACGCAGAATGCGCAACCTTTGAGGAGCTTATTGGAAGCTTCAATTGCAAAGGCCCGGATCCTAGAGTGCTGGAAAGGAGATATGGGGCATGTTTAATATCGGTCTCAAAAGGAAAATGGTCGGTTAGGGATGGCAGGAAGGCGATTGAGGAGGGGGAAAAGTTCCTGAAACGAGCCGGGGAAAAGGGCGAACTTACGGGGATGGCAACATTCAGGGGGAAAGTGGTCGGGAGGGCATTTATCGCCAATAGGGCAGCAGATCTAAAGAAGATGGGGAAAGGGCAGGTTCTGGTGACCCATATGACTACGCCGGATTATGTGCCATATTTTTCCAGGGTTGCGGCAATTGTCACGGATGAGGGCGGCATCACCTGCCATGCCGCAATTGTCAGCCGGGAATTCAAAATTCCATGCATTGTTGGAACGAGAATTGCCACACGCCTTCTTAAAACTGGGGATAAAATTGAAGTTGATGCCAATACCGGGAAAATTAGAAAACTATAATTTGAGCCTGATCGAACCTTGCCGTACGATTTGTGGTCTTGTGCCGGTGCAATCAACGATGGTCGAGGGCCTAGCCTTCTTCAGGTTGCCGCCGTCGACAATTATGTCTGTCAATTTCCCCAGGAGGCGTACTGCCTCGCTGCCGGAATAGATTTCCCCCTTCCCGGAGTGGTTTGCGGAAGTCGCCGTCACAGGCTTATTGTAATTGAAAAGTACGCCGGAAATAAACGGGTGGGAGGAAATCCGGACTGCGATGGTCTTGCCATCGGTTAGATTTTTTGCCAGGATGGTTGGTTTCCTTTGCTCCAAAATCAGCGTAAGCGGACCGGGAAGGTGCTTTTTTACCAATTTTTTTGCGGCTTGGGAAGTGGCGGCAATCCCATAAAGCGTCCGCTCATCCGGAACGAAAATGGAAATCGCCTTAGAATGGGACCTTCCCTTGATTTTATATAATTTTTCAACCGCCGTGGGGTTTGTTGCATCCGCAAGAATCCCGTAGCAGGTTTCGGTAGGAGAAACCACGATCCCGCCGTTCGCGAGCACATATACCACATCAGATAATGCTGTGGGATCGTTCTCACTGATGATCCTTGCCGACATACACCTAACACCCACCAAATTAACTAGTATATTTGTTACAGCCTCCGAGTATAAATAGGTAAGAGATCGGAAGGGAAAAATGAGGTGTTGGGGGATTCCCGCAAGATAGGTGGGAAAAACCCTGCCGCATGGCTAATTCCCAAAGGGAATGGCTGCACCCCGCCAGGAATCAGAAGAATTCCCTAACAACATCCCGGATGCTCCTCCTTACCCCCTCATGCTTTTCCTCGTGCCATTTGATGAAATCCTCCGCAAACAGGATTGCAAGGAGGATGATGGAATAGAAAAGCAGTGCAATCCCTTCAGTGGTGATGAAATCGTATTTTTCGAATGGCCTTGGGAATGGCAGATCAGAGAAGGAATATCCTTCATGGGAAAGCGGGTAGAACAGCTTTATTTCACCATAGAACATGTCCGCCACTAGATGGCCCGCAAGCATTGCCATCACAACCAGGAAGAATTTTTGGAGCTCTATCCCGTATTTCTTGTTGTTGCGGTAATAGCGGTAGGCAACATAGAATAGGAGCAGCGGCAGTAAAATTGCTATCCACACATTATGGAGGGGCTTGATGTAGGCCGCATCCCAGCCCAAAAAATGGTCAAAATCGATCAGGACGGCAAAGGAGGCAGCAGAGATCACAAACACCAAGCGGTGCTTCTTATGCAGATCCAAGGCCAATGCCGCAATAACCGAAAATATGAAATGGAATAGGGAATCCATGCAAAAGTGCACCCTGGCAAACCGGTTTTGAAACCTATATTTTGAGGTGGTTTTTATTGGTTTGCTTCTTAAACTGCATATGGGGGCAAAACTAAAGGCGTACGATGGAAGGACCGCCCTTGTGATAGGGAGGTTCCAGCCCTTCCATAATGGGCACCTGGAAGCAACCAGGGGGATTTTAGGCAGGCAGGCAAAACTCTTACTGGTGATAGGGAGCGCGCAGGAAGGCCGCACCCGGAAAAACCCGTTTTCAGGAAAGGAACGCCTGGAAATGATTTCCAGTTGCCTTAAAGCGCATGGGCTACTTGCCCGGACCCGGATTATACTGCTCAAGGATGAGAACAACCATCCGCGCTGGGTGAAAAGGGTGCTTGGAATCGCCAAGGATGCAAAGGTCGCCTATTCGGGAAACTGGCTTGTGCAAAGCCTCCTTAGCCCGGAATTCGAAGTGCACACAATGAAATCCGGCATCAAGATATCCGCAACTGAAATCAGGGGCATGATCCGGGAGGGCGACCGCAGATGGAAAAAATGCGTTCCCAAGGAAATTTCCAGTTACATCGAACGGAAGGGATTGGCAAAGGCCGTTTAACCAAAATCCCCAGTTATAGCAATAGTTTGTTTGATTTTATACTGAATTTTTCCCCGTAATAATTACTTTTTTTTCAGGAACCAATTCCCAAATTTACGCAAAGCCCTTGCCCTGTGGGAAATTGCGTTCTTTTCATCCTTGGTCATCCTGCAAAATCGCACTTTTTTCCCGCTTGGCACGAAAATTGCCTCATAAGGCAGTTTGGGGTTTTGGAATTTGGGCAAATCCGGGATATCCGTTATTCTCCCCTTGCAAAGTCCCTCGAAAGTTCGTAAAATTTTACCATTATAATATGCCACGATCGTTCTGAAATATGCCTTCCGGTTTTTTCCCTTAAGGAGCGCCATAATTCCCCCATAGCCAATCGACCTGAAAACAAACGATGGGAAAGCGCCGGGAAAATCATCATAGGCCTCGAAATACACGCCCGTATCCTCCGCGATAACGGGCATTTTCAACAAGGAATAGGCGGTTTTTGCCTTTTCCACCGCAACGTCCTTTTGGATTTCGGACCTGATTTCATGAAGTTCGGCGTTCACGGGATGGACATTGATCCCCATCCCCCCAAGAATCATGCCAA
>Ga0209542_10004679_pt1 | contig 27926 bp, 29 predicted proteins | sample RifCSPhighO2_01_FD_184028 | JGI IMG/M metagenome (GOLD analysis project Ga0209542, IMG submission 184028) | Soil microbial communities from Rifle, Colorado - Rifle CSP2_plank highO2_0.1 (SPAdes) (version 2) | ecosystem: Environmental > Terrestrial > Deep subsurface > Rock core/Sediment ...
ACAACTCGTGGGTGGCGATACTTCGCGCGGACCGCTTGCCATCGCCATCGAAGCGCATGGTTTTGTGCCGCCAGGGCAGGCGCTGCGGCGATCGGGCGCGAAGATCGGTGACCGGATATACGTCACCGGGGCGCTCGGCGATGCCGCGCTGGCGCTACGCCACCGTCTTGGCGGAATTCGTCTGATCGAGCGCGATCTCGCGGCCGTCGCCGAGCGGCTGGACCGCCCTACGCCACGTGTGCGCGAGGGGATGATGTTGCGGGGCATTGCTCACAGTGCCATCGATATTTCCGACGGGCTGCTGGCGGATCTGGGCCATATCCTGGAAATGAGCAAGGTCGGTGCACGGATCAACTTGGACAAAATACCTGTCTCGCCGGTTTGCCGGTCGCATATCAAGGAAACGGGCTGGGACACGGTGCTGGCGACCGGCGATGACTACGAGCTGTGTTTTACCGTGCCGGAAAAAAACATCGCGGCGCTGGAAAAGCTTCAGCCTGCCTGCGGATTTCATGGCATCGGCGCGATCGAATCGGAGCCGGGCCTGCGCATTATGGATGAATCCGGCAAGCCTTATCGCCCGCGGGAGACGGGCCACGATCATTTCGCTGAAAAACAAAATGAATAGACAGGATTAACAGGATTTACAGGATTAGAAACGAAAGGCAAAACTAAATATTTTTCTGATTCTAGAATCTTGTTAATCCTGTAAATCCTGTCCATTAATCTTCTTGGATTCAACTCCGAAGTGCAACTCTAACTGAGCGGTAGTGGGCAAGGCGCGGTAGCATCGCTGCTTTGCTCAATCCGCCAAGAAAGAGGAGCACCGATGAGTCACTACACACACCTCGCCCAGGAAGAACGTTACCAAATCTACGCCCTGATGAAAGCCGGTCACCGCCAAGCCGAAATCGCCGTCCTCCTCGATCGCCACCCCTCGACCGTCGGCCGGGAGCTCGCCCGCAATTGGGGTGGCCGCGGTTACCGGCCCCAGCAGGCCCATGCCCTGGCGCTCTCCCGGGCGCACGCCGCGCGCATCCGCCCGCGCATCACCGCGCGCCAGTGGGCCGCGGTCTCGGCGCTCATCCGCCGGGACTGGAGTCCCGAGCAAATCGCCGACCGGGCCCGTCTCGAAGGCACCCTCGCCATCAGCCACGAGACCATCTATCAATTCCTCTACACCGAGAAGCGCTCGGGCGGAGCACTGTGGCGCCACCTGCGCGGCCAGCGGCCCTACCGCAAGCGCTACGGCTCGGGCCGTGAACATCGCGGCCGGATTCCCGGGCGTATCGGCATCGAGCGCCGTCCGGCCGCGGTGGCGCGCCGCCGCCGTATCGGCCACTGGGAGACCGACACGCTCCACGGCCGCCAGCGCCGCGGCGCGGTCTTGAGTCTCGTGGAGCGAAGCTGCGTCTCACGCGTCTGGCCGGACTCCCGCGCGCGAACGCCCGCGCCGTGTGTCAGGCCGCGTGCCGGCGCTTGCGGCCGCTGGCCGCGCACGTCAAGTCGCTGACCGCCGACAACGGCCAGGAGTTCGCCGCCCATCGACGCATCGCCCGAGTCCTCGACGCCGATTTCTACTTCGCCGACCCGTACGCCGCCTGGCAGCGCGGCACCAACGAGAACACCAACGGGCTGATCCGCCAGTACCTGCCCAAGACCCGCGACCTCACCACCGTTACCGGAGCGGAGATCCGCAAGATCGAGAACCGGCTCAACCTCAGGCCGCGCAAATGTCTCGGCTACTTGACGCCCCATGAGGTTTTCCATAACACTCGTCTCAAACTAACCGTTGCGCTTCGCGGTTGAATCCAAGCTTCTTAAGGGAATTAAAAAAAATGAAAATTGGTACACCCCTGAGCCCCAGCGCCACGCGCGTCATGCTGCTGGGTGCGGGAGAGCTGGGCAAGGAAGTCATCATTGCCCTGCAACGGCTTGGCGTTGAAGTCATCGCCGTGGATCGCTATCCCCATGCTCCGGGGCATCAGGTCGCGCACCGCGCACACGTGATCAACATGGCGGACGCCGCCGCACTGCGCGCGCTGGTGGAGAAGGAGCGGCCGCACATCATCGTCCCGGAGATCGAGGCCATCGCCACCGATATGCTGGCGGAAATCGAACGCGACGAACTGGCCGAGGTGATCCCCGCAGCGCGCGCGACACAGCTCACCATGAACCGCGAAGGTATCCGGCGGCTCACGGCCGAGACGCTGGAATTGCCGACCTCGCGCTATGCCTTTGCCACCAGCTTGACTGAACTCAAGGAGGCTATCGACGGTGGCATTGGTTATCCCTGCATCATCAAGCCGGTGATGTCTTCCTCCGGCAAGGGGCAGTCCACGGTAAACGGGCCGGATGACGTGGCCAAGGCCTGGGAATATGCCATGAGTGGAGCGCGCGTGAACCAGACACGGGTGATCGTCGAGGAGATGATCAAGTTCGATTATGAAATCACGCAACTGACGGTACGGGCGATGGGCGATTCCGGAAAAGTGGAAACCTTTTTCTGTGAGCCTATCGGGCATGTGCAGGTCAAAGGCGATTACGTCGAGTCCTGGCAGCCGCAAGCCATGAGCGAGAAGGCCCTGAAGCGCTCGCGAGAGATCGCGAAAAAAGTCACGGACAATCTCGGCGGTCGCGGTATTTTTGGCGTGGAGCTGTTCGTCAAAGGCGATCATGTCTGGTTCAGTGAGGTCAGCCCGCGCCCGCACGACACCGGCATGGTGACCATGATCAGCCAGGTCCAGAACGAATTTGAATTGCACGCCCGCGCCATCCTGGGATTGCCGGTGTCGGTGGCCATGCGCGCCCCCGGGGCGAGTGCCGTGATCTATGGCGGCATGGAGGCCAAGGGCATTGCTTTCGAGGGTGTGGATGAAGCGCTGCGCGTGCCGCAGTCCGATCTGCGGCTGTTCGGCAAGCCCGAGGCATTCACGCGCCGACGCATGGGTGTCGCGCTGGCAAACGGAGCCACTACCGACGAGGCCCGTGACCGCGCCAAGCTCGCGGCTTCGAAGGTAAGGCCTGTGAAGGTATGAATGATTTCTGAAACGCAGATTAACGCAGATAAGTAAAGAATGATGAACGCAGAGTTACTGATATTTGGTGACGCAGATCGCAACTGCGGATGGATTCAATAAATCTGCGTTAATCTATTAAAAATCTGCGTTTATCTGCGGATAATGATATTAATGAATGCCATGAATTCTTGTCCGCTCTGTCATCCTGAGAACGAAACTGTCCTGTGGCAGGATGACCGTTACCGCGTGATTCTCGTGGAAGATCCCGATTATCCCGGGTTCTGCCGGGTGATCTGGGAGGAGCATGTAAAGGAAATGACCGATCTCACGGAACCGGAACGTTTACATCTGATGGCGGTGGTATTCGTTACGGAGGAAACACTGCGAGAGGTGCTGCACCCGGACAAGATCAATCTCGCCTCGCTGGGCAACCAGGTGCCGCATTTGCATTGGCATGTCATTCCGCGTTTTACCGATGATGTGCACTTTCCCGATCCGGTCTGGTCCGTGCGCAAACGCGATGTGCGTGCCGCATCAATGGACTGGTCAAGGCTGATCGGAGAACTCAAACGACATCTCAGCGATAGTCTTGATTGAGGCAAACTGACAGCACGTTATGTGGCTAAAACTGGTTGTCGCCTTCGTGTTATGGATGGTGTTCGCCTTCAGTTTTCTGCAATCCATCACGGTTACGGTGGCCTGGTGGAAAGGCGAGCAGTCCTCCGGGTTCTGGGAATGGCTGTGGATCGGGCTTCTGCCGGTATGGGTGTTCGTGTATTTCAGTTATTATTCGATTTTCCGTCCAGACTGCCGCGCCTGCCTGCCGCCGGAGCATCATTCATCAGCACGCCCTGACAAGCCTTGAGAGGTGGAATGAACCTGCCCATGACACCAGACGATACCAGCCGCACTGCTGATCTTCAGCGCCTAAAAACGATCACGACAGTTATTTATATTTTGCAGGCAGTAAGCTTTATTCCGCCCTTTATTACTTATGTCATCGCGATCATGATCAATTACATCAAACGTGACGATGTACGCGGAACGTGGCTGGAGTCACATTTCCGCTGGCAGATTCGCACATTCTGGTTCAGCCTGCCGTGGTTTCTGCTGGGGTTTCTGACTTACCTTTTCATTATTGGATGGATTATTCTCGTCGTGACTTTTCTCTGGCTGATCTATCGCATTCTCAAGGGTTGGCTGAACCTCTATGACGGCAAGCCGATGTACGCTTGAACCGCGCTCATCCAATTTGAAAATCCTCGCGCTCGATACCTCCACCGAAGCCTGTTCCGCCGCGATCTGGACGGATGGCGCCGTGGTGGAACGATTCGAATCCGGCAACCAGCATTCCGAGCGCATTCTCGCCATGGTGGACGACCTGCTGGCGGAAACCGGCTTTGCCCTGACGCAGTTCGATGCGATTGCCTTCGGCCGCGGCCCGGGATCGTTCACGGGGCTGCGCATCGGCGCGGGCGTGGCGCAGGGCCTCGCCTTCGGCGCGGGCATTCCGGTAACGCCGATCTCTTCGCTCGCGGCGCTGGCGCAGGGGGTGGACGCACCCCGGGTGCTGGCGGCCTTCGATGCGCGCATGCATCAGGTTTACAGCGGGGCCTATGTGAGAAACGCTCAGGGTATTGTCGAACTGGCCGGCAATGAGGGTGTGGCCGCACCGCTCGATGTGCCGTTACCCGGGGGCAATGACTGGGTCGGCGCCGGCAATGGCTGGGACCAGTATCACGCCGCGCTGCTGGAACGCCTGGGCGGGCGTGTCATTAACTGGCACAAGCAGGTTTATCCGCGAGCCCGGGATGTTGGCCGGCTCGGAGCCGTGGCTGTTCAGGCAGGCAAGGCACTATCCGCGGAACAGGCGCTGCCGGTGTATGTGCGTGACGACGTGGCGGTGAAGCAGACGAAATCCTGAGTAACCAGAATCCATCTCAAGAACAAAAGACAAAATAACCGCAGATAGGAGTGGCGCAGGGATGCGCCGATTACGGAGCTAAGGACGCAAACGCGGATGATAAAGAAGATAAACGCAGATTAGTCACAGGAATTATTGTTTTATCTGTGTTCATCCTAATAAAATCTGCGCTTATCTGCGGTTTAAAGTATTTTGAGACAGGTTCTAACTTTTGAGGCGCTTGATCAGCCCCGTCCCGTGCAGAATTGAAATCGCGATTTCCTCCACGGACATGGTGGTGGTGTCGAGAACGGGGATATGCGCCTGGCGCAGCAAGGCCGCGGCGGCGCGGATTTCACTCTGACAATTTTCCAGTGAGGCGTAACGGCTTTCCGGTTTGCGCTCGCGGCGGATTTTCGCCAGCCGCTCGGCCTGTATCGTCAGGCCGTACAGCTTGGCGCGGTGCGGCAACAGCGGTTTCGGCAACGCATGAGCCGTGAAATCGTCGGGCGTGAGCGGATAATTGGCGGCGCAGATACCGTACTGCATCGCCAGATAAAGACAGGTGGGTGTTTTGCCGGTGCGCGACACGCCGACCAGGATTACCTTGGCCCGGTCGTAATTGGCGGTATCCATGCCGTCGTCATGGGACAACGTGTAGTTCAGCGCATCCATGCGTTTCTGGTAGGCCAGCTCGTCGCCCATGCCGTGACTGAGCCCAAGGGCGTGGGAGGACTCCAGCCCCAGTTCCGCCTCGAGACGCCGGATAAAATCCGCGAGGAGATCGATGAACAGGGCATTGTCGGATGTCATCGACGCGCGAACTTCTTCATTGACCAGTGTGCTGAAGACGATTGGCCGCTGGCCTTCCTTTTGGGCGGTATCGTTGATCTCGGTGAGCGCGGTTTTCGCCTTCTCCACCGTATCCACAAACGGCAAGGTGCGTTTGTGGAGTTCAATGTCGGGAAACTGCGTCAGCAGCGTTTTGCCCAGCAACTCGGCAGTGATGCCGGTGTGGTCGGAGACGAAAAATACGGTGCGCTGGGGTTTGGCGGGCGTCATGCCTGTGCGATTGTAGCCCTGTAATGCCGGTCAGACGACCCGATTCTGCGGCGCACCGCGGACGCAGGCCTCGATATTGTCGATCAGCTGGTCCACCATGATCTGCATGGCGTTGCGGCTGGCCCAGGCGACGTGCGGCGTCAGGATGAAATTGGGTAAGTCAAGTTCAAGCAATGGATTGCCCGCGCGCGGGGGTTCTGTGGTAAGCACGTCGAATCCCGCTCCGCCGATCACGCCATCTTTGAGAGCATGGACGAGCGCCGCTTCATCCACCAGGCCGCCGCGGGCCGTGTTGATGAGCAGGGCGTGACGGCGCATTTTCCTGAATTCCGGCGCACCGATCAGATGATGTGTTGCAGGGGTGAGCGGGCAGTGCAGAGTGATGACGTCGCTTTCCGCGAGTACAGTATCGAAGGACGTATAACCGGGCCGTGCCTGCACCGCGCCCTTGTGCTCGGCGATGAGTACACGCATGCCGAATGCTTCACCCAGTTTCACCGTGGCTTGGCCCAGTGTTCCGTGACCGACCACACCCAGCGCGCTGCCGTGCAAATCCAAGATGGGGTGGGTGAACAGGCAAAACTGCTCGGCCTTCTGCCACAGTCCGTTGCCTACATCTTCGCGATAACCCGGAAGATTGCGTCGCAGGGCCAGTATCATCATGAAAACATGTTCCGGCACGGAGTGGATCGCATAGTGACGGATATTCGTGACAGTGATGTTGTGCGCGCGACAGTAATCGAGATCGACGTTGTTGGTGCCCGTCGCGCATACCGCGATCATCTTGAGGTCCTTGAGTGGCGTGAGACTGGCAGCCATGAGCGGTACCTTGTTGCTGATAGCGATCGTCGCGCCGTTCAGACGTTCGCTGACCTGCGAGGCGGGCGTGGTCGGGTAATCACGCCACTCGTGCGGAAAGACTGGCCGGCGTATGTCGGCCAGAATGCTGTCACGGTCGAGAAAGACGATGCGTTCCATGGGAATTCAATAGAAGGAATGCGACCAAGAATAACCCGGCGAGGAGCCGCGGCAAAGCACAGCCCACATCATTAACTCAGGAAGAAGAAGCGGAGGAGGTTTTGGACACAGGCTCGGTTGCGGGCCGCACGCGTGCGATCTCGATGGCAGTGCCGCGGGTACGCAGGATTTCCACCTGGTAGCCGTGGATCATCAGGCTGGTGCCGGGTTCGGGGATGTCTTCGAGGTACTCCACGATCAGCCCGTTCAGGGTGCGGGAATCGTCGGTGGGCAATTTCCAGTCGAGCTGGCGGTTCAGGTCGCGCAGACTGACGGTGCCGCGGATGAGGTAACTGCCGTCGCTCTGGGGATGGACATCCTCGATCCTGCCCATGGCGTGGGCGGTGAAATCGCCCACGATTTCCTCGAGGATTTCATCCAGCGTGACCAGCCCCTGAATGTCGCCGTATTCGTCCACCACCAGGCCGACGCGGCGCTTGACCTGCCGGAAGTTGAGCAGTTGCGTCGTGAGCGTCGTGCCGGATGGAATAAAATACGGCTCAATAATCACCTGTTCCAGCGATTCCTTGTCCAGCTTGCCCTCGCGCATCAGGTTGAGCACCCGGCGCACGTGAATCATGCCGGTGACATTATCGAGACTTCCGCGATACACCGGCAGCCGGGTGTAACGGCTGCCGGTGATCTGATTGACGATTTCATCCCATTCCGCGTCGAGATTGACCCCTTCGATCTTGCCGCGCGGCACCATGACGTCATCGACGGTGATTTTTTCGAGATCGAGAATCGCGAGCAGCATGTCTTGGTGGCTTTCCGGAATCAGCACCCCGGCTTCCATGATGATGGCGCGCAGTTCCTCGGGGCTTACCTGGTCGGCGGAGCGGGCCTGCACGCGCACGCCGACGAGCCGCAGCAGGCCGTTGGCCATGCCGTTGATGACCCACACCACCGGGTAGATGAGCCACAGCATCGGCCGCAACACGAAGGCGCTGGGGAAGGCGATGCGCTCCGGGTGCAGGGCGGCGAGCGTCTTCGGCGCGAGGTCGGTGAGGATCAGGATCACCAGCGTGATGATGACGGTCGCGATAGCGATCGCACTTTCCTCCTCGCCCCACAGATGGATGACCGTCACGGTGGTGAGCGCCGAAAACAGCGCGTTAACCGAGTTGCTGCCAAGGAGAATTACCCCGATCAGGCGATCCGGACGGGCCAGCAGCTTTTCGGCGATGCGTGCGCCGCGGTGGCCGGAAGCGGCGAGATGCCGCAGCCGGTGGCGGTTGAGGCTCACCATCGCGATCTCGGCGGCCGAGAAGAAGGCGGAGAGGAACACCAGAAAGACCAGCGCGCCAATCAAAACGCCGGTGGAAATGTCACCCAAGGGTTTTCTGCCTCATCAACATGCGGAATGCTGATTCTAGCATCATTGGCACCCCCTCTCTAATTCAGCGCCGGCCAAGGAAATTTTCGGTTATTTCGGCGAGGTGACCGGACACACGATGTTGAGCGGACAATCCACTTCATGATTGTTGCCGAGTTTTTTCCAGACATGATCCAGCGCCTGTTCCTCGGTGCGGAAGAAACGCTCGGCGCCGAGACTCTGATAGAGACCAGTGCGCTCGAAAACATCCATTACCTGTTTTTTCAGGCCGGCGAACAGGATCTCAATGCCGGCGGCGTGCAGGCGCTCGCTCAGGTGCGAAAGCATTTCCTCGCCGGTGGCATCGACCTGATTGATCCCTTCGCCGATGACGATCACGTGTTTCAGGTCGGGTTTGGCGGCGATGCGCTCCTGAACCCTGTCTTCGAAGTAGCTGGTGTTGGCGAAGTACAACGAGCCGTCGAAGCGGATGACCGCTATGTTCTCGCAGGTGTCGAGGCCGAACATCTCTGCGTCGCGCAGGGTGCCATCCGGGTGACGCGCCAGCACCGCCACGCGCGGTTGCATGGTGCGATACAGATAGAGAATCAGGGCCAGGCCGGCGCCAATCAGGATGCCTTTGTCGAGGTGCGGGGCGAATGCCAGCGTCAGCACGAACGAAACGATGGCGACGATGCCGTCCTGGCGCTGCGCCTTCCAGGCATGCCGGATGGCCTTGACGTTAATCAGGCCGACCACGGCCAACATGATCACCGCCGCCAGGGTCGCCTGCGGCAGATGGTACAGCAGCGGCGTCAGCCACATCAGCGTCACCATGACGATGGCGCTGGTCACCACCGAGGAAAACCCGGTCACGGCGCCGGCGTTGATATTGACCGCCGAGCGCGAGAACGAGCCGGAAGTGGGATAGCTCTGCGACAGGCAGCCGGCAATATTGCCCAGTCCCTGACCGATCAGTTCCTGGTTGGCGTCGAGTTTCTGGCGGGTCTTGGTGGCCATGGCCTTGGCGATCGAAATCGCTTCCATGAAACCGATGAGCGAGATGGTGATTGCTCCCGAAAGCAGTTGCAGCACGACGCCGATGTCGAGTTTGGGCAGCGTCAGCGACGGCAGGCCGCTCGGGATGTTGCCCACCACGTTTCCGCCGCCGTTCATGACGAGTTGCTCGCCGTCCACGCTGCGGATGCGCCACAGACGCCCATCGCTCTCGGCGCCCTCGGGTGCATGGCCGTGCAGGTAAAACCTGCCGGGCATGCCTTCCTGCCCCGGAACGCGGTCGAGGCGAATTTTCTTGATTTCCTCGATGTCGGTTTTGACGGTCTTGATGCGGCGTTCGCGCTTGAGTCTGAGGGTGTCAAACGTATGCTGGGCGAGCAGGGTTCGCGAATCGTCAGTGCCGAGCCGTTCAAGGGTATCGCGATAATTTTTTTCCGCTACGGCAATCGCCTTGTCCAGTCCGGGTATTTCATGCTTGAGGGCGATCTGGTCGCGCACCACCACCTGGACTGCCTCGCTTTCAATCCGACCAAGCTCCACGGTGTCGATATGTTCGAAGCGGATGATCCAGGAGAGCGTCGTGCTGACGGCGACGGCGATGAGCACGTTGGGAAGGCGCGGGTTGATCTGCCGCAAAACAATCATGATGGCGAACGCGCCTGAAGCGATGAAAAATGTCGGCCAGTGAATCTGATGGCTGGCGGCGACAACCGTATTCCACACGGTTTCATAATGGTGTTCGGCGCTTTCGACACGCACGCCGAATATTTTGTCGAGTTGCGAGGTGGCGATAATGATCGCGGCGGCATTGGTGAAGCCGATGATCACCGGGTGCGACAGGAAGTTCACCACCACGCCGAGCCGCAGCAGCCCCAGGCCGAGCTGAAACAGGCCGACGAACAGCGACAGGGCGATGGCATAGGCCAGGTAGCCCGGACTGCCGCTTGCCGCGATCGGTTGCAGCGCCGCAGCCGTGAGCAGCGATACCACGGCGACCGGCCCGGTGGCGAGCTGGCGCGAGGAACCGAACAGCGCGGCGACCATGGGCGGCATGAACGCCGCATAGAGCCCGTAATACGCCGGCAGCCCGGCGAGCTGCGCGTACGCCATGGATTGCGGGACAAGAACCAGCGCTACGGTGATTCCGGCGATAAGGTCGGCACGCAGCATCCGGCCGTTGCGAAGCTCGCCGATCCAGGCCAAAAACGGCAGGAATCGCTGCAAGCGAACCGGAGGATGCGATATCTGATTCATGCCCATTCTTTCACCGACGCGCGGCCTTCAGTGGCGGACTGTAAACAAGACAGCGCGCGACCGACTGCACGAACTTACCCTGGTCTTTATGCCGACTTGACGACAAGCACGGCGCAGCGGGCCTGATCGATCACGCGCTCGGAAGTGCCGCCGAGCAAGACCCGCTCCAGGCCGGTGCGACCATGACTGCCCAGTATGATCAGATCGCTGTTTTTGGCGTTCGCCGTCTGGACGATCACTTCGTCCGGCCGGCCGTGGGGGACGATGCCCTCGACCACCACGCCCTCCTGTTTGAGGAATGAGACGATGCGGCCCACTATCGTGTGCGCCTCGCGGCGCCGCTCCTCGCTGTGCTCCGGTCTGATGACTGAGACGACCGTGATGGGTGTGTGGCAAAGTTTGGCGAGCCGTGCGGCGGTGACGGCGGCGGCATCACCGAAGCGCGAACCATCGGACGCGACAACGAAGCGCCGTCCGACAAGCTCCGCCGCGCGCGGCACCACGAGTACATTGCAGTGCGCGTGGCCGATGACGCGCACGGTCGACGGACCGACCATCAGCCGCGCCAGCCCATGACGGCCGCGCCGGCCCATGATAATAAGATCGGCCTGCATCCTTTCCGCCTGACTGACGATTTCCTGGTACACCTGGCCGCTCTGGGTCGCCTCGCTCTCGCAGGCTACCCCGGCGGCCGAGGCCTGCCGTTGCACATCGTCGAGGTGAGCACGGGCGGTATTCAGTTCCTTGGTGATTAATTGTTCACCCATGGCGTAAAGCTCGGCATCGCCACCGGCCACCACGCTGATCGTGCGCACGCGGGCGCCGCATTTGCCCGCCATGCGCAACGATTCACGCACGGCGCCGGCGCTGTATTCGGAGCCGTCGGTGGCGAGCAGAAAGCGCTCGAAGCGGCCGAGCGGTGAGAGTTGCGGGCTGGTCGGCATGGCCACGACATCGGGTGCAAACATCGTGGCCGGTGTAGTGGCGAGTGCGGCCTCACGGCGGGAGGTGCTGATACCGCGCCACAGCGACGCGAACACGATCGCGGCGCCGGCCGCGAGCGCCGCAATCAGCACCACGAAGCTGATGTTCAGCAGGGCGCCGGAAAAATGGGGCTCGAGCATGTCGATGAGTTCGAGTTCGGAGAGATAGACGGGGATGGCGAGCGCGCGCGAGAACAGCACCAGCACCATGATCGTGCCCATGACCATCTTGATCATGTGCGGCTTGACGTAGGTTGTGCCGATCGCGCCGAGCTGGATGCCGAAGAGGGAGCCGGCGAGGATAATCATCGCCAGGCGGATGTCCACCAGCCCGCTCCAGGAGAACTTGATCGTGCCGCCGACGCCCATGACGAAGGCGGTGACGAGCTCGGTGGCAGAGGCCATGAGTGAGGGCGCTCCGAGGACATAATGCATGGCGGGCACGCCGATGAAACCGCCCACGGCGATGGTCGCCGCGAGCATGCCGGTCGCGAAGCCGAGCGGAATGGTGAACAGCACCGATACGCGGGCATTGAGGCTCTTGAAGTAAACCATGGTGCCGGGAATGTGGATGGATTGAACCCAGCGGGCGAGGCACGAGGCCTTTTCCGGCTCGTTGCCGGCGGTGTGACGCATCTTTATTGCATCCCACAGCACGTAGCTGCCGACAACACCGAGCACAACGACGAAGGCAAGGCTGACGTAAAGATTCGAACCGGCGTCGCCAAAGCTCTGATGGACAATTTCCTGAATGTGCGCTCCGTAAAGCACGCCGGCCTCGGCCGAGATGCCGACCACGATGCCGAGCTTCACGTCCACCTGGCCGTACTTGGCGCGCTTGATGGCGCCAACGAGCGCCTTGGGAAATTTGTGGCATATGTTCGAGGCCACTGCCACGATGCCCGGTACGCCCATGCTCATCATGGCCGGCGTGAGCACGAAGGCGCCGCCGGATCCGATGAAACCGCTGACCAGCCCCCCGATGAAGCCGACGACGAGCAGGTAGGTGACGTCGAGCGTGTCGAGTGGAATGAAATTCGTCGCCAGTTCCACGCCGCCTCCTTATTTCTTCGCCTTGATACCGAGGGTGTCCCAGAAATGGGAGGTGAATGCCCCGTGGAAATAGGAAAACACGAAGGCAATTACCACGGGTGCAATGAAGTACCAGCCGCCACGCGAGGTGAATTCGAGGATGAAATCCTCAAAAAAGTACAGCAGGAAATAGAGCGCCAGGGACACAGTCCCGTAGACACTGGCGCGCGTTAACATCTTGCCGGCGCTTTGCGTGTTTGAATCAGTCATGTGAAACCCCCTAACCGGTCGGTAAATTATGTTTCAATTCATTCTCTTTCTGTTGTTATTCTCTTTTTGTTGTCAGAACGGCGTCAGACCCGCCCGAGCAGGATTTCCAGCACGAACTTGCTGCCGAAGTAGGCGAGCAGCAGCAGCATAAAGCCACCCAGGGTCCAGTGGATGGCGGGGCGCCCGCGCCAGCCCAGGCGCCAGCGGCCGATGAGTAGGATCGCGTAAACGATCCACGCCACCACCGCCAATACCATATGATGCGTGAACTTGAGCGGCTGGCCGAAAATCGCCTCGGAGAAGAACACGCCGCTGATCAGCGTAAGCGTGAGCAGAATGAAACCGAAACCGATCATCTGGAACATCACGCTTTCCATGGTTTGCATGGGCGGCAGGGCGCGGATGAATCCGCCCGGGTGCCTGCCCCGCAGGTGGCGTTCCTGCATGAGCAGCATCAGGCTCTGTACCGCCGCCAGGCACAGCAGGCTGTAGGCCAGGACCGAGACGATAATGTGCACTGCGGAGACGCTGGAAGTAAGGGGCAGGGACATCTGGCCGGGCCACAGCCATTCGACCAGCAGCATGAGGCCGGCGATGGGCATGATGAAGACACCGAGATTGTCCACCGGACGAATGAGCGAGCTGGCGAGATACAGCACTGCCACGACCCAGGCGATGAGCGAGAACGCGGGTGTCAGGGCCAGATTGAGGCCGGACGCCGTCCACAGATTGGTGTAGAGCAGCGCGGCGTGCAGCACCACCGCGCCGAGGCCGAGACTGAAAATGCCGATTTTGACGCCACCCGTGACGACTTCTCCGCGCATCAGGCGCTGGCCCAGCAGTCCGCCGGCGATGAAATACAGCGCCAAGGCGAGGAAATTCATGACGGGATTGGTCATAATTAATGACGCCCTACTACGTTCGTCTGGTCATAATACATGTCGCCCTGCTTCGTTTGTCTGACCATAAAACAGGTCGCCCTACTGTGTTCGTCTGGTCATAATACGCGCGCATGATGGCACAGGTTGTCCTGCCTTTGAAGAGCGAGACGCAGCGTGAATGAATTTCTTTTGTCAGCGGATACGCCATAGATGAAAATCCGGATATTGGGCGCCAGCGGCGGCATCGGCGCGCAGGCGCGCACGACGTCCCTGCTGGTGGATCGGGACATTCTGATCGACGCCGGCACCGGCGTGGGCGACCTGACGCTCCCGGAGTTGCGCGCCATTGATCACGTGTTTCTGACCCACTCACATCTCGATCACGTGACCATGCTGCCGTTCCTGCTGGATACCGTGGGCGCGGACCGCGAGCGGCCGGTGATGGTGCATGCCCAGGAGGCGACGCTGGACACATTGCGCCGGCATCTTTTCAACGGCCAGCTCTGGCCCGACTTCAGCCGCCTCCCGACGCCGGAGGCGCCATTGATGACGTTTCAAACACTACCGGTGGGTGGCGAGGTCGCGTTGAACGGGCGGACCCTGCGCAGCATACCGGTCAATCACGTGGTTCCCGCCGTCGGTTATCTGGCGCGCGGCGCGAAGGGCAGTCTGGCGTTCAGTGGCGACACCACCGTGACAGACGAATTCTGGAAAGTGCTCAGCGCGACCGGCGATCTCCGGCACGTCATCATCGAGACCAGTTTTATGGATGAAGACGAGGAGCTGAGCCGGATATCCAAGCACCTGTGCCCCTCGATGCTCGCGGGCGAACTCGGGAAATTGAAATCCGCCGCCAAGGTCCACATTACGCATCTCATGCCCGGGCGCGAGGACGACATCATGCGGGAAATCGCGCGGCATATTCCGAACAACACCCCGCGCCGGCTCGAACGGGGCCAGGTGTTTGAGTTATAAGATTATGAACCGCCAGGACGCCAGGGTCGCCAGAAGAATAAAAGTTTTGATTGTGATTTTCCTGGCGTTCCTGGCGTCCTGGCGGTTAAATTTCATATATGTTTGACAATTTAAGTCAACGATTACAAGTCACGCTCAAGCGCCTGCACGGGCAGGGCCGGCTCACCGAGGAAAACACGCGTGAGGCACTGCGTGAAGTGCGTATGGCCCTACTCGAGGCCGACGTGGCCTTGCCGGTGGTGAAGGATTTCATCGAGCAGGTTCGCACCAAGGCCGCCGGCCAGGAAGTCCTGGCGAGTCTCACGCCGGGGCAGGCGCTGATCAAGGTCGTGCACGACGAGCTGGTCGCGCTCATGGGCGCGGCCAACGAAAAGCTCAACCTGGCGGCGCGTCCGCCCGTCGTGATTCTGGTGGCGGGGCTCCAGGGCTCCGGCAAAACCACGACGGTCGCCAAGCTCGCGCGTTTCCTGCGCGAGCGCGAGAAAAAATCTGTCATGGTAGTAAGCGCCGACGTTTATCGCCCGGCGGCGATCGAACAGTTGCAGAAACTGGCCGCCGCCGTGGGCGTGGAATTTTTCCCGAGCCGTCCCGACCAGAAGCCGGTGGATATCGCGCGTCAGGCGGTGGAAGAGGCGCGCAAACGTGTGATGGACGTGCTGATCGTCGACAGCGCCGGCCGCCTGCACGTGGACGAGCCGATGATGCAGGAGATCCGCGCCGTCCACGCGGCGATACAGCCGGTCGAGACATTGTTTGTGGTGGACAGCATGACCGGTCAGGATGCCGTTAACACGGCCAAGGCGTTCAACGAGGCGCTGCCGCTCACCGGTGTGATCCTGACCAAGACCGACGGCGATGCCCGCGGCGGCGCGGCGCTCTCGATCCGCCAGGTGACCGGCAAGCCGATCAAGTTCATGGGCGTGGGCGAGAAGCCCGCCGCGCTGGAGGCGTTTTATCCGGATCGCGTGGCCGCGCGCATCCTCGGCATGGGCGACGTGCTGGGGCTGGTGGAGCAGGCGAGCCAGGCCGCCGACAAGGACAAGGCGCAGGAATTCGCCCAGAAACTCGCCAAGGGCAAGGGCTTCGATCTTGAGGATTTCCGCGATCAACTGTTACAAATGGAAAAAATGGGCGGCTTGGCCAGCCTCATGGAAAAGCTGCCGGGCGTCGGGGAAGTCAGCGAGGCGGCCAAGTCACAACTGGGCGACCGGCAGGTCAGGCGGCTGGTGGCTATCATTAATTCCATGACACCGGAGGAACGCAGCAACCCGGACGCCATCCGTGGATCGCGCAAGCGGCGCATTGCCGCCGGTTCGGGAACACAGGTGCAGGATGTCAACCGCCTGCTGAAGCAATTCGATCAGATGCAGAAGGCGATGAAACGCATGGGCAAGGGCGGACTGCAACGGATGTTGCGCGATGTCAAGGGCCGCTTGCCGGGGTTGCCCGGTTGAATTTTTTTTCATATTCCTGTAATCGTCGGTTACTACCGGTGTTGGTGCTGTTAACAAAAGCATTCTCAGGGCGTATAGTTTCACTACCCACTCAGAACAAACGGAAGGCGGGATCATGACAACAGAGCACAAGAGAGAGACGACACCACAGGGAAACAGGGCCAAGGAACGCCGCACCGGGAGCCAGGAGCTGGTGCAGAAACTGGTCACGGAGCGTACCGAGATGTTGTCCTTGTATTGCCAGCTGGCGGGCCTGGAGCCCTACGGAAACAGCAAGAATTCTCGCGTAAAAAATTCGCAGGAAATGCTTCAGAAATTCTGTCAGGTGCTGGTCGATTACATCGCCGCCGGTCATTTCAGTCTTTACGAGCGCATCGTCAACGGGACCGAACGCCGCCAACAGATTTCCGCGCTGGCCGAGAATCTCTATCCCCGCATCGCCGAATCCACCGAGGCCGCGCTGGACTTCAACGACAAGTACGATTGCGGGGACCACTGCGAGATCGCCGCGTCATTCAGCGACGATCTTTCCCAGCTCGGTGAAAAAATCGCGGCCCGCATCGAGCTCGAAGACAAACTCCTCCGGCAGCTCCACTAAAGAGTTTTTATAAAAAAGGAATGGACAGGATTAACAGGATTTACAGGATTAGAAACAAAAGGCAGAACTAAATATTTAATATTTTAGAATCCTGTTAATCCTGTCTAATTTTGTCTTTCTGTTAGCGTTCCAAATTTCCCGCAACTTTAACCGCCGGTTCGCGACATGAACCGGACGATTTTCTGTGGCTGTTCGCGGAATTCATGTCTTTCCGGTTTGCGCGCGATGGCGGCGCGGATCGCGTCCTTTAAACCGTCATCGCTGACCCCTTCCCGCAACAACGGTCGCAATTCGACCTTGTCATCCTGACCGAGGCAGAGATAAAGCGCGCCATCGGCGGACAGGCGCACGCGGTTGCAGCTGTCGCAGAAGTGGCGCGAGATAGGCGTGATAAAGCCGATGTGAAGCGATGTCCTGGCGACTTGCATATAGCGCGCGGGCCCACCGCCGTACATGGATGTACCAGTGTTGCGGGAGGGTCGCTCCTGCGCATCCTGCGCCCGCGACACTTGAACATCCCTGTTCATCGCAGGATGCCGGGAGCGACCGCCCGGCATGACGGCCGGCACCAGATCGAAACGCTCCGCCAGCCGGCGGCGCACCATCTCCAGATCGAGATAATGACTGCTGGCCGAGCGCCCGGTGTCGCCCATGGGCATGGTCTCGATCAGCCGCAGCGTGAAATCCTGCTCGATGCAGAATTGCACCATGTCCTCGATCTCGTCGTCGTTGACGTCCTTCATCACCACCATGTTGATCTTGATCGGATGCAAGCCGGCCTGGCGCGCGGCCGCCAGCCCATCCAGCACCTTGTGCAGCTTGCCACCGCCGGGTGATGGCGGCGAAGCGCGCGGGTTGCAGTGAATCGAGGCTGACGTTGATGCGCTGCACGCCGGCTTGGCGCAGCGCACCGGCGTGCTTTCGCAACTGCACGCCGTTGGTGCTGAGCGACAGGTCTTCGAGACGTTCCAGCGCATTCAGGCGCGCCGCCAGTTCCGGAAGATTATGACGTGTCAGCGGCTCGCCGCCGGTGAGGCGCACGCGGTAAACGCCGAGTTCGGTGAAGGCGCGTAGCACGCGCTCGATTTCATCGAACGTGAGCCAATGTTCGGGTTCGATGAAATCGTGATGGCCTGGCGGCAGGCAATAAGTACAGCGCAGATCGCAACGATCGGTGACGGACACACGGACATATTCGATCGTTCTGTTAAAAGAATCTGTCAGGCCATGTCCCATCGCAGCATTATATGAACATCTAAAAGTGCCGTATGCAAAGCAAACCGTGCGGGTGCGCGACCGTGCACGCTTTGAGACGTCGAGGATATGTCTGCTTAGCAGGAGAAGTGATGTGCCAGGAAATCGTGGGCGTTCAGCGCCTGTCCGTTGACACCCCGGCTGTCGGGACCCAGCAGATAAAGATAGGCGGGCATGATGTCTTCCGGCCGGGGAAGCTTCTCGACGTCTTCACCAGGATAGAGACGGGAGCGCATGGCGGTGCGCACCGCGCCGGGGTTCAGGCTGTTGGCCCGAAGGCGTCCTTCGGAGGCAACTTCAGCAGCCAGAATTTGCATCAGCCCTTCGAGGCCGAAACAGGATACGCCGTAGGCGCCCCAATAGGCGCGCCCCTCGCGGCCCACATCGGCGGTGGTGAAAACGATAGAGGCGTCGGCGGATTTTCGCAGCAACGGCAGGCAGGCGCGGGTGAGCAGCCAGGCGGCGTTCAGGTTGAGCTGCATCACGCGATACCATGTTTCCGGATCATACAGCTCGATGGGTGTCAGCGTACCGGCATCGGCCGCGTTGTGCAGCAGCCCGTCGAGGTGGCCGAACTCCTTTTCAACCGTATGTGCGACCTGTTCGTAATGTGCCGGCGCGGCCTGGGCAAGGTCCAGTGGCAGGAGGGCGGGTTGCGGCCAGCCCCGGCGTTCGATTTCGTCGTAGACCTTTTCCAGCTTGGACGCGGTGCGGCCCAGCAGAATCACGCTCGCGCCGTGTTCGGCCAATGCCAGCGCCGCGGCGCGCCCGATACCGTCGCCGGCACCGGTGACGAGTATGTGACGGGAGGCAAGCAGGTGAGGCGCAGGCATGTAAGGCGGCATGTAATTTTGTAAAAAAGGAAATTCAGTGTGGCGCGCATTGTAACGCAAGCCGCCATGTCACGCAGTGGCCAAGTCCGGGATTCATGATTATTGAGGCGGCATGAGTCCGCTTGAAAGGCCGCCGCCCCGAAATCGGCAGACCGGCTATTGACTAGGTCACCATGTCGCCTCAATAATCAGATTTTCATAAATGATTTTCGATATTGATCCGGCACACCTGAACCCGTCACGAAGGCAGAGGAGCATTTCTCTACGAGTTTCTCTGTTAAGAGAGTCTATGCCGGATCAATATCATGTGACGCGGCTCAAGACAGAGAGGACGTCATGAAGAAATTCTTTATTGGATTAGCAGTAGGCCTGATTATTGCCTTCCCGCTCGGCATCAATTTCGGCAAGGACGTGCCGCTGCTCAGCAACCCGTTTGCTGCCAAGCCGGACATTACCGAGCGGGTCAAGGAGCGTACGGGCGAATTGTTGAAGGACACCAAGGAAGTGATCCACGACGCTACCAAGCCGGTACAGGAAAAGCTACGGAAGTAGCAGGTGTTGAAGATGTTTGTTGAAGCTTCCCTCTCCCCTGGAGGGAGAGGGGCAGGGAGAGGGGGTTTTGATATACCACCGACGTATCACCGTCAGGCGAAGGTGGTCCTGCCCTCGTCGTTGACGCAGATGCGATTACGCCCGCTTTTCTTGGCGAGATACAGGCGGTTGTCCGCCACCCCCAGCAGTTGATCGATGCTTTCCGCCGGGTCCACCCCGAGCGAGGCGATGCCGATGCTGGCGGTGATCGGAATAATCTTGTCGCCGACGATGAACTGCTCGCGTTCGATGGCGGAACGGATTCGCTCCGCCAGCACCGCGGTCCCGAGGCGGTTGGTGTCCGGCAGCAGCAGCGCGAACTCCTCGCCGCCGAGGCGCGCCACCGTGTCTTCCGTGCGCGACAATTCCATCAGGAGATCCGCGACCATGACGAGCGCCCCGTCGCCCGCCCGGTGGCCGTAGGTGTCGTTGATTTTCTTGAAGTGGTCGATGTCCAGCAGGATCACGGACAGGTCTGACATGTAGCTCCGCGACATCGCCAGCGCCTTGGCGCCGTTCTCGAAAAAGGCGCGCCGGTTCCTGAGCTTGGTCAGCGGATCGGTGGTGGCCAGTTCCGACAGCGCATGCTGGCTCGCTTCCAGCTCGCGGATGGTGCGTGCCAGCCGGTAGTGCACGTTCACGCGCGCGACCAGTTCCATCTCGTCGATCGGTTTGGAGATGAAATCGTTGGCGCCGTTCAAGAAGGCCAGGTTGCGGTCGATGTTGTCATCGGCGGTGGTCATGACGATGACCGGCATGTTTTTATAGCGGTCGTTTTCGTCCTTGCGGATCTTGACCAGCAACTGATGCCCCGTCATGTTCGGCATGTGGATGTCGGTGATGACGAGGGCAATCTCCGGATTGGTTTCGAGCATTTCCCAGGCCTGCACGCCATCGTTGGCATGCAGTATCCGATAGCCGCCGCCAAGGTATTTGGACAGCAAAGCCGTGGTCGTCTGGGAGTCTTCCACCAGCAGCAGGAGCGGGAGCGGATCTGTCTTCTTGGATTGTTCAGGCTTCATGGCTGTCGCGCCAGCATCGCTCGGGATGAGCCATGTCTGCTAAAAACATAGCATGCAGCCGCCCGACCATTGGGCCGGCTAAACCTCTTGTACGTCCCGGACAACCTTATCAATACGTTCGGGCTCTTCCAGTTGCCGCTACGCATCCCCACTCTCGGTCGAATCCTCGAGTAGAGCCTGCGCCTGAGGACCGCTCAGCTGCTCGACATTACGCAATTTGCGCTCGATCGTGCGGGTTTTTGACTCGGCGTCACCCAGCGTACTACTGACTGTGTCCAGTTGTTTCTTGGTCCTCGCAAGGAGTTCGCCAAATTTGCCGAACTCGGTTTTTACCGCCCCAAGCACCTGCCACACTTCACTCGAACGCTTTTCAATGGCCAGTGTCCGGAAACCCATCTGCAAGCTGTTCAACAGCGCGGCCAGCGTCGTTGGACCCGCGACGGTTACGCGATACTCGCGTTGCAGCCGGTCGGTCAGCCCCGGACGGCGCAGCACTTCGGCATAGAGACCCTCGATCGGCAGGAACAGCAAGCCAAAATCAGTGGTGTGCGGCGGTGCGATGTACTTTTCATGAATTTTCTTTGCCTCATCGCGTATGCGGATTTCCAGTTGCTTTGCCGCTGCCTCGGCAGCTACGGGATCAGCGCGATCCTCCGCCTCCAGCAGGCGCTCGTAATCTTCGCGAGGGAATTTGGCGTCGATCGGCAGCCACACCGGTTGGTCGTCCCCGCTGCGTCCCGGTAGTCGGATCGCGAATTCAACCCGCTCGTTCGAACCAGGTTTGGTCGCGACGTTCTTCGTGTACTGATCGGCTGTCAGCATTTGTTCCAGTAGATTCTCGAGCTGCACTTCGCCCCACGTGCCACGCGCCTTGACGTTGGTCAGCACTTTCTGGAGATTGCCGACATCGGCGGCGAGTGTTTGCATATCGCCTAGGCCCTTGTGTACCGCTTCAAGTCGTTCGCTGACAAGCTTGAAGCTTTCACCCAAGCGCGTTTCGAGGGTTTTGTGCAGTTTCTCGTCGACGGTGAGGCGCATCTGCTCGAGCTTCGCCTCGTTTCCGGTCTGAAGTTCTTTGAGCTTCGCTTCCAGGGTCGCTCGCATCTCGGCGAGCTTGTCTTCGTTCGCCTTCGTCAAGCGGTCCAGCTGTCCGCTCTGCAATCCGGCGATGTTGGCGATCTGTGTTCCGAGGGTCTGCTCCAGACGTGCCCGGTCATTGGCCAGATCGGCGCGGCCGGCGCCGCGTACCAGCAAAACGATTAGCAACACAACGACTGCCAACAGGCCAGCCAGCAGCAACCAGGCAAACACTTCAGTTGGCATTGAGCCAGTCCAGGATTTCGCCCGGTGCGCGGATCATGCCGTCCGCGCCCCAGCGATCGGGGGTTTCATGGCTGTTAATGTACCCGAACAGCGCCACCAGCGTCTTCATGCCGGCGTGTTTGCCGGCCAGGATGTCGCGCTCGGCGTCGCCGACGTACAGGCATTGCTCCGGGCGGCTTCCGGCCGCGGTGCAGGCATGGAGCATCGGCTCGGGATGCGGTTTGCGGTTGGCGACGGTGTCGCCGCTGACCACGCAGGCTGGCGCGGGCGAGAGATTGAGTCCCGCCACCAGCGGGTCGGTCAGGAACGCCGGCTTGTTGGTGACGACGCCCCAGTTGATGCCTTGCTGCTGCAAGGATTTCAGCAGCGGCTCGATGCCGGTAAAAGGCTTCGTATGCAGGCAGAGGTCGGCGGAATAGAGCGCGAGAAACCGCTCGCGCAGCTGATCGAAATCGGGATCGCCCGGTTTCTGACCGAAACCGAGCGTCACCAGCGCCGATGCCCCGTGCGATACCTCGGGGCGGATAGTGTCGTAGGGCAGGGCCGTTTTGCCTTCCTCGACCAGTAGCGCGTTCAGCGCATGCGCCAGGTCCGGCGCGGTGTCGGCCAGCGTGCCGTCGAGATCAAAGAGTACTGTCCGAATCTTTGAAGTCATCTTGAAAGAAGTGTTTCTAAAAAATTAAAAAACATAAATGAATCTGAACCGCCAGGACGCCAGGAACGCCAGGATTTAGCGGGTGAAAGAAATTGTCTTTCCTGGCGACCCTGGCGCCCTGGCGGTTGAATTTGTAATTAAAGGCGCTACTCACCGCGCGTGGTGTAGGCGATGTAGTTCACGTCCACCCCGCGGCCGAGGCGGTAATGGCGTGTCAGCGGGTTGTAATGCATGCCGATGAAATCGCGCACTGTCAGGCCCGCGTGCCGCGCCCAGCGTTCGAGTTCGGATGGCTTGATGAATTTCATGTATTCGTGGGTTCCCTTCGGCAGCAGGTTCAGCACGTACTCCGCGCCGACAATGGCGAACAGCCACGCCTTGGGATTGCGGTTGATGGTGGAGAAGAACACCCGGCCGCCGGGCTTGACCAGCCGGGCGCAGGCCGCGACCGTGGAGGACGGCTCGGGGACATGTTCGAGCATTTCCATGCAGGTCACGACGTCGAAGGATTCCGGCCTTTCGCGTGCCAAATCCTCGGCGCTGATCTTGCGGTACTCGACCTGCTGCCCGGATTCCTTCAGATGCAGTTTGGCCACCGCGAGCGGGGCGTCGCCGAGATCGATGCCGGTGACGCTGGCGCCATGCGCCGCCATGCTCTCGGCGAGGATGCCGCCGCCACAGCCGATGTCGAGCACGGTCTTGTCCTTGAGCCCGACACGATCATTTATATAGTTGAGACGCAGCGGGTTGATGTCGTGCAGCGGTTTGAATTCGCTGTGCGGGTCCCACCAACGCGCGGCCAGCTGCTCGAATTTGGCAATCTCGTCCGGATCGACGTTTTGGGCAGTATGGGCCATATATGTCTTTTGGAACCGCAGATAAACGGTCGCTCTCGCGCATCCTGCGCTCGCGACATTCGTACGTCCCTGTACAGCACAGATGAACGCGGATTACAGGAACTGAGCAAAAACCTTTTGCAGAGCCCGTAAGTCCCCCAAAATGGCGAGGTTCTCGTCGAGCTTATGCAGGCGCTTGTGGATGACTTCAGGATGGAGCACTTCCCATTCTCCGTCGTATCGCTTCACGTTGACGCCGCAGGTACGGTTCGAAATCGAAGTATTCGCGGATGACCCTCGAGTAGAAATCACCGTGATCGAAGTGGTCGGCAGCGTAGACAAGCTGGTTGGGATGCACCGCTTCGAAACGCAACACGACATCATCTGTATCCAGGGATACCAGATCGACGCGATCAAGCCCCTCCGCCGTGAGCGCCGTCAGCAGATCGAGCTTCCGCGATCCGAGAGGGGATGTTGTCACAACGGCGATGTCCAGATCGCTTTCAGGCCCCGCCCGCCCTCTTGCCGCTGACCCGAACAGATAGGCGGCCGCAATCTCAGGGAACTGGCTCAAAACACGCGCAAGGCGGGGTCTTAGCGCATTGAGACTTGTTGTTTCGACTGATGCTATAGCCATGATTTACACATTATACGTTCGATTTCACTTGTGCTTGATTTTATCATGCCATTGCACGGCCTTGTCGCGCAGCGCCGCTTCGTCCATCCCGGTCAGGTGGTAATTCGCGAGCAGGTGCTTGCCGTTCACCCACACATCCGAGACCTGGTTGCGCGTGGTGGCGTAGACGATCTGCGACACCGGGTCGTACACCGGTTGGCTGGAGATGGCCGACAGATCGATCGCGGCGATGTCCGCCGCCTTGCCGGCCGTCAGTGAACCCGTGCGCGCCTCGATTCCCAGCGCCTTGGCGCCGTTCAGCGTGGCCATGCGCAGCGCAGTGCGCGCCGGCACCGCCGTAGCCTCGCCGCTCACGCCCTTGGCGAGCAATGCGGCAATATGCATTTCCTCCAGCATGTCGAGGCTGTTGTTGCTGGCCGCGCCATCGGTGCCGAGTGCCACGTTCACGCCGGCCTGCACCAGCGCGTGCACCGGGCAGAAGCCGCTCGCGAGCTTGAGATTCGATTCCGGGCAGTGCACCACGCTGACATTGTCCTGCGCCAGCGTCTTGATCTCCTCCGGCAGCAGCTGGGTCATGTGCACCGCGATCAGGCGCGGGCCGAGCAGGCCGAGCTTGGCGAGGCGCGCGAACGGGCGCATGCCGTGTTGTTTCTGTCCCTCATTCACTTCATGCGCGGTTTCGTGCACGTGCATGTGGATGGGAATATCCAGTTCGTCGGCGTACATGCGGATTTTCTCGAACGGTGCATCCGAGACTGTATAAGGCGCGTGCGGGGCGAAGGCGGTGGTGATGAGTTCGCTGTTGCGCAGCTCATCGTGCAGCTTGAGTCCCTTGTGCAGGTATTCATCCGCGTTCTGCGCCCAGGCGCTCGGGAAGTCGATCATGATGAGGCCGATGCAGGCGCGCATGCCGGCGTCATGGCACACGCGCGCGGTGACGTCGGGGAAGAAATACATGTCGCTGAAGCAGGTGGTGCCGCTCTTCAGCATCTCGGCGATGGCGAGCTCGGTGCCATCGCGCACGAAATCGGGACTGACCCATTTCGCCTCCGCCGGCCAGATGTGACTGTTCAGCCAATCCATGAGCGGCAGATCGTCTGCCAGCCCGCGGAACAGGCTCATGGCGGCGTGCGTGTGCGCGTTCACCAGGCCCGGGATGACGGCATGCTGCTTGAGATCGACCGTTTCCGTGGCGCGGTATTTCTTGGCGGCGTCTTTCGTGGGCAGGACTTCGACGATTTTCCCGCCGTGGACGGCGATGCTGTGGTGGTCCAGCGTCTGCCCGTCGGGCTCGACGGGAATCACCCAGCGGGCGTTTATTAAGGTGTCGATGGTTTGCATGGGGGAGGGGGTTATTTTAGTGGGGGGGAGTATAACCGACGCCTGTCATCCTCGCGAAAGCGAGGAGACGGGGGTCGCCCCGGCGAAAGCCGGGGTCCAGAATTATTTTTTGAGCCGCCTTCGGCGGCGTATATACGATGCCGGGGGCAGCCCGGCGGCTGGCTACTTTCTTTGCGTGCCCAAAGAAAGTAGCCAAAGAAAGGGCACGCCGAAGACGCCGACATCTCCCTCCGCTTCTCGCCTCGGTCGGGCTCGCCAGACGGCATGTCCCTATGCCGGCTGGCTCGTGCGCGCGTCCTTGCGCGCACTCTTAAACACCAGAGCTATTCCGCCCTCGGCTGCGATGCTCGGCGGCGTCTACGGGGTGGTTAGCAAAACCTTCTCGGGGCTTGGCTTGACTCAAGGAACGGAAAGCACAAACTATACGTCGTTAAGTTTGGGATTATACGGCGAGACTGAAATCTAATTTGAATTGGAATATGACTTATGAATTCGAATGAGATCGATGCTGAGATTCCGGAAGAGATCAAACCGGTTCTTCTTGAATTAGGGACGGCCTTAAACACCTGCCAAACGTTCGAATATAGCCTTTGTTTTCTTCTGTCGCTGCTTTCGGAGCATCGAAAGCCATCACAAGGCAAAGCATTTCAAGCCTCGTGGGATTTTCATTCACGAAAAATGTTGGGAAAGCTTGTCGATGCTTTAAAAAAGCAAGTTAAGATGCCTGATGATTATGAGGAATACCTCCGAAAGGGCATATCCGCAAGAAATGATATAGTTCACAAGTTTATGAATAAACCAGAGAATGGTATGCGAATGATTAATCCTGTGGGGCGATTACAACTTGTCAAAGAACTGAGGAACCTGAGGGAGGAAGTACGCGCCAGAGATCAATCGTTACAGCCTATAACTGATGCGCTACTAAAAAAGTATGGTTTGAGCACAGAAAGTTTGAAAAGGTCTGCCGAGAATGCTTGGCGATGGAATAATTTTGAAACAAGCAGAAAATCTACACATTGAATCAACAATCAAATGAACCCGAGCATGCAGCTATGCCTAACTGCCAGCCTGCAAGATGCCTAAATCATGGGACCGACGCGCGGCTACTCCGACCTGGATAGTCTGTTGCGAGACCTTGTGTCCATCGGACGCAACGAGCGCTTTGAAGACCTCTCGCGTTATCCTGAGTTTCAGGATCATGCGTCGGTCTTGCGGCTGGCCGATGTTTATCGCGACAAGGTACTTTCCTTCGCGCAGGAACTGCCTCAAAGTGATCAGGTAGCATTCGTCAAAGTGATTGCGATGGTGGAGGAGCGGGTCGGTAGCCTCGGAAGCGTGAGTAATTTGCCGCGCCTCCTATCGCTTGTTGATGATCCTGTGCGCTCGCTCTTCGATTGGGTGCTCCGCAATAGCTCGCGCTATTACTACTCCAAGGGTGCCCGGTCAGTTTTAGGATACGACCTTGCATGTCACCTCGAAGCTGAACACCGGGCACAAGGTATCAAACGGGATACAGAGCGACAGCTTGAGGATCGTAAGCGCGTTGCGAAGCAAGCGACCAGCAATCTTTATAATGCTGTCCGCCGCGGTGATCTAAAGGGTGTTCGTGCGTTGATCGAGAAAGGGGCCGACGTCACTATTTGCGGCCCGGACGGCACATCCTTGATTGCTTTGGCGACTGCGAATGGACACACTGCAATCGTCCGAGAGCTTGAGAATGCAGCGTTACAATATACCCCGCCAGATTAACCTGTGTGAGGAAGGATTACACCGTAGGGATAGTACCGCTCACGCGCCCAATTGAGCATAAAAAAGACTCGAAATATGTTTTTCAATAATCGCAAGAAGTTTAATGGGCATGTTGTAGAACTTTTACCCCGGTTTGGTTTCGACTTAGATGAAGCGGGGGTAATGAAGACAGCCAGCGCTCTTGATATTGCGTGGCAGCAAAAATACAGCCATTACGAGGCTGCACTTTATGTTGCTTATCTTGTTTTTGCTGGAATGCTCAAGGCAAACGAGCCGCGCGCACACGATGTAATCCGATGTATCCGTAGCACGTCAAGCGAATGGGTGTCACAAGGGGTCGTGCGGGAAAATTTGGCGAGTCAATTTTCTTCGAAGGCCGATGAATGGATTGCAAAGCAAAAATAATGCGGCGTCAAAGCCGTTTTAAAACCCCGTTGTCGCGAGCCGAGCACCGAGCAAGGCCGGGAGTATTCGCGAGACTTTTGATCGAGCCCGAGGCGCGTTGTGTGCGCCCGGCGAGTTAGGCGAGCGCCCGGCCGTAGCGAGGCGCGGAGGGGACCGCCCGGTGTATGGGCGGCGAAGCGACCGGGCGTGCTTTCTTTCGGTTACCTTTCTTTGCACGAGCAAAGAAAGGTAACCCAGGGTGCAGGGGCGGAGCCACCCGCAAATATCTTTTCAGATCGTGCGCGAAGCGCACTCCACAGATATACTTCGCTCTCATGACCGCCATTCAACCAAAAGAAATCCCCTACGACAAAATCCGCGCGGTTGAATGGGAAAACGGCCGGTTGAAGCTCATCGACCAACGTATCCTCCCCGGCAAATTCGAGCACCTCTATCTCGACCATCTTCCGGAAAGCGCCAAGGCGATCACCGACATGGCGGTGCGCGGGGCGCCGGCGAT